>Ga0308161_1000810_pt1 | contig 42895 bp, 42 predicted proteins | sample PhyFR2_FD_201034 | JGI IMG/M metagenome (GOLD analysis project Ga0308161, IMG submission 201034) | Phyllosphere microbial communities from UC Gill Tract Community Farm, Albany, California, United States - DLSLF.R2 | ecosystem: Host-associated > Plants > Phyllosphere > Unclassified | place: USA...
CAACCATAGCGCGAAGAAGAGTTACGTAGCTGCATTGCCCAAATCCTGTGAGAACTGCGAACCAAGACTAGCGAGTTATCTATCGAATTAAAGCGGAAAATTTTGCTTTGAAATATCGAGAAATACGATCAAGAGTCTGCGAGCGAGGTGTTAAGGAAGGATTAAAGGCGATTCCTGCGTGGAGCGCTTGTACAAATGACGGGGGCTGCATTGACCATCGTCATCTCTGCACACGCAGACGGCGAAACTCGCCCCTGATAACTATGTACCGCTGATGCGCAATTCAAACCTGCTCGAATGATGCTTCTTTTCATCATTCAAACAGGCACGAAAACATGGCTCTGCGATATACGCCCTTTCAAGCAAGTGGTTCTTCTGTACTGCCGCCCAATCAAACGATGTCTGCGGGCCAATTCCTGCAATCCGAGAACGGTCGATTTCGTCTGATGCTGCAAAGCGACGGAAACCTCGTGCTCAAGGACGGTGAGGCGATCATCTGGATCGCCGACGCCAATCAACCTTACAGCGCAACTTTGCACCCGAAGAAGATGCGCGAGCCGCTGCAGTTTGTGATCAGCAACAGCGGCTTTCTTTATGACCCCTCCAGGCGACGATTATGGATCGCGGAAAGCACGCACAGCACCGACAAGTCGCTTTGGTACAACACATACATGACTGTGCAGGACGATGGAAACCTGGTGATTTACGACCAGCGCACAGGCGCTCTGCGCTGGGCACGTTTCGGTTTCATTCCCGGGCGCCTGCGCAAACCCAAGCAAAAGTGGCTGAGGAAACTGCCGAACGGGACAGAGTTCTTCAAGTGGGAGTTTTGACTGACCAGCCATTCATGGCCGATCAGTTATGAAGTACTGCCGGCGGTTGCAGGCATTCGGCACTGTAGGGGTCTATGTGGCACTTGTGCGCCAGTTCAGAACCATAGCCGCCGGGGAAAAATTGCCCGTTGCTACATCCGGAAAGTGCAATCAAAACCAGTATCGCGATAAGCGTTTTCATAGCATGCCCCCAATTTTTTCCAGCATAAAATTGGCGCGCTGGCAGCCGCTATCACCTCATTCCGAGCATCTTGTGGGAAGGCTCCGGTACGCCGGTAAGTCCCGTAACCGGATGACGAAGGACTGAACCGCAGGGCAAAAAAAACGCGACCCGAGGGCCGCGTTTTCATGTGAACAAAGCCTTACTGCGCCTTGGTCTCGGTCGTTGCAGCAGGCTTGGCCGTTGGCTTCTTCGCCGGTTCAGCCTTCTTCGCCGCCGGTTTGGCCGCCGGCTTTTTCGTTTCGGTTTTGGCCGCAGGCTTCTTCGCCGCTGGCTTGGCCGCTGCTTTTTTCGCCGGCTCGGCTTTCACCGGGGCCGCTGGTTTCGGTGCTTCCACCGGCGCTGGCGCAGGTGCCGGGGTCGGTGCAGGCGCTGGAGCGGCCGGAGCAGGTGCTGGCTCTGGCGCTTTCACAGGCTCTGGCTTCTTCTCGTCATCCGAACCGCCGAACAGGTTGCTGAAGAAGTTGCCCTTCTTCGCCGCCACTGCACCCGCCGCGCCTGCCGCAGCTGCAGCCGGAACCACTTTGGCCGGTTCGAACGACTTGCCTGCCGCCAGATCTTCAACCTGGCTAGCCGCGCGCTGGCCGGTGCGCAGTGCGCCTTCCAGAGTGCCCGGGTACAAGGTGTCGGTGTGTTCGCCGGCGAACGCCACGCGTTGCAGCGGACGTTCCCACAGGCGCCAGAACTTGCTGATCTGCCCCGGGCCGTAAGCCAGGTAGGCGCCGCCCATCGACGGGTCGGTGCTGTAGCGACGGATTTCATAACCGGTGAACGAGCCACGGGCCTGTGGATAAAACGCATGCAGACGGATCAGCACCTGATCGACCATCTGCTTGTCGCCGAACGCCTGCATCACACGGGCGTTATCGCCGGACAGGTTGATCACCACATTGGCGCCGCCCTTCAGCGCCGGCTCGATCCAGAGCATGCCTAAACCTGCGTTGCTGTAGATCTCGCCGGACATGCGCGATTTGCTTTCCCACACTGGCGTCTTGAACTTCAGCATGATCTGGTCGCGCCAGCCGTAGTTGGTGCCCTTGATCGCCGCCAGATGCTGGGCATCCAGCGCCGGGGTCAGCGAGATCTTGTTCAGTGCGCGCAACGGCACCGCCAGCACCACGTAGTCAGCCTGATAGCCGACGCTGCCGACTTTGACGGTCACGCCGTCCTTGTCCTGGATGATGGCCGAGACCGGCGAGCTGGTCTTGATGGTCTTGATCTGTTTGACGAAGGCCTGCGCCAGGACCTGGCTGCCGCCGACCAGACGCGAGGCGCGCAGGTCGCGGTCGGAGACGCCGCGATAAACGCGGTTCTGCTGAGCGAAATACAGCAGCGACAGACGCGAAGGTTCGTCGTAGTGGGTGCGGATGTCCTGGTTGATCAACTGACGCGCGGTGGCCGGCAGGTTCTGCTTGTCGAGCCAGCTCGATACGGTGATCTGGTCCAGCGCATGCAAAGTGGCGGTCGCCGCCGGGTTCTGCGGGTCGTCGATCGAGCGCGCCAGATCGTCGAGGGTTTTCTGGTAGCGCTTGAGCGCATCGGCGGTGGCTGGCTGCTTGGTGGCCAGATCAGCGGCGGAGAAATAATCGCCGTCGATCAGATAACCCGGCGTACGCACGAATTCCGGCGCCGGCGTGGTGCCGAGCTTGAAGGTCGACACGTACTTGTTCAGCACCGGCTGGGTCTTGTCGTTGCCGATCCATTCGCTGGTGGCCATGCCCGAGCGGCCGCCCAGGCTCGGTTTGGCTTCCAGCAGAGTGACCTGCCAGCCTTTGTTCTGCAGTTCGTAAGCGGCGGTCAGACCCGACAGGCCGCCGCCGATCACGATTGCGGTTTTATCCTTGGCCAGCGCCGTAACGCTGAACAGCCCCAACATCACCAGCGCACAGGCGCGCAGCCAACCGACAGACATTCAGCGAACTCCGGAAAAACATGTGGGAAAAAGCAGTTTTGCGAGTCAGACGACTCAAATAACCGCGAAGAATACGTTAGCCATCAAAACGCCGCCAGCGACGTCTATCGGCTCAGACAAAGTAGCTCAATCGACACAATGGGTTGTTCCCGCGCGATGCATTGCATAGGCTTGCGCGATTGTTCGCCCGCGCCTGACGCGAGCCGCCTCGAGGAGACTGTAAATGGGCCTGAATAACCAGTGGATGCAACGCGACCTTGCGGTGTTGTGGCATCCCTGCACCCAGATGAAAGACCACGAACAGCTGCCGCTGATCCCGATCAAGCGCGGCGAAGGCGTCTGGCTCGAAGACTTCGAAGGCAAGCGCTACCTCGACGCGGTCAGCTCCTGGTGGGTCAACGTGTTCGGCCACGCCAACCCGCGCATCAACCAGCGCATCAAGGATCAGGTCGATCAACTCGAGCACGTGATTCTTGCCGGTTTCAGCCATCAGCCGGTGATCGAGCTGTCCGAGCGTCTGGTGAAAATGACCCCGCAAGACCTGAATCGGGTGTTCTACGCCGATAACGGTTCGTCCTGCATCGAAGTCGCGCTGAAGATGAGTTTTCACTACTGGCTCAATCGCGGCCAACCGAACAAGAAGCGCTTCGTCACCCTGACCAACAGCTACCACGGCGAAACCATGGCAGCGATGGCGGTTGGCGATGTGCCGCTGTTCACCGAGACCTACAAAGCCCTGTTGATGGACACCATCAAAGTGCCGAGCCCGGATTGCTATCTGCGCCCGCAAGGCATGAGCTGGGAGGAACACTCACGCAACATGTTCGCCGCCATGGAACAGACGCTGGCAGCGAATCATGACAGCGTCGCGGCAGTGATCGTCGAGCCGTTGATTCAGGGCGCCGGCGGCATGCGCATGTATCACCCGGTGTACCTCAAGCTGTTGCGCGAGGCCTGCGACCGCTATGGCGTGCACCTGATCCACGACGAAATCGCCGTCGGCTTCGGCCGCACCGGGACGATGTTCGCCTGCGAACAGGCCGGCATCCGCCCGGACTTCCTCTGCCTGTCCAAAGCCCTGACCGGCGGCTATCTGCCGCTGGCGGCGTGCCTGACCACCGACGAGGTCTACAGCGCCTTCTACGACGACTACCCGACTCTGCGAGCCTTCCTGCATTCGCACAGCTACACCGGCAACCCGCTGGCCTGCGCTGCGGCACTGGCGACCCTGGACATTTTCGAGCAGGACAACGTCATCGCGAACAACCAGGCGCTGGCTCAGCGCATGGCTTCGGCGACCGCGCATCTGGTCGATCACCCCAACGTCTCCGAAGTGCGCCAGAGCGGCATGGTCCTGGCCATCGAGATGGTCAAGGATAAAGCCACAAAAGAGGCCTACCCTTGGCAGGAGCGTCGTGGCTTGAAGGTATTCCAGCATGCGCTGGAACGTGGTGCGTTGTTGCGCCCGCTGGGCAGCGTGGTGTATTTCCTGCCGCCGTATGTGATCACCCCGGAGCAGATCGACTTCCTGGCCGAAGTGGCTAGCGAAGGTATCGACATTGCTACGCGTGACAGCGTCAGCGTGGCGGTGCCGAAAGACTTCCATCCGGGATTCCGCGACCCGGGCTAACCGTAATTTCTCGTTCCCACGCGCAGCAAAGGAATGCAGCCCGGGACGCTCCGCGTCCCAAAAGCGGACGCAGAGCGTCCGATGAGGCATTCCCACGCAGAGCGTGGGAACGATCTAATCTGAGAGACCCGAAATGAGACTGTCCCGCTTCTTTATCGACGCTCCGCTGAGCACTGGCGAACACGAACTGCCAGAGGCCCAGGCGCATTACATCAGCCGCGTGTTGCGCATGGCCGAAGGCGATGCGGTGCAGTTGTTCGACGGTTCCGGCCATGAATTTCGCGGGTCCTTGGTGGATGTCGGCAAGAAACGCGTGGTCGTACAAATCGACGAGCAATTCGCCGGGCAAATCGAATCGCCGCTGCAGATCCACCTCGGCCAGGGCCTGTCCCGGGGCGAGCGCATGGACTGGGCGATTCAGAAAGCCACTGAACTGGGCGTGACGCAAATCACCCCGATCTTCAGCGAACGCTGCGAAGTGCGGCTCAAGGACGAACGCGCCGACAAGCGCTTGCTGCACTGGCGCCAGGTGGCGATCAGTGCCTGCGAACAGTGCGGGCGTTCACGGGTGCCGGTGATTCATCCACCAGTGTTGCTGGCGGACTGGCTAAAGCAGACCGAAGACGAATTGAAACTGGTGCTGCACCCGGTCGCAGAGCCGTTGGTGAGTCATGCCAAACCGGCAACGCTGGCGTTCCTGATCGGACCGGAAGGTGGCCTGACGGACGGCGAAGTCGAGCAAGCCAAGGCCAACGGCTTCCACGCCGCCCGCCTCGGCCCACGCGTACTGCGTACCGAGACGGCACCGGTGGTGGCGCTGGCGGTAGCCCAGCAACTTTGGGGTGATTTCTAAACCTTTTTGCCGGACTGATCGTTCCCACGCTCTGCGTGGGAATGCAGCCCGGGACGCTCCGCGTCCCAAACAGCGTGACGCAGAGCGTCACAGGAGGCGTTACCACGCAGAGCGTGGAAACGATCAGTCAGCCGGGCTACAGGACGTAAAACAGAATCGCGACAAAATGCAGCAAGCTCCCGGCAATCACGAACAGATGCCAGATGCCATGGGCATGCCGCAGCCGGTGATCCAGGGCAAAAAAGATAATCCCCACCGTATACAACACCCCGCCCGACGCCAGCCAGGCAAACCCGGCCGTGCCCAGCGCGGCGATCAGCGGTTTGACCGCGACCAGCACGATCCAGCCCATCACCGCGTAAATCACGATCGACAGAATCCGTGCCTCGGAGCGCGGTTTGATCTCTTGCAGAATACCGATCAGCGCCAGCCCCCAGACAATCCCGAACAGCGTCCAGCCCCAAGGCCCGCGTAACGTCACCAGGCAGAACGGCGTATAGCTGCCGGCGATCAGCAGGTAGATCGAGAAATGATCGACCTTCTTCATGATCGCTTTCTTGCGCCCGCGCACGCTGTGGTACACGGTCGAGGCGCTGTAGAGCACCAGCAAAGTGAAGGCGTAGATCGCCACGCTGACGATCTTCCAAGGGCTGCCGTCGAGGCTGGCAATCACCAGCATCCATACGCCGCCGATAAACGCGGCGATGGCTCCGACCAGATGGGTCCAGGCGTTGAGTTTTTCCCCGTGATACATGTGTCGCACACCTCGTAATCTCTACCGCAAGCGCGCAAGGCTCGGGCCTTGAGCGTAAAAGCGCAATGTTTCTGTTCAACCTCGCCTGCGCGACCCGCGGGAATTGGGCACAATCGGCCGATACCAAAAAGAGTCCGCGCCATGCTGATCGACGAAGAATTGACCCTGAAAAAACTCGAGGTGTTCCTCGCCTTCATGCGCACCGGCAACCTCGCCCGCGCCGCCGCCGAACTGCAGACCAGCAACGTCAGCGTGCACCGCGCCATTCACTCTTTGGAAAACGCCCTGCGCTGCCCGCTGTTCAAACACGAAGGGCGCAATCTGACGCCGCTGGAAAGCGCTTATGTGCTGGAGGAACGTGCGCAGAAGCTGATCAACGACGTTGTCGAAAGCGTGCGCCTGACCCGCGAAGCCGCCGGGTTCTCCGCCGAGCGTTTCAAGCTCGGCTCGCTGTATTCGCTGACGGTGAAGACCGTGCCGCAGCTGATCATGGGCCTGAAGATCCGCCGCAGCGAACTCAACATCGACCTGATCCTCGGCTCGAACATCGACCTGCTCTACAAGCTGAAAAACATGGAAGTCGACGCGATTCTGGTGTCGCTGGACGACAGCATCAACGATCCGGATTGCGAGCAGATTGCGCTGTTTTCCGACGACATCTTCCTCGCCACCCCGGCGGATTCAAAATTCGCTCAGCGCAGTGAAGTCGATCTGGCGGAAGTGCGCGATGAAACCTTCATCACCCTGACCCAGGGCTTCGCCACCCATCAGGATGGTGTGCGGGTGTTCAAGCAGGCGGGGTTCGAGCCGAAAGTGGCGATGCAGGTCAATGACATCTTCACTTTGCTGAGCATGGTCAGCTCAGGGGTGGGGTACGCCTTGTTGCCGGGGCGGATTGCGGCGGTGTACGAGAACCGGGTGAAGCTCATCCCGTTGCAGGAGAAGTACCGCTTGCAGCAGCACATTGGCGTGGTGTTTCTGAAGGCCAAGGAGCGTGATCCGAATCTGCTGGCGTTGCTGGCGGAGTGTCGGATGTATGCCAATCGCCAGGCCGGGTTTTAGATCAAGATCAAAATCAAGAGCGACCCCCTCACCCCAACCCTCTCCCCCAAGGGGGCGAGGGGGAAGGGAGCAGATCGGGGAATGTTCAAAACTTGAGTTCGACTCGATATCTCAGGTCGGCGTATCTCGAACATCCAACGCGGTCAGACCCCTCTCCCTCCGGGAGAGGGCTAGGGTGAGGGGCTTTTGGGGGTGACTAGCTAGCCCATCAACCCGCGCATCGCCAGAAACAGCAGCGAAGGCCCCAGCAGACACCCAAGCGCGGTGTAGAACGCCGCCGTCAGGCAACCATACGGCACCAGCTTCGGATCGGTGGCCGCCAAGCCTCCGGCAACACCGCTGGAGGTGCCCATCAAACCACCGAAAATCACAGCGCTGCGGGGGTTGTTCAGGCCGATCATCGGTGCCACGAACGGAGTCATCACCATCACCAGAATCGCCTTGATCAGCCCCGCCGCAATCGACAGCGCCATCACCTCGGAAGTGGCACCAATCGCCGCGCCGGTCACCGGGCCTACAATGTAGGTCACCGCACCGGCGCCAATGGTGGTCAGGCTCACCGCATCGGTGTAGCCGAACGCCATCGCCACGCCGACCCCGGCGACGAACGAGGTGCCAACGCCGACAAACAGCGCCAGCACACCGACGAGTCCGGCCCGTTTGAGCTCATCGACGCTGACGCCAAACGCCGTCGCCACAATCGCGAAATCCCGCAGCATCGCACCGCCGAGCAGGCCGATGCCGGACAGCAGCGGAATATCCACCACGCCCTTTTGCCCACCGGTGAGTGCGCCGCCGATATACGACAGCACCAGCCCGAGCAGAATGGCGATCGCCGAACCGTGCAGACGGCCCTTGGTGAAGGTGTTGGACATCCAGTAGGACACCCACATGGTCAGGCCGACAATCAAAAAGCCGCTGATCAGACCGTAGCCGGTGATCACTTTCATCATCGATTCGTACATGGCGATCACCCCGCAGTCTTGGCAGGAGCAATCGGTGTCTCTTGCTTGTTGCCCATGCGTGTCAGCACCGGCACCAAGGCAAAAGCGATCACTACGGCGAGGGTGCCGGCAAGAATCGCCATCGGCCCGCCCTTCAGCGCACCGTAGACATTCTGCTGTGCGGCCATGGCGACCACGATGGGAATGTAGATCGCGCTCCAGAACTCCACGCCCTGCTCGGTCTTGCCCTTGAGCCAGCCGCTCTTATAGAGATAGCTGCCCAGGCCGATCAACAGCAGCATCGCAATGCCGACGCCACCGACGTTGGCCGGCACGCCGATCAGCTTGCCGAGCAATTCACCGACCCAGATACCGACCAGCGTGCAAAAGGCGAGAAACGCCACACCGTAAATAATCATTGTTGTAGTCCTCAAAGTGCATCGTCGAATGTTGTTTTTGTTGTTCGAAGCTTGAGTCGCGGCGGTTTTAGAGTTGGCGGCCACCCTCCTCGCGCAACAGCGCTTGCAGGGTATCGAGGCGGGCACTGTCGAAGGCAGTGACGGTGCCCTGCTCGAACACCCGGCGCGCCAGCCCGGTCAGCACCGCACCGGGCGGCAGTTCGATCTGTAGACGCACGCCGCGCTCGTAGGCGCTTTGCACGGTGCCGCGCCAGTCCACCACGCGGCACATGTTGAAAGCGAGGTCATCGCGCAGCGCTTCGACTTTGCTCACAGGCCGCGCGCGACTGCCGCTCAGATAAGCGATTTTCGGATTATTCAGTTCAACCTTGGCGAAGGCCTCGGCAAGCGCCTGCGCCGGTTTTTCCAGCAATGGGCAATGCGACGGCACGCTCACCGCCAGCCGTTTCGCCACTCCGGCACCACGACCGCGCGCCAGTTCGGCCACTGCTTGCATGGCCTTGTCGCTGCCGGCGATGACCACTTGGTTATCGGCGTTGATGTTGGCCAGATACACCGGCGCATCTTCGCTGTGCACTTGCGCCAGCAGGGTTTCGACGGTGGACAACTGCAAGCCGATGATCGCGGTCATGCCGTAGCCCTGTGGATAAGCCTGCTGCATCAGCTCACCGCGCAGGCTGACCAGATGCAGCGCATCGCTGAAGCTCAAGGCTCCCGCCACCACTGCTGCCGGGTAGGCGCCGATGGACAGGCCGGCGACGTAATCCGCAGTCAGTCCATCCTGCAATAACTGCCGCGAAGCAGCGACACCGGCGATCAGCAGGCACAACTGAACCGCTCGTGTCGTGCGCAATGCTTCGGCTGAATCCAGCAGCGCAACATCTTCGCCCAGAACATCACTGGCCTCGACCAGCGTTTCCCTTGGCAAACGCTGGAGCATGCCCGCTTGCTGCGCGCCCTGGCCGGGAAACACCAGCAGACTGCTCACGCTGCCTGCTCCCACGGGTTCCACGGATCCGTCACCAGACAGGCCTGATAAGCATTTTTCAGCAGCACTCGGGCCGAACCGCTGGCCCATTCCCGCAAGGCCACAGCGCCGAATGGGGTCTGCAATTGCATGTCGACCCGGCACACAGCCTGATCGAAAAGCTCCACGAGTTTGCAGGCCTGATTGCGCGTGATCATCTGCGGCGCACGCAGAATCAGATCGAGATCACTGCCCGCGTGCATCGCTGCAAAACCGCTGGCCAATTCAAACCCGACACTGCCGCTGACACCCCAGACCCAACCGCAGTCATCCAGTATCGGCCGCAGTTGTTTGAGCGCCTGCATCACCGGCAGATCTCGCTCGCACTCAACCTGACAAAGGGCTTCGGGACTGACCCGACAGGCAATCGAATCGAGCGGCATAAACGCCGCCAGCCGCTGTTCACGCAACACACCGCGCACGCCGACCGCGACAAAACCGTCAGCACTCAGCGCCCGCCGCACCACTACCGGGTGCCCGGCCGCCAGCGCCGCGACCGCCCACTGCGGCGCATCCGCCGGCAACTGCGCCGGGGTCATGCCCCAGAGCAGATCGTGGGCCAGGGGCAGGTTCACCACTGCGCCCTCAGCAATTCGCGGACTTTGCTGGAGGCGGCACGATTGCTCGCACCAAGGCGCCCTTTCAAATCAGTGCTGGTTACATCGCTGATCGCTTGCTTGAGGCACTCAGTCACGCGCGTCAGATCTTCCTCTGTCGGCTGTTCAATCTGCTGCACCGAGAGGGTTTCCCAGAGCAGGCCGAGGCTGGCGTAGCTGTCGATGTCATAGGCCATCGGCGGCACGCTCGACGCCAGCGCCTCCAGTTCCTCGACACTGCGCAAGGTGACCCGCGCCGCCGAGGCTTTGCCCATTGCGTGTACCATCACGCCGGGATCGCGCAGCGCGATCAGGCGATTGGCCTGATAACCGTGGGCGAGAAATGCACCCGACATGGCCTTGCCCACCAGCAGCGCAATCACCGGATGCCCGGCCAGACGCGCACGGGCATAACCGTCCGCCGCGCCGGCCAGGGCCTGATGAATGCCGAGGGCTTCTTCGCGGCGGCCATACGCCTGGCTCGGCACATCGACGATGGCGATGATCGGGCGCTTCTGTGCGCTGTCGCGGTCGGCGCTGATCGCGTCATCCACAGCCTTGGCCAGACCCCAGCCTTCGAGCAGACCGACCTCGCCATTGCGGGCGCGGGGAAAACGATTGTCCGGGTCGGCGACCACGGCGATAAAGCGGCCGAGCTCAGCGTCGGCGACTTTCAACGACGGCGGCAAACCTTCGGCGACCCTGGCCCCAGCGCTGAGCGCATTGAACCAGTGCAAGCCGCGCAATGAATAACCGCTCATGAGCGCTCTCCTTGATACAGATCGCGAACCACCGACGGTTCGATTTGCAGGTCAGTGTCCAGCTTGCCGAGGCGTTGCAGGAACCACTCGGCGCGTTGACTGCGCGGCTGTGCCGGCAGGCCTTGCTGGAGCAGTTGGCCGACCTGCTGACGAATCTGCGCTACATCATCGGCGACATAACGATCCACCAGACCACTGTGGAAACGCTGTTCGCCGCCGGTCAGGCTCCAGATGAAGGGCCGGTCGCGGGAGTCGTATTCCTCGATCCCGGCTTCCTGCTCGATCACTTGCGGGCCGTTCAGACCGAGGCGTGCTTCCTGGGTCACCAGCAAATAACTGCACAGCGCTGCGGCGATCGACATGCCGCCGAAGCAACCGACACTGCCGGCGACCACGCCGACCACCGGTTGGTATTGCTGCAAATCGACAATCGCCGCGTGAATATCGGCAATCGCCGCCAGCCCTAGATTGGCTTCCTGCAAGCGCACGCCGCCGGTTTCCAGCAGCAACACGGCGCGGGTGGCGATACCGTTGCGGTTGTCTTCGGCAGCCAGTTCCAGCGCGCCGGCAATCTTCGCCCCGCCGACTTCACCAAGGCTGCCGCCCTGAAACGCACCTTCAATCGCCGCGATGACCACCGGCAAACCGTCGAGACGGCCCTTGGCGATGATCACCCCGTCGTCGGCTTGCGGCACTACGCCTTGGCGCTCAAGCCATGGCGACATGACCCGTTGAAACGGATCGAGCAGTTCGCGAAAGGTCCCGGCGTCGAGCAAGGCTTGCGCCCGCTGCCGCGCGCCGAGTTCGACGAAGCTGTGTTTGTTGAGCAACGCTGCGCTGTCAGTCATGGCCGATCTCCTCGAAACCCTGTTCCAGACGCAAGCGCACCACCCCCGGTGTCGCGCCGAAATCGTGGATATCGATGGCCATCGCTGGCGGCGTGGTGCCGTCGAACATCCGCGCAAACAGGTGCTGCCAGCGCTGGTGCGCGCCGTTGACCGAGGTCTGCACGTTGATCGTCAGTTTGCCGGCCAGACCCGGTTCGATCAGCACTTCCAGATCACCCGAGCCGACACAACCGACCAGCGCACGCCCGCGTGGCGGCTGCCCGGCGGGGAATTCAAACAATAGGCTTTCCATCAAAACGCTCCCTGAGAGATGCCGTCGCGCTCGATACGATCAAGCAGCAGCGTGGCGGCGAGCAGGTCGGCGGCGCCACCGGGCGAGGCATTCAATGCGATGAGTTGTTGATCCAGTTCGTGCAGGCGCCGACGACCGCTGAGGCTGGCGCTGCCGCCGGCATCGAGCACCGCTTGCGCGCCGGCCTGCATGGCGTGCAGGCCCGGCTCCCCGGCGCGATAAAGCACGCAGGTGTCAGCCAACTCGGTCATGATCGCCAGCAATGCATCGAGCCGGGCGTTCTGTTCGCCGTGGCCGTTGGCGCGACTTTTGTGCAGTTGCGGCAGGCCGCGTTGCAGCACGGACGGAAAGCCCAGTTGCGCTTCCTCGCGAGCACCGCGTGCGCCGTAACGCTGGGCGACTTGTGCGCCGTGGCTGAGCGGCGTCGGTGCGTAGCGGTCGTCGAGCAGTGCCAGGCGGGCGGCGCACAGGGCGATGGATTTCGGTTGCAGCGCGGCGGCCGTCACCAACAGTCCCAACGCCCAGATCGCACCGCGATGGGTGTTGACGCCGTTGGTGGTCACGAGCATGGCTTGTTCGCCCTCGCGACCGATGCGGCCAATCGCTTCGCGTAACGGCACACCGACTTCGCCCAGCTCCAGCGCGGCCTCGGCCATTTCCTTGAATGCCGGCCACAAGGCCAACGCCGACGCGTGCATCAGGCCCAGGTGCAGATCGGTGTGCGCGCCGTTGCCGCGACGGTCGACCAGCGCCGGTTTCGGCGACAGATCCGCTTCGTCGATCAACGCGTCCACCGCCAGATCGGCCAAGCGGTCAGCCAGGGACAGCGGTTTCGCTTGCAGGTTGAATGCGTGCATTACCAGCTCCTGAATTTGGCGGGCGGGTTGTACAGGCCGCCGGACCACTCGACCAGATCGGCGACGCTTTTCGCCGCGAGCAATTCGCGCGTGGCGTCAGTGCGGCGGATGCCGAGGTCTTCGGGCAGGGCGATCAGGCCCTCGCGGCGCATGCGTTCGGTGTCTTTCGGGTTGTGCCGCAGGCCGATGGCGGTAACCCCGGCGACTGCGGCGATCATCGCCTGGCGTTCTTCCAGCGAGCGCGCCTTGTACAGGTAGGCGATGCCTTCTTCGGTGAGCAAGTGGGTGACGTCGTCGCCGTAAATCATGATCGGCGCCAGCGGCATGCCGCTTTTCTTCGCCACCTCGACCGCGTCGAGGGTTTCGACGAAGGTCGGTTTGCCGCCCTCCTGGAAGGTCTCGACCATTTGCACCACGAGTTTCTTGCCACGTTCGAGCATCGGTTGCGGCCCATCGGCATGGCGCATGTCCAGCCACGCCGGAGTGCCGTGACGGCGGCCGCGCGGATCATGACCCATGTTCGGCGCACCACCGAAACCGGCCAGACGGCCTCGGGTGACGGTCGAGGAATGGCCGTCGCCATCGACTTGCAGCGTCGCGCCGATAAACAGATCCACCGCGTATTGCCCGGCGAGTTGGCAGACCATGCGGTTGGAGCGCAGCGAGCCGTCGCGGCCAGTGAAGAACACATCCGGCCGAGCGGCGATGTAGTTTTCCATGCCCAGTTCGGTACCGAAGCAATGCACGCTCTCGACCCAGCCGCTTTCAATCGCCGGGATCAGCGTCGGGTGCGGGTTGAGCGTCCAGTTGCGGCAGATCTTGCCTTTCAGGCCGAGGGATTCGCCGTAGGTCGGCAGGATCAGTTCGATGGCGGCGGTGTTGAAACCAATGCCGTGGTTGAGCGACTGCACGTTGTGTTTTTCATAGATTCCACGAATTGCCATCATCGCCATCAACACGTGCACAGGCTTGATGTGCCGTGGGTCGCGGGTGAACAGCGGCTCGATGTAGAACGGCTTGTCGGCGACCACGACGAAATCGACCCACGACGCCGGGATGTCTACGCGAGGTAGCTCGCTGACGTCGTCGACCAACTGGTTGACCTGGACGATGACGATGCCATCGCTGAACGCCGCCGGTTCGATCAGTGCGGGAGTGTCTTCGGTGCTCGGGCCGGTGTAGATGTTGCCGGCGCGGTCGGCCATGAAACCGGCCGAAAGCACAACGTTGGGGATCAGGTCCACGACGAGGCGGGCGTAGAGTTCGATGTACGTGTGAATGGCGCCGACTTCGAGGAAGCCATCTTCGAGCAACTGGCTGATGCGCAGGCTCTGGGTGCCGGCGAAGGAAAAATCGAGCTTGCGGGCAATGCCACGTTCGAACAGATCAAGGTGCTCGGAGCGGCCGACGCTGGGCATGATCATGTGCAGATCGTGGAGTTTGGCCGGGTCGGCCTTGGCCAGCGAGCGCGAAAGGAAATCCGCCTGCTTCTGGTTGTTGCCCTCCAGCACCACGCGGTCGCCGGGATGGATCAGCGCTTCGAGCGCGGCGACGATTTTGTCGCTGGGCAGCACCGCACCATCGGCCAGCCCGCGCACCTTGTCGAGCCGGCGCTGCTTCTCGTCACGCCGCCGCGTCCAGCGCGAGTCGGGGGAAATTGTTGTTGTCATGCTCACTCCACGGGTTCGCTGTCGTGGAGCCAAGTTAGGCGTGTGTGGTGAGGGCATCAATCAAGCTGGGTGGTGAATCATTACGCTGAGCGTAACGGACAAGCTGAAGCCCCTGTAGAACCTGTTGATCGTTCCCACGCGCAGCAAAGGAATGCAGCCCGGAACGCTCCGCGTCCCTTCCAAAGCCGAACGCGGAGCGTCCGTTGCGGCATTCCCACGCGGAGCGTGGGAACGATCGAATGCATTCCAATTGTGGGAGCGAGCCTGCTCGCGAATTGTAGGCTGGTGCGGCGTAACACTGGGTGTCTTTAAACACCGGTACGGATTGGCGTTGATCGTTCCCACGCTCCGCGTGGGAATGCCTCCACGGACGCTCCGCGTTCGGCTTCTGAAAGGGACGCGGAGCGTCCCGGGCTGCATTCCCATGCGGAGCGTGGGAACGATCAAGCGAAAGCCTTGGATCAGCGGGCCAATCCCGCATCCACCAGTAACTGCTCCAGCCCCAACAAATCCGGCACCTTCGCCACCTGCTCGCCCACCTGCACCGCCGCCTGCTCCAGCGCACACAACGGCACATCCACGTAACTCAACTGACTGTCGAGCTTGTACGACCGAGGAATCCCCTGCACCAACAGGGCGATGAATCTCAGCTCGGGCAAGCCGCCCAGCGCATTCAGAATGACGATCCGCGCCCGTTCGCCGATGACGATTTTCTGCCCGCAGGCCGATTCGAAACTGATCAGCGGAATCTGCCGCTCGCGCCACGTTACCCGGCCCAGGTACCACGGCGGCGTGTCGAGGTCGAAGGCGCTGGCCTGGTAGTCGATCAGCTCGGCGATGGCGACATTGGGCAGGATCAGGTTGCGATCGGCCAGCGGCAGCAGCAGCCCGGTGAGCTGGCTGGTGCGCGGGTTATGCCGGTGCTCATGCATGTTTCTTGCTCCACTGGGCGATGCTCTCCAGCAACACCGATTCCTGATACGGCTTGCCGAGGTAGTCGTTGACGCCGATGGCCATGGCGCGGTCGCGGTGTTTCTGCCCGGTGCGCGAGGTGATCATGATGATCGGCAAGTGGCGCAGGCGTTCGTCGGCGCGCACCTGGGTGGCGACTTCGAAGCCGTCCATGCGCGGCATTTCGATGTCGAGCAGCATCAGGTCGGGCGTGTGTTCTTCGAGGAGCAGCATCGCATCGACGCCGTCCTTGGCGGTCAGCACGTTCATGCCGTGACGCTCGAGCAAACGGCTGGTGACCTTGCGCACCGTCACCGAGTCATCGACGACCATGATCAGCAGCGGCTTGTGCGGCTCGCTGTCGATCTCCGTGGCCTTCGGTTCCTGCGCCAGGCGCGCCTGCATCGCCCGGATCGGTGCGAGCAGATCCAGAATCAGCACCACCCGGCCATCGCCGAGAATCGTCGCCCCCGACACGCCCTGCACCGCCGCGAACTGCGGGCCGAGGCTCTTGACCACGATCTCGCGGGTGCCGGCCATGGCGTCGACCAGCACCGCAACATGGCGGTCGTTGCAATGCACCAGCAGCACCGGCAACGGCAGGTTCTGCCCGAGCAGTTTTGGCCGTGGCGCAGTCTTCAACAGCTCGCCGAGATAGCACAGCTCATAACGCTGGCCGCCGTATTGATAACTCGGTGGATCGTGACGGAAGTGTCCTTCCAGATCATTCGGCAACACACGCACGATGCCTTCGATGGTGTTCAGCGGAATCGCGTATTGATCCTCAGCGCACTGCACCATCAGCGCGCGGTTGACCGACACGGTGAACGGCAGGCGAATGCGGAAATGCACGCCCTGCCCCGGCACCGAATCGATGCTCATGCTGCCGCCCAGCTGACGCACTTCTTCGTGGACCACGTCCATGCCGACGCCACGCCCGGAAATCTGGGTGATCTTTTCCGCCGTGGAGAAACCCGGCTGGAGAATGAACTGCAACACGTCGCGGTCGCTGATCTCGGCGTCGGGCGCCAGCAGACCGCGCTTGATCGCCTTACGCCGCACGGCTTCCAGCGGCACCCCGGCGCCGTCATCGCGGATGTCGAAAACCATGTCGCCGCCCTCGCGGGACAGATCGAGGGTGATCTGCCCTTGCGCCGGCTTGCCCGCCGCCAGCCGCACCTCGGTGGATTCCAGGCCATGGTCGACGGCATTGCGCAGCATGTGTTCCAGCGGCGCGGCCATGCGCTCCAGCACGTTGCGATCCATCTCGCCATCAGCGTTGCCGACGACGAACGCGACATCCTTGCCCAGCTCTTCGGCGACCTGACGCACGATGCGTTTCAGACGCGGCACCATGCGCTCGAACGGCACCATGCGCGTACGCATCAGGCCTTCCTGCAACTCGGTGTTGATCCGCCCCTGTTGCTGCAACAGGTTTTCCGCGTCGTGATTGCGGCGGTCGAGGGTTTCCTTGAGGTCGAGCAGGTCCGAGGCGGATTCGAACAGCGCCCGCGACAGTTGCTGGAGCTGCGAATGGCGGTCCATTTCCAGCGGATCGAAGTCTTCATAACCGAGGCGTTCGCCATCGACTTGCTGGCGGCTGAGGATGCGCCCCTGGGTTTCGGTGTCGAGGCGGCGCAACTGATCGCGCATGCGCTCGATGGTGGTTTCCATCTCGTTGAGAGCAATCTGCGCATCGTTGACTTGCTGCTCGATCCGTCCACGAAAGATCGAGGTTTCCCCGGCCAGATTGACCAGTTCATCAAGCAGCTCGGACGAAACCTTGACCATGTCCGCGCCAACATCGGCGGCCGGTGGCGCAGCCTCGGGCTTAGCCACCGGTGCCGCGACCGGCGCCGGCGGCGCTTCAACCTGCACCGGGTGACTGAAATTCTGGATCGCGCTGATCAGCCGATCGGCCGGCGGGCACGGTTGCCCGGCGCGCACGCCATCGAGCATTTGCGCCAGCCGGTCATGGCCGCGCTGCACCAGCGCAAACAGTTCGGCGGACGGTTGCAGCGCACCGGTGGAAAGGCTTTCGTAGAGAAATTCCAGCTCATGGGCGAGGTCGCCGATCGGGCCGATTTCGACCATCCGCGCGCCGCCCTTGAGGGTGTGCAGATCGCGCAGCAGGGTTTCAATTTCCTGACGGTTGCCCGGCTCGGCCTGCCAGCGCAACAGCGCGGCGCCGGAGCTTTCGATGATGTCGAAACCTTCTTCGAGGAAGATTTCCAACAGTTCCGGATCATGCCCGGCGTTGTCGTGTTCGACCGCTGCGGGGGCAGATTCGCTGGCGGCCTGGCCCTGACGCAACTGACGGATCGCGTCGATCAAATCCTGCGCCGGAGTCAGCGCTTGATGCGCTTGCAGTTGCTCCAGCATCAGCGCTAACCGCTCATGACTGCGCTGCAACAAACTTTCGAGCGCGGCGCTGTGGTTGTAGCGTCGATCGACCAGCCCTTCGTAGAGATTTTCCAGTTCCTGGGCGAGGTCGCCGACGGCCTCGACCTCGGCCATGCGCGCGCCGCCCTTCAGCGTGTGCAAGTCGCGCTGCAATGACGACAGCGGCGCGGCGTTGTCCGGGTCCTTGAGCCAGCGCTGCAAGGCTTGCCCAGCGCTGTCGAGAATGTCCACCGCCTCTTCGAGGAAGATTTCGACGATCTCGTCGTCAGGCTCAAGGGCGGCAACCGATTGCTGCAATTGCGCGGTGGCGCTACCCAGCTCGCAAATATCGAGGGTGCGACTGCCATCGCTGCGGATCAGGCCCATCGACGCCGGGTCGAGGCCTTCGTCGAGCAGACCCTGCAAGGCGCGAATCCGCTCCGGTTGCGGGGTGATTTCCTGGCCGGCAGCGAGTTCGTCGAGCATGTTGATCAGCGCTTCGTGGGCCAGTTGCGCTTCGTGGAAAAACCGCTCGCTGACCGCCAGGCTGCTTTCTTCAACCGCGCCATACAGGTCGAGCAAAGCTTCGCAGAGGCCATCGACCGGAAGCAGATCGGCAAGGTGCGCGCCCTCGCCCAGAGTGGTCAGTTCATCGAGCAAGGCGCTGAGTTCCTGGCGTTCGCCGGGGTGCTGCTGCCAGCGCTGCAAGAGGTTTTCGGCGTCGAGGAGGATGTCCATGCCCTGGGCGAGGAAGTTGTTGATCAGTTGCGGATCGCGCTTGAGGCGCAGGCCGCTGTCAGCGCCATCGGAGCTGGCTTGCAGGCGCTCGGCGAGCAGCGCCTCGGTGCGTTTGATCAGCGACTGCGCACCGACAATCGGCGCCAGCGGATCGTGTTTTAGCTGACGCAGGCCGACGCGGAACAGGCCCTCGGCTTCGAGCAGCAGTTCGACCTCGTCCAGATCCAGCGGCAACTGATGCGCCTTGAACTCGCGTGCCAGTTGATCCAGTGAAGCCGCCAGTTCGGCCATCGGCAATACGCCGGCCATCGAGGCACTGCCCTTGAGCGTGTGCAGCGCCCGTTGCAGTTCGTCGCTGGCCGGCAACGGCACCTGTTCGGCGGCCTGATCGAGGAAACGGTTGAGGCTGGCGAGGTGGGTTTCGGCTTCTTTGCGGAAGATTTCCAGCAGCAGCGGATCAAGCGCGGCGACGTCGTCGGTGTCTTCGGCAGCCAGCGGCTCATCGCCTTTGGCCAACGCGTGGGCGCGGGCGGCGAGTTGGTCGACATCGTTGCGCTGGCGCTGACGCTGGGTGGCGAATTCGTTGATCAGCTCGGGCAGCAGCAACAGCGTGTCGCCGAGCAACTGGCGCAGCACTGCGCCGGGTTCGACGCTTTGTTCGAGCACGCGGTTGAGCAGGTTTTCCACCGCCCAGGCCAGTTCGCCGAGAACCAACGCGCGGACCATGCGCCCGCTGCCCTTCAAGGTGTGAAAGGCCCGGCGCAGCTCGGTCAGCGCGGCGCGGTCCTGGGGATTGGCGGTCCAGCGCGGCAGGTATTCGTGGAGAACTGCGAGGACTTCGTCGGTCTCTTCGAGGAACACTTCGCGCAGTTCATCGTCGACCGGTTCTTCATCGGCCGGCGGCGGCATCAGGCTGTCGGGGCTGTTGCGCGCCGGCGGGTTGAGCGCCGACAGCGGGCTGGCGAGCACTTCGGCCAGCGACTGCACGACGTCAGGGTCGTCGAGCGCTCGCAGATCCTGCATGAGCTGCGCTTCGCTGGGGCTGAGCACCTCATCGAGCACCGGCACCTGCGGTTCACCGGGCTGTTCGTTGGCGAAGAAGCCGAGGCTGGCGAGGCTGTTCTGCGCTACATCCAGCAAATGCTCGGCCGGTGCCTGCGGATCATCGCTCAGGCGTTCGAGGTAATACTCCAGGCTGCTGATCACGTCGGCCAGATGATCGAGTTGCTCCCATCCCGGTTCGTGGGCATCGAGCATCAAATGCTCGCGAATGAAACCGTTGCAGGCCTCGACCAGACTCGCTGCGCGGGCCAGCGGAATCATCGCCAGCGCGCCGCGCACCTGTGTCAGCAGCTCGGGCAGCGATTGCAGATGCTGGCGGTCCCAATCGGCGTCGATGTAATCGACGATCATGTCCTTGGCCTGTTGCAGGCAGATGCGCGCTTCCTTGATCACGATCTGATGGATCTGCGTCAGGTCGGTGGTCGGCAGGCGCGTGTCGTCGGCGCTTTGCGTCTCCACCGTGCCGACCATGCCGGCCAGCGTCGCTTCGACGTAGAGCAAGGCCCCGGCGACGTCCATGAGAATGGCGTCGTTCGGTTCGCGCTGGCCCTGAGCGAGGCTGAGCACCACCGCCAGTTGGTCGATGATGACCTTGCGCGGCTGGCCGAAACCCAGCACCGCGAGGGTGTCGGCAATCTGTCGCAGCGGCGCGAGCAGGCTGTCCAGATCCGAGGCGTGCTGGCGGTCGCTGCGCACGAACAGATCGAGGCGCTCCTTGACCCGCACCAGCTCTTCGCACAGCGCTGCCAGCACCGAGCGCATGGCATCGCGGTCGGGGCCGGCGAGGCGCGCGCGTTCTTCATCGACCATCGCGCTGTCGGGCAACGCGTCGTCCAGGGAGTAGCGATCTTTCATGGTCAGCATCTGCCCGGTGGGATGTTCGGCTTTGGCAATATAGAACAACAGACTTTTCAGCAGCTCGGCCGGCGCCGGCTGGTTGAGCCCGACGATGCCCTGCTCGAGCAGGCGCTTGAGCTCTTGGTCGGCGTCCTTGAACAGGCTGCGCAGCGCCGGACTCTTGGCGATGACGCCCTCGCGCATGCCCTCGACCAATGCCGAGGCGATTTGCCACAAAGGGCTCAACGGCGCGTCGCCGCTCAGCGCTTCGAGACGGCTGAAGACTTTAGCCAGATAGCCAAGGTGCGTCTGGTCGTCCTGTTCGCGCAGCAGACCGACCAGAGCCATTTGCAGCATCTGCCGCAGTTTGCGCAGCACGTTCGGCAGATCGGGCGGTTCCAGCTCGGCGAGTGCCCCGTCGCCGAGCGGCGCCAGCTCGGGCAGTGGCGGGCTGAACAGGCTGGTTTCCGCCAGCAGGCTTTCACCGCGAGCGCTGCGCAGATCGTTGATCAGCGGCAGCACCACCAGCGGCAGGTCGCGGCGGGCGCTCTGCACGCGATCGAGGTAAAGCGGCAGTTGCCCCAAGGCTTGCAGCATCAGGTGCAAGGCTTCGTCGCGGTGCGGCAAGCGTTGATGTTGCAGGGCTTCGACCAGATGCTCCATTTCTTCGGCCAGCAACGCTGCGCCGTAGAACTCGACCATTTGCAGACTGCCGTGGACCTGATGAATGTAGGCCAGGCACTCGTCCAGCCCGGGGAAGGCCTGCGGATCGTCGAGCACGGCCTCGATCGCCTGATGCGCCAGCTTCAGCGTTTCGGCAATTTCGCCCTTGACCCATTCCAGGGCCACGTAGTCGTGCCGATCACCCATAACCACTCCACTCACGCTTTATCTGTCGCCGCCGGCAAGGTGAAACCGGACACCGAACGGCGCAACTGACTGGCCATTTTTGCCAGGTTGCCGATGCTCTCGGCGGTGGCCGTGGACCCCGACGAAGTCTGCGAGGTGATCTGCTGGATCACGTTCATCGTCAGCGAGATCTGCCCGGCCGAAGACGTCTGCTGCTGCGCCGCGTTGGAAATGCTTTGGATCAACGCGGCGAGGGTCTTGGACACGCCTTCGATTTCTTCCAGGGCCACACCGGCATCCTGCGCCAGTCGCGCGCCGCGCACCACTTCGGTGGTGGTCTGCTCCATGGAAATCACCGCTTCGTTGGTGTCGGCCTGAATCGCCCGCACCAGGGTTTCGATCTGCCGGGTCGCGGCGGACGAACGTTCGGCCAGGCGCTGCACTTCGTCGGCAACCACGGCAAAACCGCGCCCGGCATCCCCGGCCATCGATGCCTGGATCGCCGCGTTGAGGGCGAGAATGTTGGTCTGGTCGGCGATGTCATCGATCAGGCTGACGATGTCGCCGATTTCCTGGGACGACTCGCCGAGGCGCTTGATGCGCTTGGCGGTGTCCTGAATCTGTTCGCGGATGTTGTCCATGCCGTGGATGGTGTTGTGCACCACCTCGTTGCCTTTGTTGGCGATTTCCACGGAACGCTCGGCCACCGCCGACGATTCGGCAGCGTTGGCCGACACCTGATCGATGGACTCGGCCATGTCGCTGATCGCTGTCGAGGCTTCGGAAATCTGCTGCGCCTGTTGCTCCGAGGCCTGGGCCAGATGCATGGCGGTGGCCTGGGTTTCCTGCACCGCAGCGGCAACCTGGCCGGCGGTGAGGTTGATGGTGGCGACCAGATCACGCAATTGGTCGACGGAATAGTTGATCGAGTCGGCGATGGTGCCGGTGAAGTCTTCGGTCACCGAGGCGGTCACGGTGAGGTCGCCATCGGCGAGGTCTTCGATTTCGTCGAGCAGGCGCATGATCGCGTTCTGGTTGCGCTCGTTCTTCTCGGCGGTCTCGCGCAATTGGCGATTGGTTTCGCGGACCATGACCAGACCGATGAGGATGATCGAGGCCAGCGCCAGCAAGCCCAGCACATAGCCGCCGATGGTGTCGGTGTTGCGCCCGCCGGCCAGATGCTCGAAACCTGTAGCAAGGTGCGAAGCTTCGTCGAGCAGGGTTTGCGACAGGGTGAAGATGTTGCTCGCCGATTCGCGGACCTTGAACAGCTCTGGCGAGGTTTCGAGGATTTCGTCCACCGAGCCGGAAACGAACTGGAACAGCTCGGAGATTTCGCTCAAACGCGCACGGGCGTCGCGGTCTTCGACCTGGCTGATTTTCAGCGCCGGGTTGCCCTGCAACATGCCGTTGAGCACCAGACCGAAACGCGCGGCATCACGCCCAAACGCGTCGGCGGCCTGCTGCGAGTTTTCGTCACCGGCGAGCACGGTGTTGACTGCGCCAAGAATGCGTTCAGCCAACAGCGATTGCCGTTGCGCCATCGCCACCTGCGCCGCCGGGGCGCCGCGCTGGAGGAGGATTTCCACGACTTTTTCGTATTCGATCTGCAACTGCGGCACGGTTTCGGCCAACGTCGCGGCGACCTGATGCAGCGACAGCACGGTCTGTTCGCTGGTGAGGATCGCGTCGGTGTTTTTCAGCAGGCGCTCCCAGTCCATCTGCACCGCGCGCATTTCCGGGCGCACGGCGACGGGTGCCGGTGGCAGGCCGGTGTTCGGGTCACCCTTTTTCAGGTAACCCCAGCGCTGGGCAAAATCGTTGCGCGCATCACTGAGCAGTTTGAACGCGGCCGCCTTGCCCGCCGCCGCTTCGGTGGCGTTCTTGGCGATGCGTTGCGAGAGCACGCGCAGTTCGCCGGCATGGCCGATGTACTGCTTGTCGTAGTTCGCCTGGGTATTGAGGTACGCGAAGTTGGCGAACAGCAGCATGATGAACACGATCAGTGCGATAAACAGCACGATGATCTGCGCGCGACTGCGCGATGCTTCTGCCGACTTGCCTGTTTTTGCTTTTGTCATCGGTCCTCGCCTTAACCCACACCTTTGAGGCCTGCTGCAATCCCTGTGGGAGGCAACCTCATGATGAAGAAATTTTGTGGCGAGGGGATTTATCCCCGATGGGTCGCGCAGCGGCCCCAAAAACCTGAGTCGTATCGGCTACATCTCAAATACAGGTCTTGGGTCGGCTTCGCCAACCATCGGGGATAAATCCCCTCGCCACAGGTCTGTCTGACCCACAATTTTCCTGATCACATAGCCCATTCCACCCAATGGGTTCTGTGTTGTTCCTGCTATAGAGCTACACCCATGAACACCGGGGATCTGGCCAGTGCGAACAGGCTGAACACCCGCCAGTTCTGTTCACGGCGGAAATAGCCTTTGACGAATTCGGCCTTGGAGCCCTGGCGCTTGCTGATCGACAGCGGCTCGAAACTGCCCTGTTCGAAATGCTGCAAGCCGATGACTTCGTCGACCATTACCCCGGCGAACACGTCTTCATGCTCCACCACCAATACCCGCCGCTGTTTGCGCAGCGGCGACAGTTCATGGCCGAAGAAGCCGCACAGGTCCATGATCGGCAGCAGCCGCCCGCGCAGGTTAGCCACACCCTTGACCCACGGCTTGACCCCGGGCAACTGGGTGAAGCGCGGTTCATGCAGAACTTCGCTGACTTCGCCCATCGGCGCCACATACCAATGCTCGCCGAGGCGAAAGCCGATGCCGCTCCAGCGATCCGGGCGCGCCGCTTGCGACGGCAGGTCGGCTGCCAGCAGGCGGCAGCGCTGGTCGATCTGCCAGAGCAGTTCGAACGCGGTCAGCGATTCGTTCATGATCGCGCGATCAGCCGTTGAGTACGTTGTTCAGGGTTTTGATCAGGGTGTCTTCGTCGACCGGTTTGGTCAGGTAATCCTTGGCGCCCTGGCGGGTGCCCCAGACCTTGTCGGTCTCCTGATCCTTGGTGGTGATGATGATCACCGGGATGTGCGCCGTGTCGGCATCCTTGGTCAACTGACGGGTCGCCTGAAAACCGTTGAGGCCGGGCATGACGATGTCCATCAGCACCGCGTCGGGTTTTTCCTGACGGGCCAGGGCCACACCGTCGGCGCCGTTCTCGGCCTTGAGCACTTCATGGCCGTGCTTTTCGAGCATGCCGGTGAGTTTGTACATTTCAGTCGGCGAATCATCGACGATCAGGATACGTGCCATGGTCTTCCCCATTTTTCTGGTCGACTGCCGGCCCGCTGGCCGAGCGTCACTGTGCGTGTCTTACTGCGGCAAAACGGCGGCGAAGCCCGGAACATGGGCCTGGATCGCGTTGAGCAGTTCTTCTTTGCTGAACGGCTTGGTCAGAAATTGATCAGAGCCGACAATCCGCCCCTTGGCCTTGTCGAACAGACCGTCCCTGGACGACAGCATGATCACCGGCGTCGCCTTGAAGGCGCTGTTGTTCTTGATCAGGGCGCAGGTCTGATAACCGTCCAGACGCGGCATCATGATGTCGACGAAGATGATCCCGGGATGGTGGTCGGCGATCTTCGCCAGCGCATCGAAACCGTCGATGGCGGTGATCACTTCGCAACCGACATTCTTCAACAATGTTTCGGCGGTGCGGCGAATCGTTTTCGAGTCGTCGATCACCATGACCTTCAAGGCGCTGGACTGCTGTTCCATAAGAGGGTTCTACCGTCGCCTTTGCGAATCAAATTGTCCGTTTTGCTGTGAATAATGGCCTGAAACCCTTGAAACCCATGGGGCGGCGCGATCTGCCAGCCTTTTTAGCACAGTCTCCAGATGCAATCTATCGACGGGTTTTTCCTTGACCCGAAACCCGCCCGGCGCCACTCTGGCGGCACTTTTTCAATACCGATCCGGTAGCCAAATTTCGAGGAAAACCCAATGAGCGTTCGCGTCGGGATTGTCATGGACCCTATCGCCAGCATCTCCTATAAAAAGGATAGCTCGCTGGCCATGCTGCTGGCCGCGCAGAAGCGTGGCTGGGAACTGTTCTACATGGAACAGAAAGACCTGTATCAGGCCGAAGGCCAGGCGCGGGCGCGGATGAGCCCGCTGAAAGTCTTCGCCAACCCGGACAAATGGTTCGAACTGGACGCCGAACAGGACAAGCTGCTGAGCGACCTGGACGTGATCCTGATGCGCAAGGATCCGCCGTTCGACATGGAATTCGTCTATTCCACTTATCTGCTGGAACAGGCCGAAGCCGCTGGCGTGCTGGTGGTGAACAAGCCGCAGAGCCTGCGCGACTGCAATGAAAAGCTGTTCGCCACGCTGTTTCCGCAGTGCACGCCGCCGACCATCGTCAGCCGCCGCCCGGACGTATTGCGTCAGTTCGCCGACCATCACGGTGACGTGATCCTCAAGCCGCTGGACGGCATGGGCGGTTCGTCGATCTTCCGCCACACCGCCGGCCACCCGAACCTCTCGGTGATCCTCGAGACCCTGACCCTGCACGGCAAGCAGCAGATCATGATTCAGGGCTACCTGCCGGCGATCGTCGACGGCGACAAGCGCATCCTGATGATCGATGGCGAGCCGGTGGATTACTGCCTGGCGCGGATCCCGGCCATGGGCGAAACCCGTGGCAACCTCGCCGCCGGTGGCCGTGGCGAAGCGCGTCCGCTGACCGAGAAGGATCGCTGGATCGCCGCCCAGGTCGGCCCGACCTTGCGCGAGAAAGGTCTGCTGTTCGTCGGCCTCGACGTGATCGGCGAGCACCTGACCGAAATCAACGTCACCAGCCCGACTTGCATCCGCGAAATCGACAATGCGTTCGGCACTGATATCGGCGGGATGCTCATGGATGCTATCGAAAAGCAGCTGCAAGCTTCGAGCCGCAAGCCACAAGCTTGAAGCCGGCCCGCGTCAGCTTGAAGCTTGAAGCTTGAAGCTGCCCCTATGCAGCTTGTCGCTTGAAGCTCGTAGCTTGCAGCTAAAAACCAACATTGCGTTATCATGCCGAGCCCAAAAAAACGCGATGTTGGTTTTTCTACGATGACTCTGCCGTCCGATCTGCCCGCTGAACTCGCCCATCGTGGCGTGCGCCCGGCCGATCGCCTCGGTTTTACCCTGTTTCTCGCGGCGCTGATTCACCTGGCGCTGCTGCTCGGCGTCGGTTTCACCATGGTCGAGCCGCAGCAGATCAGCAAAACCCTGGAAATCACCCTGGCCACCTTCAAGGCCGAGAAGAAGCCGGAAAAGGCAGATTTTCTCGCTCAGGAAAACCAGGAAGGCAGCGGCACGCTCGACAAGAAGGCCCTGCCCAAGACCACCGAAGTCGCGCCGTTCCAGGACAATCAGGTCAAAAAGGTCACCCCGCCGCCCGCCGCCAAGCCAGTGGTGCAGGAAGCCGCACCGAAGGCAGCGGTGACCACCGTCGCGCCGAAACCGAAAAAGGCGCCGACCAAGAAAGAAGAAAGCAAAACCGAAGTCAAACCGACCGTCGACGCGCCGGTGTTCGACAGCTCGCAGTTGTCCAGCGACATCGCCAGCCTCGAGGCGGAGCTGGCCAAGGAACAACAGCTGTACGCCAAGCGCCCGCGCATCCACCGCTTGAGCGCGGCCTCGACCATGCGCGACAAGGGCGCCTGGTACAAGGACGACTGGCGCAAGAAGGTCGAGCGCATCGGCAACCTCAACTACCCCGAAGAAGCGCGGCGCAAGCAGATCTACGGCAATTTGCGCCTGATGGTCTCGATCAATCGCGACGGCTCGCTGTATGAAGTGCTGGTGCTGGAATCCTCCGGCCAGCCGCTGCTCGATCAGGCGGCGCAGCGCATCGTCCGCCTGGCCGCGCCGTTTGCACCGTTTACCGGCGATCTGTCGGACATCGACCGCCTGGAAATCATCCGCACCTGGAAATTTGCCCGGGGCGACAAGCTCTCCAGCAATTAAGAGCAAAATCAAAAGATCGCAGCCTTCGGCAGCTCCTACAGTGGGCCTGCGTACACCCTGTAGGAGCTGCCGAAGGCTGCGATCTTTTAAAGCCTCAGCTTGTCAGTTCGCCCTTGCGACGCCACACTAGCGCTCATGAAAAACGTCAGCCCCAGCTACCTCAAGCATCACTTCCTGATCGCCATGCCACACATGGCCGACCCGAACTTTGCCCACACCTTGACCTACATCGTCGAGCACACGGCCAATGGCGCGATGGGGCTGGTGGTCAACAGGCCGCAAGACTTGAACCTGGCCGACATCCTTGAACAGCTGCGCCCGGACATCGAGCCGCCGGCGCGTTGCCAGGATGTGCCGATCTTCATCGGCGGGCCGGTGCAGACCGATCGCGGTTTCGTCCTGCACCCGGCGGGCCAAACGTTCCAGGCCACGGCGCAGCTGGACGGCGACCTGGCCCTGTCGACTTCGCAGGACGTGCTGTTCGCCATCGCTGACGGCGTCGGCCCCGCGCAAAGCCTGATCACCCTTGGTTACGCCGGTTGGGAAGCCGGGCAGCTGGAGGCCGAACTGGCCGACAACGCCTGGCTGACCTGCCCGTTCAACGCCGACATCCTCTTCAACACCCGCAGCGAATTGCGCCTGGAAGCAGCAGCGCGGCACTTGGGCATCGATCTCAATCTTCTCACCAGCCAGGCAGGTCACGCCTGATGGCCCTGCGCCTGATTCTCGGCTTCGACTACGGCACCAAACAGATCGGCGTCGCGGTCGGCCAGGTCATCACCGGCCAGGCCCGCGAGCTGTGCACCCTCAAAGCACAGAATGGCGTGCCGAACTGGGATCAGGTCGAAGCGCTGATAAAAGAATGGAAACCCGACGCCGTAGTGGTCGGCCTGCCGTTGAACATGGACGGCACGCCCAGCGAGATGTGCGTACGCGCGGAGAAATTCGCCCGCCGCCTCAACGGCCGCTACAACCTGCCCTTCTATACCCACGACGAACGCCTGACCACTTTCGAAGCCAAGGGCGAGCGACTGGTGCGTGGCGGGCAGAAAGGCAGTTACCGCGACAACCCGGTGGACGCCATCGCCGCTGCCCTGCTGCTGCAGGGCTGGCTCGATGAAAACACTGCATTGTTTGAATCCTGACAAGCGCTTCGGCGCTTTTCTTTTGGTTATAAACCGAGCTTCGTCCGGCAGGACGCAGCACGGAATCACGAAGGAGCAACCATGAGCCTGCCCAATCCCGCCGATCTGATCAGCCAGATGGCGACCCGCCTCAAGGCGCACCTTGCCCAGCGTGACATCAGCGAACCGCGTTACATCGGCATCCGCACCGGCGGCATCTGGGTCGCGCAGGCGCTGCTCAAGGAACTGGCCAGCGATGCGCCACTGGGCACGCTGGATGTGTCCTTCTACCGCGACGACTTCAGCCAGAACGGCCTGCACCCGCAAGTGCGCCCGTCCGCCCTGCCCTTCGAGATCGAAGGCCAGCATCTGGTGCTGATCGACGACGTGCTGATGAGCGGTCGGACCATCCGCGCCGCCATGAATGAACTGTTCGATTATGGCCGTCCGGCCAGCGTCACCCTGGTCTGCCTGCTGGACCTGGACGCCGGCGAGCTGCCGATCCGCCCGAACGTGGTCGGCGCCACCCTGACCCTGGCCGGCAACCAGCGGGTCAAGTTGTCCGGCCCCGAGCCGCTGACGCTCGAACTGCAAGACGTCACCCTTTAATCCGCCCTATTGAGAGTCCCCCTCGCGATGACGCCTCTAGATACCAAGCGCCCGCTGCAGCTCAATGATCAGGGCCAGCTGCGCCACTTCCTCTCGCTCGACGGTTTGCACCGCGAGTTGCTGACGGAAATCCTCGACACTGCCGACTCGTTCCTTGAAGTCGGTGCCCGGGCGGTGAAGAAAGTCCCGTTGCTGCGCGGCAAGACCGTGTGCAACGTGTTCTTCGAGAACTCCACGCGCACCCGCACCACGTTTGAACTGGCGGCCCAACGGTTGTCGGCAGACGTGATCACCCTGAACGTGTCGACATCGTCGGCGAGCAAGGGTGAAACGCTGCTCGATACCCTGCGCAACCTTGAAGCGATGGCCGCCGACATGTTCGTCGTGCGCCACGGCGACTCGGGCGCGGCGCACTTCATCGCCGAGCATGTCTGCCCGCAGGTGGCGATCATCAACGGCGGCGACGGCCGGCATGCGCACCCGACCCAAGGCATGCTCGACATGCTCACCATCCGTCGGCACAAGGGCGGTTTCGAAAACCTCTCGGTGGCGATCGTCGGCGACATCCTGCATTCGCGGGTGGCGCGCTCGAACATGCTCGCGCTGAAGACCCTCGGCTGCCCGGACATCCGCGTGATCGCGCCGAAAACCCTGCTGCCGATCGGCATCGAGCAATACGGCGTCAAGGTCTACACCGACATGGCCGAAGGCCTGAAAGACGTCGACGTGGTGATCATGCTGCGTCTGCAACGAGAGCGCATGACCGGCGGCCTGCTGCCCAGCGAAGGCGAGTTCTACCGCCTGTTCGGCCTGACCACCGCACGTCTGGCCGGGGCCAAACCCGATTGCATCGTCATGCACCCGGGGCCGATCAACCGTGGCGTGGAGATCGAGTCGGCGGTGGCCGACGGCCCGCACTCGGTGATCCTCAATCAAGTGACCTACGGCATCGCGATTCGTATGGCCGTGCTGTCCATGGCCATGAGCGGGCAGACTGCGCAACGTCAATTCGAGCAGGAGAACGCCCAGTGAAGCTCAGCATTCTCGGCGCACGCGTCATCGATCCCAGCAGCGGCCTGGATCAAATCACCGACATCCACGTTGAAGCCTGCAAGATCGTCGCCCTCGGCGCCGCACCGGCCGGTTTCAGCGCAGTGGAAACCATCGATGCCCAAGGTCTGGTCGCCGCGCCTGGCCTGGTCGACCTCAACGTTGCCCTGCGCGAGCCGGGCTACAGCCGCAAAGGCTCGATCGTCAGCGAAACCCGCGCCGCCGCTGCCGGTGGCGTGACCAGCCTGTGCTGCCCGCCGAAGACCAGACCGGTGCTCGACACATCCGCCGTGGCCGAACTGATCCTCGACCGCGCCCGCGAGGCTGGCAACACCAAAGTGTTCCCGATTGGCGCGCTGAGCAAAGGCCTCGACGGCGAACAACTGGCCGAACTGGTCGCGCTGCGCGACGCCGGTTGCGTGGCGTTCGGCAACGGTCTGGAGAGCTTCCGCAACAGCCGCACCCTGTGCCGGGCGCTGGAATACGCGGCGACTTTCGACCTGACGGTGATCTTCAACTCGCAGGACCACGATCTGGCCGAGGGCGGTCTCGCTCACGAAGGCGCGGTCGCCAGTTTCCTTGGCCTGCCGGGCATCCCGGAAACCGCCGAAACCGTGGCGCTGGCTCGCGATCTGCTATTGGTCGAGCAGACCGGCGTGCGTGCGCACTTCAGCCAGTTGACCAGTGCTCGCGGTGTGGCGCTGATTGCTCAGGCGCAGGCCCGTGGCTTGAAGGTAACGGCGGATGTTGCGTTGTATCAGCTGATCCTGACTGACGAAGCGCTGATCGACTTCAACAGCCTTTATCACGTGCAACCGCCGCTGCGCACCCGCGCCGACCGCGATGGCCTGCGTGAGGCAGTGAAGTCCGGGGTGGTTTCGGCGATCTCCAGCCATCACCAGCCCCACGAGCGCGACGCCAAACTGGCACCGTTCGGCGCGACCGAGCCGGGCATTAGCAGTGTTGAGTTGCTGCTGCCGCTGGCGATGACCCTGGTTGAGGATGGTTTGCTCGACTTGCCCACGCTGCTGGCACGTCTCAGCGCAGGCCCGGCCGAAGCCCTGCGCCTGCCGGCAGGCAAACTGGCGGTAGGCGGCGCGGCGGATATCGTCCTGTTCGACCCCAAGGCTTCGACGGTGGCCGGTGAGCACTGGCTGTCGAAGGGCGAGAACTGCCCGTTCATCGGCCACAGTCTGCCGGGCGTGGTGCGCTATACGCTGGTGGATGGGCGGATTACTCACCAGGCATGACTTGCTGCTGAGGGAGATTGTGGCGAGGGGATTTATCCCCGTTCGGCTGCGTAGCAGTCGCGAAGCCATTGCACGCGGTGGAACAAATCCACCGCGTTCTCGGATTCAGGACCGCTTCGCGGCCCAACGGCGATAAATCCCCTCGCCACTACTTACTGGAAGGCGCCGCGATTCTGCGCGTTGCGCACCGACACCTGATCGTTCAGCGTCCAGAAGTCATACAGCACGCCAATAAAGAACAACCCGCCGGTCAGCAGATACAGCAAGCCGCTGATCCATTTGCCCTGATACATCCGGTGCACGCCGAACACACCGAGGAAAGTCAGCAGAATCCAGGCGACGTTGTACTCGATCGGCCCGGCGGCAAAGCGCAGATCCGCTTCGCGATCCATCGCCGGGATCAGAAACAGGTCGATCAGCCAGCCAATCCCCAGCAAACCGAAGGTGAAGAACCAGATCGTCCCGGTCACCGGCTTGCCGTAATAAAAGCGGTGCGCGCCGGTGAATCCGAAAATCCACAGCAGGTAGCCGATGACTTTGCTGTGTGTGTCTTTTTCTTTCACGCGGGGGAGCTGATAGCTGTTCATTAAGACCTCATTGCACTCGATAGATAAATATTCTTCATTTCTTTGTGACTTTTTTACAGGTGGCCGACGTATGGCAAATGTTACCGTTGCTAGCGCGAAACCCTTGTAAAACCTGACTTCTGTCGGACAACTGCGTACTTTTTGAGCGTTTTTGGTTCCGTAGCCGGCGGAATGAATCGATGAACGGCCTCGGAACGGCAAAAAAAGCTGTTATAAAGTTGCGCGCTATCACTTATGAGCCACGCCTAATGCGACCATTTTTCAAGACATGGCTGACTATTTGCCTATTAATGCCACTGGCCGCCCACGCCACCAATCGTGAGCAACGTCTTCCCAACGTCAACGGCTTCACCCCTAAATCCCATGCTTCGGCTCCATCGAGCAAAAGCAGCAAGAGCAAGACCACCACGCTGAGCAGCAAGAGCCGCAGCAAGCTGGTGCCACCGATGGCGAGCAAGGAAAGCAGCAATGTGCTGAGCCGTGCGGTAAACGTCCTCGGTACACCTTATCGTTGGGGCGGCAGCAGCCCAAGTAAAGGCTTCGATTGCAGCGGCCTGGTGAAATATGCGTTCAACGACGCTACGTTCGACCTGCCACGCACCTCCAATGCCATGGCCAGCGGTCACGGCGAGAAAGTCGAGCGCAAGGATCTGAAGCCGGGCGATCTGATTTTCTTCAACATCAAGAGCCGTCGGGTCAATCATGTTGCCATCTACCTGGGCAACGACCGCTTCATCCACGCCCCGCGCCGGGGCAAAGCGGTGAGCATCGACACGCTGAACAAGCCGTACTGGGAAAAGCATTACGTCGTCGCCAAGCGCGTGTTGCCGAAAGAGCAACAGCAGCTGCGCGTAGTCCAGCGCTAACACCATACCGATCGTTCCCACGCTCCGCGTGGGAATGACTCAATGGACGCTCCGCGTCCGCTTCGGCAGGGACGCAGAGCGTCCCGGGCTGCATTCCCAGGCAGAGCGTGGGAACGATCACTCCCTCAAAAATTATCCGGCGTACGCGCTTTCTCGCGTGCATGCTCGCGGCTGATCAAGCCCTTGGTCACCAGATCCTTCAGGCACATATCGAGTGTCTGCATGCCCAACGACCCACCGGTCTGAATCGCTGAATACATCTGCGCCACCTTGTCCTCGCGAATGAGGTTACGGATCGCCGATGTCCCGAGCATGATTTCATGCGCCGCCACCCGCCCGCCGCCGATCTTCTTGATCAACGTCTGCGACACCACCGCCAGCAACGACTCCGACAGCATCGAACGGACCATCGACTTCTCGTCGCCGGGAAACACGTCGACCACGCGGTCGATGGTCTTCGCCGCCGAGGTCGTGTGCAGCGTGCCGAACACCAGATGCCCGGTCTCAGCGGCGGTCAGCGCCAGGCGAATGGTTTCCAGATCGCGCATCTCGCCGACCAGAATCACGTCCGGGTCTTCACGCAGGGCCGAGCGCAGTGCAGTGGCGAAGCTGCGGGTATCTCGATGAACTTCGCGCTGATTGATCAGGCATTTGCGCGATTCATGGACGAACTCGATGGGGTCTTCGATGGTGAGAATGTGGTGATGGCGATGGGTGTTGAGGTAATCGATCATCGCCGCCAGCGTGGTCGACTTGCCGGAGCCGGTCGGCCCGGTGACCAGCACCAAACCGCGCGGCGCATCGGTGATCTTGCGGAAAACATCGCCCATGGCGAGGTCTTCCATGCTCAGCACTTTCGACGGGATGGTGCGGAACACCGCGCCGGCGCCACGGTTCTGGTTAAAGGCGTTGACCCGAAAGCGCGCCACGCCGGGTACATCGAAGGAAAAATCCGTTTCCAGATTTTTCTCGAATTCGATGCGCTGGGTGTCGTTCATGATGTCGTAGATCAGATCGTGCACTTGCTTGTGGTCCAGCGCCGGCAGATTGATCCGTCGCACGTCGCCATCGACACGAATCATCGGCGGCAGGCCGGCCGACAGGTGCAGGTCGGAAGCGCCCTGTTTGGCGCTGAAGGCCAGCAGTTCAGTGATATCCATAGCGTCCCTCAATTCCAGTAGAATGCCGCGAACCTACAGACCGCCGGCGCCTCTTGATGTCCACGATAGCAGACAACATCCTTCAGGTTAGTTCGCGCATCCAGGCAGCGGCGAAAGCTGCGCACCGCGACGAAAACAGCATCCATTTGCTCGCCGTGAGCAAGACCAAACCCGCCCAGGCCCTGCGGGAAGCCTATGCGGCGGGCCTGCGCGACTTCGGCGAAAACTACTTGCAGGAAGCCTTGGGCAAACAGCTGGAGCTGGCCGACCTGCCCTTGATCTGGCACTTCATCGGCCCCATTCAATCGAACAAGACTCGCGCGATTGCCGAGCATTTCGACTGGGTGCACTCCGTGGATCGTCTGAAAATTGCCCAACGCCTGTCCGAACAACGCCCGGCCGAACTGCCGCCACTGAACATCTGCATTCAGGTCAATGTCAGCGGCGAGGCGAGCAAATCCGGTTGCACCCCGGCCGATCTGCCAGCGCTGGCCGAGGCAATCAGCGCGCTGCCACGCTTGAAACTGCGCGGACTGATGGCGATTCCCGAGCCGACCGAGGAGCGCGCTGAACAGGACGCTGCCTTCGCCGCCGTACAGGCACTGCAGGCGAGCCTCGCTCTGCCGCTCGACACACTGTCCATGGGCATGAGCCACGACCTTGAGTCGGCCATCGCCCAAGGCGCCACCTGGGTGCGGATCGGTACCGCGCTGTTTGGCGCCAGAGATTATTCCCAGTCTTGAACGTTTCCAGATAAGGACCACACATGAGCAACACACGTATTGCGTTTATCGGTGCGGGCAACATGGCGGCCAGTCTGATTGGCGGCTTGCGCGCCAAAGGTCTGGAAGCGGCGCAGATCCGCGCCAGCGATCCGGGCGAAGACACCCGCGCCAAGGTCAGCGCCGAACACGGCATCGAAACCTTCGCTGACAACGCCCAGGCCATCGACGGCGTCGATGTCATCGTGCTGGCGGTCAAGCCACAGGCGATGAAAGCCGTGTGCGAGGCGATTCGCCCGAGCCTCAAGCCCAATCAACTGGTGGTGTCGATCGCCGCCGGCATCACCTGCGCGAGCATGACCGCGTGGCTCGGCGAACAGCCGATCGTGCGCTGCATGCCGAACACTCCGGCGCTGCTGCGTCAGGGTGTCAGCGGTCTGTACGCGACCAGCGAGGTGAGCGCCGAGCAGCGCCAGCAAGCCGAAGAGCTGCTGTCCGCCGTCGGCATTGCGCTGTGGCTGGAAGAAGAACAGCAACTGGACGCAGTCACCGCAGTGTCCGGCTCCGGCCCGGCGTACTTCTTCCTGCTGATCGAAGCGATGACCGCCGCCGGCGTCAAACTTGGCCTGCCAAAAGAGATCGCTGAGCAACTGACCGTGCAGACTGCTCTGGGCGCCGCGCACATGGCGGTATCCAGCGATGTCGACGCCGCCGAACTGCGTCGCCGCGTGACCTCGCCGAATGGCACCACGGAAGCTGCGATCAAATCATTCCAGGCTGGCGGCTTCGAAGCGCTGGTTGAAACCGCACTCGGCGCCGCCGCGCACCGCTCGGCCGAAATGGCCGAACAACTGGGCAAATAAAGGAGCCTTACATGATCGGATTGAACACCGCAGCGGTTTACGTGCTGCAAACCCTCGGCAGCCTGTACCTGCTGATCGTGCTGCTGCGCTTCGTCCTGCAACTGGTGCGGGCGAACTTCTACAACCCGCTGTGCCAGTTCGTGGTCAAGGCCACTCAGCCGCTGCTCAAGCCTTTGCGCCGGATCATCCCGAGCCTGTTCGGCCTCGACATGTCGTCGCTGGTGCTGGCGATTCTGGTGCAACTGCTGCTGATGGCGCTGACCCTGCTGCTGACCTACGGCACCACTGGCAACCCGCTGCAACTGGTGATCTGGTCGCTGATCGGCGTCACCGCGCTGTTCCTGAAGATCTTCTTCTTCGCCCTGATCATCAGCGTGATCCTGTCGTGGGTCGCACCGGGCAGCCACAATCCGGGCGCTGAACTGGTCAACCAGATCTGTGAACCGGCGCTGGCACCGTTCCGTCGTTTCCTGCCGAACCTCGGCGGCCTGGACCTGTCGCCGATCTTCGCCTTCCTTGCGCTGAAATTGATCGACATGCTGGTGATCAACAATCTGGCGGCGATGACGATGATGCCAGAGATTCTGCGTTTGCTGATGTAAGCCAGTGCGTTCGGTCTGACTGACCGAGTCGCCTTTTTCGCGAGCAGGCTCGCTCCCACATTGGGATGCATTTCAACTGTGGGAGCGAGCCTGCTCGCGAATGGCTGCACCTCGGTCCGAAGCGAAAACGCCGGACCTGATCGTTGCTTGCCGCTAACCCCCCCGGTCTTTAGACTTACGCCTCATTTCAACGAGAGCAGGGTCGATGCCAACTGCCTTTCCCGCCGATTCTGTTGGTCTGGTAACGCCGCAAACCGCGCATTTCAGCGAACCGCTGACGCTGGCCTGTGGCCGTTCGCTGGCCGCTTATGACCTGATTTATGAAACCTACGGCACGCTGAACGCCCAGGCGAGCAACGCCGTGCTGATCTGCCACGCGCTGTCCGGTCATCATCACGCCGCTGGTTATCACAGCGTCGACGACCGCAAGCCCGGTTGGTGGGACAGCTGCATCGGCCCCGGCAAGCCGATCGACACCAACAAGTTCTTTGTGGTCAGCCTGAACAACCTCGGTGGCTGCAACGGCTCCACCGGCCCGAGCAGTATCAACCCGGAAACCGGCAAGCCGTTCGGCGCCGATTTCCCGGTGCTCACCGTGGAAGACTGGGTGCACAGCCAAGCGCGTCTGGCTGACCTGCTCGGCATCCGCCAGTGGGCAGCGGTGATCGGCGGCAGCCTCGGCGGCATGCAGGCCCTGCAATGGACCATCACCTACCCGGATCGCGTGCGGCACTGCCTGGCGATCGCCTCGGCACCAAAACTGTCGGCGCAGAACATCGCCTTCAACGAAGTCGCGCGCCAGGCGATCCTCACCGATCCGGAATTCCACGGCGGTTCGTTCCAGGAAGCCGGCGTGATCCCCAAGCGCGGGCTGATGCTGGCGCGCATGGTCGGGCACATTACCTATCTGTCCGACGACTCCATGGGTGAGAAATTCGGCCGTGGCCTGAAGAGCGAAAAGCTCAACTACGACTTCCACAGCGTCGAGTTCCAGGTCGAAAGCTACTTGCGTTACCAGGGCGAAGAGTTCTCCGGGCGCTTCGATGCCAATACTTATCTGTTGATGACCAAAGCGCTGGATTACTTCGATCCGGCGGCGAACTTCGACGATGATCTGGCGAAAACCTTTGAAAACGCTACGGCCAAGTTCTGCGTGATGTCGTTCACCACCGACTGGCGCTTCTCCCCGGCTCGCTCGCGAGAACTGGTGGATGCGCTGATGGCCGCGCGCAAGGACGTCAGTTATCTGGAAATTGACGCACCGCAGGGCCACGACGCCTTTCTGATTCCGATCCCGCGTTACTTGCAGGCGTTCGGCAATTACATGAACCGCATTTCGTTGTGAGAAAGCCATGAGAGCTGATCTGGAAATCATCCAGGAATGGATCCCCGCCGGCAGCCGCGTCCTCGACCTGGGTTGCGGTGACGGCGAGCTGCTGACCTGGCTGCGCGACAACAAGAACGTCACCGGTTATGGCCTGGAAAACGACGCCGACAACATCGCCGAGTGCGTGGCCAAGGGCATCAACGTCATCGAGCAGGATCTGGACAAAGGCCTGGGCAATTTTGCCAGCAACAGTTTCGACATCGTCGTCATGACCCAGGCCCTGCAGGCGGTGCATTACCCGGACAGGATCCTCGACGAAATGCTCCGGGTCGGCCGTCAGTGCATCATCACCTTCCCCAACTTCGGCCACTGGCGCTGCCGCTGGTATCTGGCGAGCAAGGGCCGCATGCCGGTGTCCGAGTTTCTGCCGTACACCTGGTACAACACGCCGAACATCCACTTCTGCACCTTCGAGGATTTCGAAGAACTGTGCCGCGAACGTGATGCGAAGGTCATTGATCGGCTTGCCGTGGATCAACAGCACCGCCACGGGTGGGCCAGTAAGCTATGGCCTAATCTGTTAGGTGAAATCGGTATCTACCGCGTCAGCAGTCCGCAGTTGGCGGACCACCGAGTCGCGGTCTGAGCCTGGGCATTTGAAGGAGCACGAACATGAGTCGTCTAGCGTTGCTGTTACTCACCGCCTGCCTGAGCGCCAGTGCCATGGCGGCGGACGTCATCAAAGGTGAACGCAAGGAAACCTTCGGCGACATCACGGTGCACTACAACACGTTCAACTCGACGTTCCTGCAACCGGACATCGCCAAGGCTGCCGAGCTGATCCGCAGCAAAAACCAGGGAGTGATCAACGTCTCGGTGGTCAAGGACGGCAAACCGGTGATCGCCAGCGTCACCGGCACGGTCAAGGACCTGACCAGCAACAGCGTGGCGCTGAAATTCCGCCAGGTCACCGAACAGGGCGCGATCTACTACATCGCCCAGTACCCGGTGCCGCAACAGGAAACCCGCACCTTTGAAATCAAGGTGCAGAACGGCGACAAGATCAACACCATCAATTTCAACCAAGAACTCTTTCCCGGCGAATGATGAACATCAAGCAGCTCGTACTGGCCAGCCATAACGCCGGCAAACTCAAAGAACTCCAGGCCATGCTCGGCGACTCGGTGCAACTGCGCTCGATTGGCGAGTGGAGCAAGGTCGAGCCGGAAGAAACCGGCCTGTCGTTTGTCGAAAACGCGATCCTCAAGGCCCGCAATGCCGCACGCATTTCCGGGCTGCCGGCACTGGCCGACGATTCCGGGCTGGCAGTGGACTTCCTCGGCGGCGCACCGGGCATCTATTCGGCGCGTTACGCCGACGGCCAGGGCGACGCGGCGAACAACGCCAAACTGCTCGATGCGCTGAAGGACGTGCCGCAAGCCGAGCGCGGCGCGCAGTTCGTCTGCGTGCTGGCACTGGTGCGCCACGCCGATGATCCGCTGCCGATCCTCTGCGAAGGCCTGTGGCACGGACGCATCCTCAACGCAGCCAGCGGCGAGCATGGCTTCGGTTATGACCCGCTGTTCTGGGTGCCGGAGCGTGATGTGTCCAGCGCCGAACTGAGTCCGGCCGACAAGAACCAGATCAGCCACCGCGCCCGTGCAATGGATCTGCTGCGCCAGCGTCTGGGCTTGAAATGACCACTGATTCTTGCGCGTCGTCGCTGATCATCGGCGGCGCCGCGTCCTCGCCTCGGGCACCGCTGCCAACCCTGCCGCCCCTGGCGCTGTACATCCACATCCCGTGGTGTGTGCGCAAATGCCCGTATTGCGATTTCAACTCGCACACCGCCAGCCCGGTGCTGCCGGAGCAGGAATACGTCGACGCGCTGCTGGCCGATCTCGATCAGGATCTGCATGCGGTGTATGGCCGTGAGCTGACTTCGATTTTCTTCGGTGGCGGGACGCCGAGCCTGTTCAGCGCCGGAGCCCTCGGACGCTTGTTGAAGGGTGTCGAGCAACGCATCCCGTTCGCCGCCGACATCGAAATCACCCTTGAGGCCAATCCGGGCACCTTCGAGCAAGAGAAGTTTGTTGCTTATCGCAAGCTGGGGATCAATCGCCTGTCGATCGGCATCCAGAGCTTTCAGCAGGAAAAGCTGGAGGCCCTCGGCCGCATTCACAACGGTGACGAAGCTGTGCGTGCGGCGGGCATGGCCCGGCAGGCCGGGTTCGATAACTTCAACCTCGACCTGATGCATGGTTTGCCCGATCAGTCGCTGGACGATGCCTTGAGCGATCTGCGCCAGGCCATCGCGCTGAAGCCGACGCACATTTCCTGGTATCAGCTGACGCTGGAGCCCAATACGGTGTTCTGGAACCAGCCGCCAGTGCTGCCGGAAGACGACACCCTGTGGGACATTCAGGAAGCCGGTCAGGCGCTGCTGGCCGAGCACGGTTACGCGCAGTACGAAGTTTCGGCGTATGCCCAGGCCGGTCGCCCGGCGCGGCATAACCTCAATTACTGGAGTTTTGGCGATTTCATCGGCATCGGCGCCGGCGCCCATGGCAAGCTGAGTCATCCGGACGGGCGCATCGTGCGCACGTGGAAAACCCGCCTGCCGAAGGATTATCTGAACCCGGCGAAAAGCTTTCAGGCCGGCGAGAAATCGCTGAGCAATGACGAGATGCCGTTCGAGTTCCTGATGAACGCCCTGCGCCTGACTGCCGGGGTCGAATCGCGCCTGTATCCGGAGCGCACCGGCCTGTCGCTGGAGACTCTCGCCGAAGGCCGGCGCGAAGCCGAACAAAGCGGCCTGTTGCAGATCGAACCGTCACGCCTGGCGGCGACCGAACGCGGCCAGCTGTTTCTCAACGATTTGCTGCAACAATTTCTGAACTGACTTCAGCTCAAAGGGAAAACGCATGGATTTGATACTCGACCTGCTGGCCACCGTCTCCCGCTGGAGCCGCAGCAATCTCTCGGAAATCGCTCTGGCGCTGGTCGGTTGCCTGCTGGTGCTGTTCGGCGCTGACTTCAAAGGCTGGGTCGAGCAACGCCTGGGCAGCATCGCCGGCGCCCTGCGCGTGCCGCTGATGGCCCTGCTCTGCCTGATCGGCAGCGGCGCCGCGCTGATCTACGCCACGCCGTGGGTGATCAAAGGCCTGAGCCAGTTCAACAACTACAGCCTGGCGCCGGTGCTGCTGGTGGTGTTGGTGCTGATCGGCGTCGTAGCCGACCGCCGCTGACCCCGCAAACACCCCAAAACGAAATGTGGGAGCGAGCCTGCTCGCGAAGGCGTCATGACATCCAACATCATCGTTGATTGTCAGACCGCTTTCGCGAGCAGGCTCGCTCCCACAGTTGATTGCAATGAAAGGGAAGTTCATGAGTAAAAAACTACTGGATGAGACGAGCAAATTTCTCAGCTTCGTGTTGCGTCACCAGCCTCAAGCGATTGGTCTTACGCTGGATTCGGATGGCTGGGCAAATATCGACGCACTGATCAGCGGCGCGGCGCGTGATGGCAGACATTTAAGTCGTGAGCTGATTGAAAACGTCGTGACCAGCAGTGACAAGAAGCGTTTTACGATTTCCGCTGATGGCCACTGTATACGCGCTGTTCAAGGCCACTCGACGAAAAGCGTTGATCTGCAATTCGAGCAGAAACAGCCACCGCAAACGCTCTACCACGGAACAGCGACGCGTTTTCTCGACTCGATCCACGAACAAGGCTTGATTCCAGGACAACGCCATCAGGTGCATCTGTCCGATGAGATCGCCACCGCGTCGGCCGTGGGTCAACGCTACGGAACGCCAGTCGTTCTGAAGGTTGCCGCGAAGCAGATGGAAGAACAGGGCTTCAAGTTCTATCAGGCCGAAAATGGCGTCTGGTTGACAGAGCAGGTGCCCGCTCGATTTCTTGCCCCCCTGTAATCTCCTCATACACAAAATAATTGTGGGAGCGAGCCTGCTCGCGAAGGCGTCTTAACATCCAACATCATCGTTGATTGTCAGACCGCTTTCGCGAGCAGGCTCGCTCCCACAGTTTTTATTGCGTGATGCTTAAGCGATCTTTTCGAACTTCAGATCCCACACGCCATGGCCAAGGCGTTCGCCGCGGCGTTCGAACTTGGTGATCGGGCGTTCGGCCGGGCGCGGGACGCATTTGCCGTCTTCGGCGAGGTTGCGGTAGCCCGGGGCGACGCTCATCACTTCCAGCATGTACTCGGCGTACGGTTCCCAGTCGGTGGCCATGTGCAGAATGCCGCCGACCTTGAGCTTGCTGCGCACCAGTTCGGCGAACGAGGCCTGGACGATGCGGCGCTTGTGGTGGCGGCTCTTGTGCCACGGATCCGGGAAAAACAGCATCAGACGATCGAGGCTGTTGTCGGCGATGCAGCGGTTGAGCACTTCGATCGCGTCGCAATCGTAGACCCGCAGGTTGGTCAGCCCTTGGGTCAGCACGCCATTGAGCAGCGCGCCGACACCCGGGCGGTGCACTTCCACACCGATGAAATCCTGCTCTGGGGCAGCTGCGGCCATTTCCAGCAGCGAGTGGCCCATGCCGAAACCGATTTCCAGCGAGCGCGGCGCCGAGCGGCCGAACACCTGGTCGTAATCGACCGGCGCATCGGCCAGCGGCAGCACGTACAGCGGCGCGCCCTGGTCCAGGCCGCGTTGCTGGCCTTCGGTCATGCGCCCGGCGCGCATCACGAAGCTCTTGATGCGGCGGTGTTGGCGCTCGTCGCCTTCGTCCGGCTGGACAGGCGTGTCGTTCGATTCAGTCATCAATGGCTCTTACTTGATCAGACCATCCAGCGGCGAAGAGGCGCTGGCATAGAGTTTTTTCGGCATGCGGCCGGCGAGGTACGCCAGGCGACCGGCGACGATGGCGTGCTGCATGGCTTGGGCCATCATCACCGGTTGCTGGGCGTGGGCGATGGCCGAGTTCATCAGTACGGCGTCGCAACCCAGCTCCATGGCGATGGTCGCGTCGGAAGCGGTCCCGACACCGGCATCCACCAGCACCGGGATCTTGGCTTCTTCGAGGATGATCTGCAGGTTGTACGGATTGCAGATGCCCAGACCGGAGCCGATCAGACCGGCCAGCGGCATCACGGCGATGCAGCCGATTTCCGCCAACTGGCGAGCGATGATCGGGTCATCGCTGGTGTAGACCATCACGTCGAAGCCTTCCTTGACCAGGGTTTCGGCGGCCTTGAGGGTTTCGATCACGTTGGGGAACAGGGTTTTCTGGTCGGCC
>Ga0308161_1000814_pt1 | contig 42776 bp, 36 predicted proteins | sample PhyFR2_FD_201034 | JGI IMG/M metagenome (GOLD analysis project Ga0308161, IMG submission 201034) | Phyllosphere microbial communities from UC Gill Tract Community Farm, Albany, California, United States - DLSLF.R2 | ecosystem: Host-associated > Plants > Phyllosphere > Unclassified | place: USA...
GTAAGCCCGTAAGCCCGTAAGCCCGTAAGCCCGTAAGCCCGTAAGCCCGTAAGCCCGTAAGCCCGTAAGCCCGTAAGCCCGTAAGCCCGTAAGCCCGTAAGCCCGTAAGCCCGTAAGCCCGTAAGCCTTTGCCCTACAACTCCGTCCAGCCAACAGTTAATCACTGCACAGAGCGCAGGCAAGGGAATAGAGCTAGGGACGACCTTTAAGCCTGGAGATCCTCATTTCTTCCCCCATATAAAAGGATCTCCAGGCTTAACCGGAGGACGTGCTCTATCCCTTGCCGGAGCGGAACAGATATGGAGCTGGACTACACACAGTCATACCCCCGCAATCACTTACAAGAGCAATATACATGCAAATGCCATTCAACAGACTTTTGTAGATTTCAGCCAAGTATTATAAAATACGCTGTAGACACAGAGAATAGAGATCAAGAGCCTGAATCCGGCACCGTTCGATAAGCAACGATCAGGCAGAAAGGAAACACACTTATGAATGGACAGACACGCGCCAATATCAAAGCAGGCCTGGAAGTGGATATTGTGCTCAAGCAGGATCAACGTACAAGCAAGCTGACCCGCGGGGTAGTCAAGGATATCCTGACCAACTCTCCAAACCATCCGCACGGAATCAAGGTCAGACTGACGTCTGGTCAGGTAGGACGGGTAAAGAATATTATTGCTCCTTCCTGAACATCACAGATGGATTCAGCTGGAAATAGGCTTTGCCTTATTTTCCATAAGAAGTTGAATAGAGCTCACTACAGAATAAACACTAGGAAGTAGTATCATACACTAAATAAAATACAAGAGAGGAGCACACATAATGAAACAGAACAAACTGGGAGGTACCGATCTGGTAGTTGGTGAAATTGGACTGGGCTGTATGTCGCTCGGCACCGAAGAGAGTAAAGCCATCGCACTGCTGCACGAAGCGCTCGATCTGGGCGTCACGCTGCTTGATACAGCAGACCTGTATGATGAGGGACGCAACGAAGAAATTGTCGGCAAAGCAATCAAAGGCCGCCGGAGCGATGTTGTACTCGCTACCAAAGTCGGCAATCGTCGTATTCCGGGCCAGGACGGCTGGGTATGGGACGCGTCCAAGGAATATATCCTGCAGGCGGTTAAGGACAGTCTGCGCCGCTTACAAACCGATTATATCGATCTGTATCAGCTGCATGGCGGTACGATGGACGATAATATCGATGAGGCTATTGAAGCTTTTGAACAGTTGAAAAATGAAGGACTGATTCGCCAGTATGGCATTTCTTCGATCCGTCCCAATGTTATTCGTGAATACGTGAAGCGTTCGCATCTGGTCAGCGTGATGAGCCAGTACAGCATCCTGGATCGTCGTCCAGAAGAGGAAGTACTGCCGTTGCTGGCAGAGAAGGGTGTCAGCGCTATTGTTCGTGGCCCGGTAGCCAGCGGAGCTCTTGCAGACGGACGCGAAGACAAGGCGCAAAAGGGCTATCTCGGTATCGATGGAGCCGAGATTATGGATCTGCGTCGTCAGCTCGAACCGTTATGCGGATCGGAGCGCAGCATGAGTCAGCTGGCAATTCGTTATGCGCTGTCTCATCCGGCCGTTGGTGCTGTGATTCCGGGAGCGAGTTCCTCGGAGCAGTTGCGTCATAATGTAGAAGCCGCTTCGTCACCAGCATTGACCGAGGACGAAGTACGACTGATCCGCTCGATCCGTCCGGCCAATCAGTATACCCAGCATCGTTAAGCAGGGCAGTTGTAGTCATTTGGAGCATCTCCTATGTATGGGAGATGCTTTTTTTGTAATGTTCGTGCTGCGTCGGCAAATAATATGTCCATAATAGAATAAAGGAATGTTCCTTTGACTATCATTTCTGGTTAATAAGGGACAGGTTAGTTGTTACATAAGGAGGCGAAAAATATGTGGAGTGCGTTAATGTGGGGAGCCATCGCCGGCTCGGCGGTGCTGCTCGGAGCATTGGTAGCAATGTATTTCAAAATTCCCAAAAAGATTATTGGCTGGATTATGGCATTTGGTACCGGTACGCTGATCGGGGCGGCTTCATTTGAACTGCTGGAAGATGCGATCGAGGATGGCGGACTGGTCGCTACAGCGATTGGATTTCTGGTCGGGGCTGTTGTCTACACCGTATTCGACCTGCTAATCTCTTCCCGGGGCGGTGCGAATCGCAAACGCTCTTATTACAGCCGGGCGGAAGAAGGAGATGATCAGGATAGCAGCGGACAAGATAATTCTTCGAATGGCAAAAAAGGCAAATCCAAAGGCGGCAGCGGTCTCGGTATTTTTGCCGGTACGGTGATGGATGCTATTCCCGAGTCCATTATGATTGGAGCCAGTCTGCTGACAGGGCAGGGCGTCAGTGCTGTGCTGGTCGTGTCTATTTTTGTAAGTAATATTCCAGAAGGACTGTCCAGTACCGTAGGGATGCAGCAGAGCAATTATTCCCGCGGCAAAATCTGGGGCATGTGGATCGCTGTATTGATCGTATCCTCGCTCGCTTCCATGCTGGGTTATCTGTTCCTGGAAATGCTGCCCAATGAGATCAAAGCAGGGATCGGCGCCTTTGCCGGCGGCGGCATTATCGCTATGCTATGCTCTACCATGGCACCGGAAGCCTATGAAGAAGGTGGCCCGATGGTTGGCTTGATTGCTTCACTGGGGCTACTGACTGCGCTGGTACTGAGTATTTAACATTTGATTGTAGGGTAGAAAGTAAAATGATTACAGTAAATACATCAGCTGATTTTCCAATTGTGGAGTCGGCTGATGTATTTTTTGGTAAGATAAGGAAAATAAAAAATGTTATAAGGAATCATGCCATCCCAGAAGGGTATGTTTAACAAGAATGAGGTTCTATATATGGAACCAGTAAATAAAATATTCAAAAAATATTTGATATATTCATGCATAATAAGCACATCAATATTAAAATATTATAAATTAGTACTTTTGAAATAAGATTAAAGTTGTTTGTCTTTTTATAAATATTGAAGAGTTGAGGTGAATCACTTTTATATGGAGACTAATCTTACTATTGATGATGAAAATGAGTTAAGGATATTACATAATATGTTGATGGAAGCAAAATTCAGTATTAGTCCTGATGATGTAAGGGTCAATGCCAGTCCCTTTAGTGCTAGTCTTGCTTGGCAAACATTGGAGAAATTAATATCAAAGCAAACTGAAAAAAATCCTGCCAAATCTCAAAGTTGGGCAATCTGGCTAGAAAAAAAGAAGTCATGGATATGGGAACGATCCTTATCTTATTTATTGAAGAATCCACCTTATCGCTGGGATGAAATAGATCAGGGGACAAAGATTAATTATATAAAATGGGCATTAAGTCCGTATCAGCCTACCGAAGAAGATATACATGAATTTATAAGAGAATATGAATTTTACTATAAGGAAATAAAACTGGGAAAGGAAATCTGGCTTAGGAAACTGGGTGCTACCAATCAAAATATGCTTGAACAATTAGAACATAATCTACATGTTCGATTTTCAAATGATTATAGGGAGTTTTTGCTGAAATATAACGGAGGCACCCCTCTTGTTCATTACTGCACTTTTAATGTGGATGAATTAAAAGAAGTTATACCTTTGAAAGCAATGTATGGGATTGGTTTGGTTGAACGTTATAACTTGGAATATAGAAATTCTTTTAAGAATGATATACCTAGAGGGTATTTTATTATTGGAGAAACAGCAGAAGGAGGAAAATTGCTTTTAGGAAAAGATCAAGAAAAACAGGGTGTTTATTACTGGAGTCATTTATATCAAGATGATCCAGATAGTGAAAAAGGGTTATACAAACTTGCAGATCGTTTTGATTCCTTTATGAATATGTGGAAAAAATTGACCAAGTCGCTAGGATGAATAATACTTCTGTTTAATTAAAGTAGGATAACATTCCATGAGTCTGCTATTGTCTATTGTATAACTGTCCTATCAAAGTCTATGTTGATTTATGTGTAATCGTTATTCGTATCTTACAACTTTCAGTTTATATCCATATATGCAAAAGGAGAGTCGTCATGAAAGGAACACTGTTTACCGAAAGACATGCCGGTCGTGAACTGTTGATTTATTTGCCTCCTTCCTATGATCAGGCGGCCTATCCGTTGCCGGTGGTCTATGTGCAGGATAGTGGGGATCTGTATGACCCTGTGCTGAATGCCAATCTGTATCATCTGGAGCTGCGCTTTGCAGCCGGAACTTTACCTGAATGCATTCTGGTCGGCATTATGCCGCATGACCGGATTCATGAATATACGCCGTGGACGGCCCAGAAGCTATTGCCAGGACGAAGATATGATGATTTTGGTGGCAGAGCCAGCCAGTATCTGTATATGATCGTCCATGAACTCAAGCCGTGGATCGATCGCAATTTCTATACTGACCCGCGCCCGGAAAGCACCGGCATCGTTGGCAAATCACTCGGCGGTCTGGTTGCCTTGTTCGCCGCCTATGTATATCCGGAGGTATTCGGTCGCATTGGTGCGATGTCGGCTTCCCTCTGGTACGAAGGATTCGTGGAGTTTATGGAAGAGCGCCAGCTGAATCCCCACCTGCGGATCTATATGGATATCGGCTCCCTGGAAGGCACAGCCAAGACCAATCGACAGCGGCTGATGCAATCCCTTACTGATGAAGCAGCAGCCATTCTAGCGCGCAGTGAGCTGCCTCCTGAACAGCGACAATTTGTGATGATTGAGGGAGAAGATCATAACGAAGAGGCTTTTCACCGCCGATTCCCGGAAATGATGGACTGGCTGTATGCCCGTCATAGTATCCGGCTGCTGCAATAGATGCCTTGCCAAATTTAACTAAAAAGCAGATAATGAAGACAAAGAATTCTTTAAATTAAGATAGCTGGAAAGATCGCAGTCATTCATTGCTGCTGATTGGACAGTCAAATAAATCGATTTGGAAGGAGCGATTCTCTAATGGAAAGAATAGAATCCGCAGAGCAGTACCAGCAATTGATCGGTGAACAAGAATATACAGTTATCAAGTTTGATACGAACTGGTGCCCGGATTGCAGAACGTTGGATCGCTTTATGGGCGGTATCATTGAACAGAACCCGGACAAACGCTTCTATGCGATGGATGCAGAGAAATTCCAGGATCTGGCCGAGCAAAATGAAGTACGCGGTATCCCGAGTCTGCTTGTGTACCGTAATGGGGAGAAAGTCGCCCATTTGCACAGCAAATTTGCCAAAACACCAGCACAGGTATCCGAATACCTAGCCGAAGTTAAATAAATACCCGTATATCAGCAAAAAACCCGGTACAGGATGATCATCCTGCCGGGCTTTTTTTGTGGTAAGGTATATGTTAAGCAGCTAAAGTATATGTGAAATGTAAAATAACATCATTACATTATTATCTTTGCTTCGCAACCAGCTCTTTACGTTTGAGAATAAGATGCTCTACACTGCGCAGATGCAGCAGTAGCTCATCCGCGTCTTCGTCATTGAGTTCACGGATATTCTCGACCAGTTTGCTGGCCATGATGCCAAAAATTTTATCCAAAGCTCTTCCGCCTTTGCGGGTGATGGAGATACTCACATAACGGCGATCTTGGTCGGAGCGGGTGCGTTCAATCAGTTCTTCCTGTTCCAGTTTGTCACAAATTTGAGTTACAGCACTTGTTGTCAGGCCGGTTGCCTTGACGATGTCAGTACCATATTGACTGCCGTTGTTCAGCAGAAAGTGTAGAATAAAGATCTCGGTCGTATTGGACTTCAGCTGACGCATCAATGTAGGTAGTTCCATGATCCGCGGCATACGGTCTACAAGTAATAAATAACTCTTAAGCATTTCACCAGACGTTTCCAATTGTTAAATCCTCCTCAATAATATAGGTAAAACTGTTAGTTAATTATCGATATGATGAAAAGTGTGAAAAATGATTAACTATCAGAATTCCATTATGTAACATCAGGTTGTCCAAAATAGAAAATGCAAAAATTCAAATAAGAAATGCAAGATTCTTAAAACTTCCTTAACAATATAGTAATTTGTTACCAGTATTACGTCAATGCAAATTCGACAGATTGAGACAAAAAACCGCTGTCATTGACGTAAATTTGAACTTTTTTTATAATTAAATATAAATATCGCCGATTTAGCTATCATTTTTTAAAATGTTGAACTATGCACAGTCTGTCATTGTCTTGGGCAGGCGAATTATATCAATTAAAAGGTGGCCCAATTCTATTGAACCATTCATCACTTCCCTTTGTAACCATGGACGAAATTGTACGTGAAGGTGATCCGATTCTTCGAGAGGTAACGGAGCCGGTAACCCTTCCTTTATCCGAAGAGGAACGCACAAAAGTCAATCGCATGATGGAGTTCCTCAAAAAATCCCAGGACGAAAAAGCGGCTGAGCAATATGGACTGCGGGCGGGTATAGGTCTTTCTGCCAATCAGATTGGATGGAACAAACGCGTCTTTGTTGTGTATTTTACCGATGATCAGGACCGTCAGCTGGAATATATCTTCTGTAATCCCAAGCTGGTCAGTCATTCGGCTGCAATGATCTATCTGGAGAGCGGTGAAGGGTGTCTGTCTGTAGATCGTCCAGTGGACGGTTATGTACCAAGATATGAGAAAGTTACGGTGCAGGCATATACGCCGGACGGGCAACTGTTCAAGCTCAAGTTGAAAGGCTTTGCTGCTGTAGTATTCCAGCATGAGTATGATCATCTGAATGGTGTCATGTTCTATGATCATATTAATAAAAAAGATCCATTCCGTCTGCCTGATGCTGAATATATACGTCCGCTATAATCTTTATAGTATATCGGACAAATATTCATTTTCATGAATTATTTTCATAAAAAAATTCATACTTTCTTAAAACTTTTAAAATGGGAAAGATTGGTATGAAAGAGGAATTCGAACTGCAGCCATTTACCCAGATCGGGAATTCAACTATAGTTCGCAAGCCTGAAACGCTATTCTGCTATGCTCCTATAGACTACATGATGAGGAAAGACCGTCGATGAAAGACGGTCTTTTTCGTCTGGTTGTGATATGATACATTATATTTCCGATTGATTGTAAGCGTTTTAATATGCCGTATATATAATAATTTGGAATAGTGACGTACAGTAATCAGCCAGTAATTATCTATATTGATCAGGCGGAGCGATGAGAAGATATGAAGAAAGTGCGTGGAACGATGCTGCAGCTGCTCATTGAGCGTATCAATAATATCAAGATCAAGAATAAGCTTATTTTTGCGTATATTTTTGTCGTAGTACTGCCTGTATTATGCATTGGCGGGCTCGTCGTAGATTATCTGCGCCAGGAAGCGCTCAATAATGCAATCGAACAGACCACGAATAATGTAGAACGCATCAAAAATCAAATGACGACTATGCTGCGTATCCCCATTAATATCTCGAATGAACTATTATTCGATAGTCGGCTCAGTCAGGTCGTCAATACACGCTATGAGCGGGTGTATGATCTGGTAGAAGCTTACCATAATTATCAGGAATTTGATGAATATCTGCGCCTGTACTCCGAAATATCAGCGATACGTTTTTACACCAGCAACGACACGATCCAGAATAACCTTGAATTTATGAAAATTAATTCGGATACCCGCAGCAGTGAATGGTATCAAACAGCCATCAACAGTCGCAAGATCAACTGGTTCTATCGCAGTGATGACCAGATCAGCCCGATTAAAAAGCTCAGCCTTGTACGTGATATCAAATTCAGTGATTATACGACAAGCGGAGTTCTTGTTATCGAATTGAGCCAAGCGTATCTGAATTCACTGATTAGTGCAGAGCCATTTGAGACGATGATTCTGGATCAAGACGGTAATATTGTAGCAGCCAAGGATACGACGCTCATCGGCAAGCGTCTGGATGATCCCGTGATCGATATTGATATTGATCCTGCCGGCAAAGGCACCTATGAGCGGGAAGTCAACGGTCAGCAGTCCAATATTGTTGTTGATGAACTGATACCGGAGAGCAGTGCCAATGGACTCAGGATTGTATCCGTGTTCTCCAATAATACAATTGTACGGGATTCCAATATGATCATACTGATCGGAACCGGTGTACTGCTGTTGATTCTGCTCAGTGGACTGCTGTTTCTGCAGTTGATCTCGCTGCTGATTACCCGGCGTCTGTCCGGACTCAGCCGTCAGATGAATAAGGTCGGTACCGGTGATCTGAGTGCGATGTCGCATATTTCCGGAATGGACGAGATCGGTCAGCTCTCCCGCAAGTTCAATGATATGATCGCCAGTATCCGTCAGCTGATGGATCAGGTGTATGAGACGAATGAACGCAATACTCGACTGGAGATCAGCCAGCGGGAGATTAATTTCAAGATGCTGGCCAGTCAGATCAATCCGCACTTTCTGTTCAACGCGCTGGAGTCGATCCGGATGAAAGCCTACATGAATGGGGAAAAGGAGATCGCCTATATCGTTCGGCTGCTCGGCAAGCTGATCCGCAACAATCTGGAGATCGGCAACAAGCAGACAACGATTGAAGGCGAGATGGAGCTGATTCGCTCTTATCTGGAGATTCAGAAGTTCCGCTTTGGCGAGCGGCTGAATTACGAATTGCTGCTTGATCCCCAGACATGCCGGACACCGATTCCTCCACTTATTATCCAGCCGCTGGTCGAGAATGCCATTATTCATGGTATGGAGAGCAAGGAAGGCGGCGGGCTCATCATTATCCGTACCCTCCAGATCGATCATGAAGTGATGGTCGATGTGATCGATAATGGAACCGGAATGAGCGAGAGCAGGCTGGAGCAGGTGCGGCAGTCGCTGCATAGTGAAGGTGAAGGGGAACGCATCGGTCTGCGCAATGTACATCAGCGTCTTACCCTTTCTTATGGCAGCGCCTATGGTCTGCATATTTCCAGTACGCCGCATGTCGGCACACAGATTTCCTTTAAAATTCCAGCAGGATAATGATTCAGCAGCATCGCACCATTCATCAGACAGATGTTATACCATTCTTGGCAGGGGGAGGTACATTATGTTTAAAGTAATGATTGTGGATGATGAACCGGCAATACGCGAAGGATTGAAAACGATAGTGGATTGGGATGCGATCGGCTTTGAGGTCGCCGAGACAGCAGCTAATGGGCGAGAAGCACTGCAAAAGTATGAGCGCATCCGTCCCGATCTGATGATTATGGATATCCGTATGCCTGGTATGAGTGGACTGGAAGTAATCGAACAGCTGCGTCAGGACAAGCTGCGTCAGGCTCATGTACTGATTTTGAGCGGATATGCGGATTTTGAATATGCACGCAGAGCACTCGGCTATGGAGTAGACGGGTATTTGCTGAAGCCGGTAGATGAGCAGGAGATGGAAGAGGAGCTGCGCCGGGTATACCGTACACTGGAGCAGGAGCGAAAGGTGAGTATACATCGGTCCGAGCCGGTACCGATTCATGAAGTGGTGGAACAGATGCTGCTGAGCAGCTCCGGCAAAGAGCAGCTCAAAGCAGAAACAAAACTGCAGCTGGACTGGAATATGTATCAGATTATTCTGGTAGAGCTGCGGGAAGGACCGGGCAAGCCTTCCGAAGGATTGGCACGTTCGTTCCGTCAGCTGTCAGACGGGTGGGCAGCAGATGCCAAAACCATTATTTTCCGGGCGGGCAGTTATCTGGGGATACTGGCTGGACGTGAAGCGACGATCCAGAGTCTGCAGCAGGTGCGTGAACAATTGATTGCACTTGAACCGGAAGGCTGTCAGGTATATCTGGCTGCCGGTGAAGTTGTAGAGGACAAAAGTCTGATTCATGACAGTTATGAACAGGCCGAGTCATTGATGGCGCAGCGCTTCTGGGCAGGGGAATCGGGTATTCTGGAACCGGAACCCGCACTCGCAGCACCAGGTGGGGAAGGGACAACGCCGCTGGCCGGAGAATGGGCAGATCGTCTGTATTATGCTGTCGATATACGCAGTATAGAGGCAGTAGGGCGTGTGCTTGAGGAGTTGATCGCTGCCTGCCGCAGTGCAGTGCTGTCCGAACAGGATACGAAGAGTCTCTGCTCGCATGTGCTGTCGCTTGCGCTGAGCCGCCTGCCAGGCAGCATCGCTGGTTCGGGTCCGGCTGTACAGCAGTGTCTATCTTTGATTCCCCAGCTATATGCCTTATCGACAGCTAGCCAGATTATCCGATTGGTGCTGCAGCATATGGGCGAACTGCTGGAATCCATGGATGGCGGCAGTCATGAATCGGTTATGAAGCAGATGACTGACTTTATCCGGCGCCACTATAGCGATAATCTGAAGCTGGAGATGCTGGCGGAGATCTTCAACTACAACAGTGCTTATCTGGGGAAAATGTTCAAAACCTACACCGGGGAATCATTCAATCATTTTCTCGATCAGGTTCGGCTGGATAACGCCAAGGAAATGCTGGCTCAAGGGATGAAGGTGCATAAAGTGGCTGCCCAGGTCGGTTATGCCAATGTAGATTATTTCCACAGTAAATTTAAAAAGTATACAGGGATATCGCCTTCTGCTTATCGGGAACAGATGGGAGAAGGTTAAAGCAGGAGCGTAAAGCTTCTGCTTTTTTATTGGATAGATTTGTATAATTAATCAGGTCGGTGTATAAAGTACAGGCCTCTTTTAAATGGATGAAAGAGAATTCTGTCCTTCGTATTACCTTCATTTTTAGTGAACAAGGTGATGGAATTTCCGATGACTAATTTTTATATGAATTTATGTGCAATTTGTAAGGTATTAACAGTAAGCGCTTTCTTTTATAATCGATATGTATCCCACACAGACGCGGTATCAAGTTATCAAGGTCGATCAGGATCGATTATAGGAAGGCGGATGAGTTATGGAATCAACCACCAAGCAGGCCTCTTCCCGTAAAAGGGATCAGGTAGCCAGTCTGAATTCCCGTAAAACCGGGGGATTCTGGAAATTATTCAAGCAGCAGCGTTATTTGTATCTCATGTCGTTGCCTTTTGTAATCTGGGCGTTCATATTCAGCTACGTGCCTCTATGGGGATGGCTGATGGCATTTCAGGAATACAAGCCTAACCGCTCCTTTTTTAATCAGAGATGGGTAGGGTTCGATCAGTTTATTACCCTGTTCCAGGATCAGCAGTTTTACCTGGCACTGCGCAATACGCTGGCGATGAGTTTCCTCGGTCTGATCTTTGGATTTATTTTTCCGGTTATATTTGCCATCTTGCTCAATGAAGTTCGGGGCATGGTGTTCAAAAGAACCGTACAAACCGTCTCCTATCTGCCTCACTTTGTCTCCTGGGTCGTTGTAGCCGGTATCGTAACCAAGGCGCTTTCGACAGATGGCGGGGTAGTAAACGAACTACTCGTCTCCCTTCATATTATAGACCAACCGATTCAATTTATGGCTCAAGGGCAGTGGTTCTGGGGAATTGTAACCGCTTCCGATGTATGGAAGGAAATGGGCTGGAGTACGATTATTTATCTGGCTGCCATCACGGGTATTGACCAGGAACAGTACGAAGCTTCCCGCGTAGATGGAGCGGGTCGATTCCGTCAGATGTGGCATATCACACTGCCGGGGATGCGGACTACCATTATCGTACTGTTAATTATGTCGATCGGTCATCTGGTGAGTATCGGTTTTGAAAAGCAGTTCCTGCTCGGTAATAACCTTGTAACGGATTATTCACAAGTACTGGATCTGTACGCACTGAAATACGGTCTGGAAATGAACCGCTATTCCTATGGTACAGCGATCAGCATATTCAACTCTGTCATCAGTATTATCCTGCTGTTCACAGCGAACGGAATCTTCAAGAAAACTACCAAAGAAAGTATCATGTAACGCTGGAATAGTAGGAAAGACATATTATCATGCTGAAGTCCAATGCATAATCTGAAGGGAGAGAATAACAATGGCTGCAAATAAAGCTTTTAACGCCACACGGGGCGATAAAATATTCGATGTATGCAATACGATTATTATGGCACTGGTGCTGATCGTCACGCTGTATCCTTTTCTGAACGTACTCGCGATTTCACTGAATGAATCCTCGGATACAGTCCGGGGTGGTATTCACTTGATCCCCCGTGCCTTTACATTGGAAAATTATTCGGTAATCTTCCAGTACCAGGGGCTGCTGCAGGGAGCGCAGATTTCGATTCTTCGTACGATCGTTGGTACGATCTTCGGTCTGATCAGTGCCTCGATGTTGGCTTTTACCCTGAGCCGGGTAGACTTTCAGGCTCGTAAGTTTATCTCGACGTTCCTCGCGCTGACCATGTATGTAACAGCCGGTCTGGTACCTACGTTCCTGCTGATTCGTGACCTGGGTATGATCAACTCGTTCTGGGTATATGTGCTGCCAGGTGTAGTAAGCGCATTTAACGTATTCATTATCCGTTCCTTTATCGATGGCCTGCCGTATGCACTGCAGGAATCGGCCAAGCTGGACGGTGCCAATGACTTTACCATTTATCTCAAGGTGATCCTGCCGCTGTGTAAGCCCGTACTGGCTACGATTGCACTGTTCCTCGCAGTGGGGCAGTGGAATTCATGGTTTGATACGTATCTGTATAATGCGAGTTCACCGCAGTGGACTACCCTGCAATATGAGCTGATGAAAGTTCTGCAGCAGAGTACCCAGCAGAGCGGAGCAGTCAATGCCAACGATATGGCCAAACAAATGGCAAGTATCTCTCCGGAATCGATCCGGATGGCGATTACGATCGTCGTTACCGTGCCAATTCTGGTCGTATATCCATTCCTGCAAAAGTATTTTGTCAGCGGTATGACACTGGGTGCAGTTAAAGCATAATCGCTCTCAACCCACACATAGGCTATCAGGCGACTCTTGCCGCCTCAGCATACAAGGCTTATGCCACAGCTTTCCGGCGGATGCTAATCAATCAGCAAATGGAATTAGCGCCGCCGGATGATGGGGCAAGCCGGATTGTCCATAGGATGCATTATCTGTTTCATGCAGTATCCATTTCATAAAGGGGGCTATATGAATGCCTAGCAAATTATTCCGATATGCACTGGCTCCACTGGTCGTTATGTCGCTTGTTACAGCGACTGCCTGCGGCGGCTCGGATCCAACCGAGCAGGAGACTTCCGATCCGTCTACACCGATCACCATTTCTTTCTTTGGTTCCGATGCCAGCCCAACTTGGAACAATATGAAAGATGATGTAGGACAGGCGATCACCAAGGCAACCAATGTTACGATCAATGCCGAGTACGATGTCAGCGGTGGCGGCACACAGAAAATCGCCCTGATGACAGCATCCGGTGAATATCCGGACATGATTTTCCCGAAAGGCTCGATTACCAAGCTGGTAGAAGCCGGTGCACTGATCGATCTGACGGATCTGATTGATAAATACGGTCCGAATATCAAAAAAGTATATGGCGACGATCTGTCCCGTCTGAAATACAGCAAAGAAGATCCTTCTATCTATGTCATTCCAACCAATGCCGGTGTAGGCCAGACTACATTTGATGCGGGCGGCGGATTTGAAGTACAAAATGCAGTCATGAAGGAACTCGGCTATCCAAAAATCAAAACTGTCAAAGATTTTGAGAACGTTCTCAAAGAGTACAAAGAAAAGCATCCAACCATCAATGGTCAGCCGACGATCCCATTGTCGCTGAATGCAGATGACTGGAAAATTATGATTACGGTTACAAACCCGGCGTTTAATGCAACAGGCGCACCGGATGATGGTGAATTCTATATCAATCCGGAAACCTACGAAGCACAGCTGCACTACAAACGTCCGGAAGAGAAAGAATACTTCCGCTGGTTGAACCATATGTATAATGAAGGTCTGCTCGATCCAGAGACATTTACCCAAAAGAGTGATCAGTATATGTCCAAAATCGCCAGCGGCCGTGTATTGGGTCTGATCGACCAGGAATGGGATTATCAGCAGGCCGAAAACTCGCTGAAAACATCCGGTATGGCAGAACGCACTTATGGTCATTATCCGGTACAGCTGGATGAGAAGACCAAAGACCGCTCGTTCCAGGATATCGGTGCACCGGTCGGATATGGTATTGGTATCACTACATCAGCCAAAGATCCGATCCGTATTATCAAATTTATGGACTGGATGGCATCCGACGAAGCTCAGGTGCTGAACAACTGGGGCGTGGAAGGCAAACAGTATGAAGTCAAAGACGGCAAACGCGTAGTGCCTGCTGCTGTACAAGAGCGCAAAGTCAATGACAACACCAACTTTACCAAAGAATCCGGTATCGGCATGTACAACTTCTCCGTACGCTACGGTGATGGTGTCAAAGATCCGGGTGGCAACTATTACACTACCAACTTCCCTGAGCAGATTATAGCCGGATATACCGACCCGGAAAAAGAAACGCTCAAAGCATATGGTGCGAAAACATGGAAAGATCTGTTCCCGCAAAAAGACGAGTTCCCGGTTAAAGCATGGGGAGCAGCGTACAATCTGCCGGCTCCTGATGACCCGAACTACACTGTAAACTTCCAGAAATCCCAGGATATCGTCCGTAAACGTATCCCGGAAGCCATCCTCGCGAGTCCGGATCAATTTGATAAGATTTATGATCAGATGATTGCGGAAATCAGCACGGATGATATGAAGAAGATGGAAGCAGAATATACGCAGATGATCAAGGATACAGTCGAGCTGTGGGGCGAAGCTCCAGCTGCAAAGTAAGTATTTTATGAAGTGAAGATCGGTTTATACGACAAGTAAGACGAGTAAAGAGGCTCACTAGAGCTGATTGTACTATCGCTCCTGTATACTGAATAAAATGGGGACTCCGGTTGCTGGAGTCCCTTTTACATGAAATACTGCGGTAAGAAACGCACCTATTACAAAGGAGGAATAAATAACGATGCCTGGCAAATGGCTTAAACGTACGCTTATACCACTCGCTGTCCTCTCATTGGTAGCGGTAACAGCCTGTGGTGACAGCAGTGACCCAACCCAGATGGAAACCACCGATGCGTCCCAGCCCATCACGATTTCGTTTTTTGGATCGGATCCCAATGCCACCTGGAACAATATGAAGGATGATGTGGGACAGGCGATTACCAAAGCAACCAATGTGACGGTTAATGCGGAGTATGATGTCAGCGGCGGCGGCACACAGAAAATTTCCCTGATGACCGCATCCGGTGAATATCCGGACATGATTTTCCCCAAAGGTTCGATTACCAAATTGGTCGATGCCGGGGCGCTGATTGATCTGACGGATCTGATTGATAAATACGGTCCCAACATCAAAAAAGTATATGGCGATGATCTGTCCCGTCTGCAGTACAGCAAGGAAGATCCATCCATCTACGTGATTCCGACCAATGCGGGAGTTGGACAGACTTCTTTTGATGCCGGGGGCGGATTTGAAATCCAGAACGAAGTCATGAAAGAAATGGGTTATCCCAAAATCAAAACCGTTAACGATTTTGAGAAAGTACTTAAAGCGTACAAAGAAAAGCACCCGACTATTAATGGTCAACCAACAATTCCTTTGTCACTGAATGCGGATGACTGGAAAATTATGATCACTGTAACCGACCCGGCAGTTAATGCTACAGGCGGTACACCTGACGGTGAATTCGATATTAATCCCAAAACATATGAAGCGCGTCTTCATTACAAGCGGCCGGAAGACAAGGAGTACTTCCGCTGGTTGAACCATATGTATAATGAGGGGCTGCTTGACCCCGAGACCTTTACCCAGAAAAATGATCAGTATCTATCCAAAATCGCCAGTGGGCGTGTACTCGGTCTGATCGATCAGGAATGGGATTACCAGCAGGCGGAGAATTCTCTAAAAACATCTGGTATGGCAGAGCGTACGTACGGTCACTATCCGCTGCAGATGACCGAATCGACCAAAGATCATTCGTTCCAGGATGCAGGTCCTCCGGTAGGTTATGGAATCGGAATTACGACTTCGGCTAAAGATCCGATTCGTATTATCAAATTCCTGGACTGGATGGCTTCGGATGAAGCACAAGTGCTCAATAATTGGGGCATTGAAGGCAAGCATTATGAAATGAAGGATGGCAAACGCTCGATGCCAGCGAAGATTCAGGATCGCCGGGTGAATGACAATACCAACTTTACCAGAGAGTCCGGTATTGGCATGTACAATTTCTCGGTCCGTTATGGTGACGGGGTCAAAGACCCGAGCGGCAACTACTACACTACCAACTTCCCGGAGCAGATCGTAGCCGGTTACACCCAGCCGGAAAAAGATGCACTTAAAGCTTATGGGGCAACCACCTGGAAAGACCTGTTCCCGGCCAAGGAAGAATTCCCGGTCAAGGAGTGGGGCGCAGCATACAATCTGCCTGCTCCAAGTGATCCAAGCTACACGGTAGCTTTCCAGAAGTCACAGGATATTGTACGCAAACGTATTCCGGAAGCCATTCTGGTCAGCCCGGATCAGTTCGACAGCATCTATGATCAGATGATCGCCGAGCTGAGTACCGATGATATGAAGCAGATGGAAGCACAGTACAGCCAGATGATCAAAGATACAGTCGAGTTGTGGAGCCAGCCGGTAGCTGCCAAGTAAGTCAAGCTGCCAGCCGATACACAAAGGGGGCTCCTGCAGAGGGGCCCCCTTTTATAATGTAGAAATAAATTTACGGAAAGGTGTGTGGACATGAAAACATCGAGACAACACTCGCCATGGTCGCTATGGTATAACCGCCCGGCAAGTGTATGGGAAGAGGCGCTCCCTGTAGGCAATGGACGACTGGGAGGCATGGTATTCGGCGGAGCTGCCAAAGACCGTATTCAGCTTAATGAGGATACATTGTGGTCAGGCAGACCGCAGCAGAGTGTGCCTGTCAGTGATCCCGGAGAGCTGGCTGCTGTGCGGAATTTGATTCTGGACGGTCAGCTGGATGAAGCGCAGGAAATGATCAACAGCCGAATGCTGGGCAAGGACGTAGAAGCCTATCAGCCGCTGGGTGATCTGGAGATTGAATACATCAGCCCGGAAGGCGAGCTGTCCGATTATTATCGTGAACTGGATATCCGGGAAGCGATATCGCGTACATACTGGACAACGAATGGTCAATCGATGCAGCGCGAAGTGATAGTCAGCCGCCCGCACCAGGTTATGGCCTACCGGCTCAGCAGCACGGATGGTACACCGTTCAGTGCAGCAGTAAGGCTGCATAGTATCCAGCCGCATCAGCTCCACATCGAGCAGCAGGAATTGCAAATGCATGGATATGTGTATCCGGATATGGAAAGGTATGCAGTAGAGCCTGATGTAGAGTATAAGGTGGACAATCTTGAACTGGATCGTGGTCGGAATGATCCTGATCTAAAACATCATCGGGATGGACACAAGTCGTATCCGTATCGGGTGGAGGAAGAACATGGTATTCATTTTCAGGTTCATGCCCATGTACAGCATTGGGGTGGGCGTATCGAGAGTCGCGACGGGCGGCTCTATGTAGAAGATACGGCAGAGCTTATTGTTCTGCTGGCGGCAGTGACTGATTTTGACGGATATGATCGGGTGCCGGGAAGTGTGGGACGTCATTTGGATGAAGAATGTACCGAGCGTCTGCAGGAAGCGGCGGCATACAGCTGGGCAGAACTGACAGCCGCTCATCAGCAGGATCATCAGCAATTGTTTGACCGGGTGGAGCTGGAACTGTACTCGTCTCTGCCGGAACAGAAGGGAGCCGATACAGAAGCACCACGTCAGACTACCCAGCTGTCTACAGATGAGCGGCTGGAGCAGTATCGTCAGGGAAATACAGACCCTCAACTGGAAGCTCTGTATTTCCATTATGGACGTTATCTGCTCATTGCCTGTTCGCGTCCGGGAGATCAGGCTGCCAATCTGCAAGGGATCTGGAACCCGCATGTACAGCCGCCCTGGAATAGTGACTATACGACCAATATTAATGTACAGATGAATTACTGGCCTGCTGAAGTGTGTGGTCTGGGTGAATGTCATCAGCCGATGTTCGATCTGATTGAGGAGCTGAGTCATACCGGTCGTCACGTGGCAGAGCAGCGCTATGGAGCCAGAGGCTGGACAGCACATCATAATACCGACCTGTGGAGATCGGCACTTCCGACAGGCGGTGACGCCAGCTGGGCGTTCTGGCCAATGGGTGGCGTATGGCTGTGTGCGCATCTGTGGGAACATTATGCCTTTTCCGGAGACATGGAGTTTCTCCGTCAGACCGGCTATCCGGTGATGCGGGAAGCAGCCCGATTTGCGCTGGACTGGCTGGTAGAGGACAGACAGGGTTATCTCATCACCGTACCGTCCACTTCACCGGAAAATAAATTCAAAACCTCTTCCGGTCAGGCATGCAGCACATCCGCAGCCTCCACGATGGATATGACGCTGATTCGTGAACTGTTCACGCATTGTATCGAAGCTTCCGCGCTGCTGGGGATCGACGAAGAGCTGGCTGGGCAGCTGCAGGAAGCGGCGAATCGATTGTATCCTTTCCATATCGGACAGTACGGACAGCTGCAGGAATGGTATGAAGATTATGAAGAAAATGAACCGGGTCATCGGCATGTATCCCATCTGTATGGATTGTATCCGGGACGGGAAATCAACCGCTACGAGACCCCGGAGCTGATAGAAGCCGCACGTACCTCGCTGGAACGGCGAATTGCTCATGGAGGCGGTCATACCGGCTGGAGCTGCGCCTGGCTGATCAATCTGTATGCCCGGTTGCTCGACGGGGAGCAGGCATACCACTTTGTGCATACTCTGCTGGCACGCTCCACCTATCCGAATCTGTTCGATGCCCATCCACCTTTCCAGATCGATGGTAACTTTGGAGGAATCGCGGGTATCGCCGAGATGTTGCTGCAGAGTCACCTGAATGAGCTGCACCTGCTGCCCGCTCTGCCAAAAGCCTGGTCCGATGGCAAAGTAACCGGTCTGCGTGCAAGGGGCGGATACACCGTCGATCTAAATTGGCAAGAAGGTGAATTGATATCCGTCACTATCGTATCGGATAACGATACCGTATGCAGCATACTCTCTCCAACGGCATTAATGCTGCCAGAGCATAGCCCTGTCTCAGCTACTCTAAAGGAGAAAGCCATATTTTCAACTCAACCCCAAACAACTTCAGCAAAATCGACGGAAGACAAGCATTCTGATGAACACCGACTGGAACTGCCCATGAAAGCAGGGCAGCGCTATACACTGAAGGTACAAATATTATAATGATGCCAACGCCTATCAGCACAGTAATAACATCCGTTATCCCATAACCTTATTAAATGTACAAACCTGCAAAACCATTAACTTACAAATTCATAAACCTGTACATCAGCAAAGCGATTACAAAATCACTAAAGACCTTGCAACAAGGATGCAAAACGCCCACCAAGCTCCAAGTACAGAACGCAGGAAAGGAAATAAGAGCAACAACCGACATTTAAGCCTGGAGATCTTCGTTCCCTTTTCCAAGTAAAAGATCTCCAGGCTTAACCGGAGGGCGTGCTCTTGTTCCTTTCCGAAGTGGATGATGCATAGGGCCTACCATGTGCACAATCAACAGTACCCATAGCAGACCAAGCATCCAGAAAACTCCTTGAATTTCCGTACCATGAAACATAAGTTACATCCTTTTAGAAGATTCATCTCTACACTATAATGTAAGCGAATGTAAACGCATACGAACAAATATCTTCACAGCATAGCCAAACCGATGAATGAAGCGACTTTCCATCCAACCACTATACAGGAGGCACAAAACATGACTATTTTCCAATTTCCCAAAGACTTTATGTGGGGTACAGCTACCGCAGCCTATCAAATCGAAGGTGCTTATCAGGAAGGCGGACGCGGTCTGTCGATCTGGGATACCTTTGCACATACGCCGGGCAAAGTATTTGACGGACATAACGGCAATATTGCCTGTGACAGCTATCACCGCTACGAGGAAGATATTCTGCTCATGAAAGAGCTTGGTATTCAGACGTACCGTTTTTCGGTAGCCTGGTCACGCATTATTCCGGATGGAGACGGCGAGGTCAATCAGGAAGGGATTGATTTCTATCACCGGTTCGTCGATTGCCTGCTGGATGCGGGTATCGTTCCTTTCTGTACGCTGTATCACTGGGATCTGCCGCAGACGCTACAGGATGATGGCGGCTGGGAGAATCGCCGTACTATCGATGCCTTTGTTAAATATGCAGAAGTAATGTTCCGCGAGTTCTCCGGCAAAATCAAATTCTGGCTTACCTTTAATGAGCCATGGTGTATCGCATTCCTGTCCAATCTGGAGGGCAAGCATGCACCGGGCAACCAGGATCTGCAGATCGCGCTGAATGTGGGTCACCATCTGCTGGTTGCTCATGGCCACTCCGTAAAATTGTTCCGGGATATGCAGCTTGAAGGACAGATTGGTATTGCGCCGAATGTGGCATGGGCAGTGCCTTACAGCAAGAGTCCGGAAGATCGCGCAGCCTGCGACCGCAATATCGAAGTCTATGCCGACTGGTTCCTTGATCCGATCTACAAAGGCAGTTACCCGGATTCATTGTATGAATGGTTCGTGCAGGCAGGTGCCCAGCCACCGGTACAAGACGGAGATATGGAGATTATTGCCCAGCCGATTGACCTGCTCGGTATTAACTACTATCACCCATCGGTGAACCGTTATCATCCGGAAGCCGGCTACCTGCAGAGCGAAGAGGTAGATATGGGATTGACCAAAACCGATATTGGCTGGCCGATTGATGCCACCGGGCTGTATGATGTACTGCATTATCTACAAAAATACGGCAATGTCGATATTTATATTACCGAGAACGGTGCCTGTGTGAATGACGGCCCGGTAGACGGAGTTGTTAATGACACGCTACGTATCCAGTATTTGCAGCAGCATATCGCGCAGGTGCACCGGGTGATCAATGATGGTATTCAGCTCAAGGGATACATGGCCTGGTCGCTGATGGATAACTTTGAATGGGCAGAAGGATACCGAATGCGCTTTGGATTGATTCATGTCGATTTCCGTACTCTCGAGCGTACACCCAAAGAAAGCTACTATTGGTACCAGAATGTAGTTCGCAACAATTGGATGGAGACACGCTGATGATGTAGATGTCTTTCTATCTCCTGATTGTTTTTTGGAAAAGCCGGTATTTCGCAGCTATAGGCACAGGCCTGTCTGCGAAACACCGGCTTTTTGCGTTCATTTAATACCAAGTTACCAAATATTTTAAGGGAAAAGCAGCTAAAGCGAATCAAACCCCTGCTTTTGTGGTAATAAGCTCTATATCATACTAACGTCATACAAACGCTACTATGAACAAACCAACCGGTAGACGGACCAGAATTACAATTATGAAAGGGGAGTGGAAGATATGGCTACCAAGAGCAAAGGGCATTCCAATTCGCCCCGCAATCATTCACCAAGACATAATACGTATGCTATGAGCAGAGCGCTAACCATCGTATCATGGGTGATCTGCGCAGTAGGTGTCTTTTTGATTATTTTCAATCTTCAACCGTTCAATGACAACAATATGGGATTGATGGGCGGAATTGGCTGTCTGGTGGCAGCAACGTTTATTTACTTTATTGGTAAATCCTTCGGTTCCATGCAGGCGCGAAGTGATGAAGGCAAGGACGGAATCAAAGAAGACTAATTGTCCTGCTTACAATTAAATAGTAGCTCCTTTGAGAATTTGTTCTTGAAGGGGCTTTTTTACGGAGTAAATATATGTTAATCTTTAAATAATGTGAAAACATTCACTTCCGCTTGCTAATAAATTGACAGATTTGTTAACAAGCTAAAAAAAAACGAAATTTACACGTCCTATGGATACGCAAAAAGCAGACTTAGTGTTAACATAGGAATGTGTGGTTTCAATATTATGAACGTCATAAGCGTTATGTGAGAAAGGGGATCAAGATGAGCAAAAAACCAGGTTCGCGCCTTATGAAATGGGTTGTTCTGATTGTGACCGTTCTGTCACTGGCCCTGACGGTTTGGGCGTTGTTTGCCGGTACAGGCAACTATTTCGTTCTTAACCCGAAAGGACCTATTGCAGAAGGACAGCGGGACTTAATCGTCATTTCTACGATTCTGACGGCAATCGTTATCGTGCCGACGACAATAATTGCTTTTATTATTGTATGGAGGTATCGTGACAAGCCAGGCAGAAAGGCCAAGTACGATCCGGATTTCAGCCACAACAATTTGCTTGAAACCATCTGGTGGGGCATTCCGATCGTTGTTATCTTTATACTGGCTGTCGTAACTGTTCGTTACACGTATGCCCTGGAACCTTCTGTGGCTCTTAAGTCCGAGAAGAAACCAGTCACAATTCAGGTTGTATCACTGGATTGGAAATGGGTGTTCTTTAACCCGGAAGAAAATATTGCCACTGTGAACTCCGTGACAATTCCGGAAGATACACCAATCCGTTTTGAACTGACAGCCGATGCGCCGATGAACTCCTTCTGGGTACCGCAGCTAGCCGGTCAGATTTACACAATGTCCGGTATGGCGATGACCCTGTACATGCAGGCTGATCATCCGGGAACCTATTTTGGTTCAGGAGCGAACTTTAGCGGTGAGCACTTTGCCGATATGAGATTTGATGTGAATGCTGTATCCGATGCCGATTATCGTGCATGGGTAGAGAAAATCAAATCCGAGTCCAAACCAATGACAATGGAAACTTACCAGTCACTGGCGATTCCAGGAACTGCTGAAAAGCAAAGCTTCTCCTCGTTCCCGGATAATTTGTTCCAACAACTCGTAACCAAATACCTGCCTGGCGGTCTGGCTGATACCAGCAACCGTGCGACTCACACGACTCCTCAGACGGAAATCAATGAGAAGGAAAGTGAACAAGGGCAGAGCGATATGGGTACAGACACCAAATCCAACAATGAGCATGACGGACTGGGTACAGACACTCAGGAAGGCTCAAACAACTAGGTTTGATCAGGTTCCGCTTGCAGATAGGCTGCTGATCGTGAAGCAGTGTACCGGTAAGCGGAGCGCATAAAGACAGTGAAAGGAGCTCCCCGATGCTCGAGAATATTAAACAGTTTGCATCAGAATTTTTTGTCACCGGTGACCCGCTGATTTACGGTGCAGACGTATCCATCGCATTGGTAACGATCGCGATCTTTGCGGGACTAACCTATTTCAAGAAATGGAAATGGTTATGGCGTAACTGGTTGACTACCGTCGATCACAAAAAAATCGGTATCATGTACATCCTTGCTGCGATCATCATGATGTTCCGCGGCGGTGTCGATGCTCTTATGATGCGGACACAGCTGGCGATTCCGAATTTCGAGTTTTTGCATCCCGAGCACTATAACCAGGTATTTACTACGCATGGCGTAGTTATGATCCTCTTTATGGCGATGCCATTTATGTTCGGTTTGTTCAACGTCGTTGTACCTCTTCAGATTGGTGCACGTGACGTCGCATTCCCTTATCTGAACTCACTCAGCTTCTGGCTGTTCTTCCTGGGTGCGATGCTGTTTAACCTGTCGTTCGTAATCGGTGGTTCACCGGATGCGGGCTGGCTGAGTTATCCGCCGCTCTCGGAACTTCAATTTAATCCAGGTCCTGGACAGAACTTCTATATCTGGGGTATTCAGATCTCCGGTATCGGTTCCCTGGCAACAGGTATCAACTTCCTGGTAACCATCATCAAAATGCGTGCACCAGGCATGACAATGATGAAAATGCCGATGTTCACATGGTCGGTATTTGCAACTTGTGTAATCATTATTTTTGCATTCCCAATTTTGACTGTTACACTGGCACTGCTGTTCCTTGACCGTTTTGCTGGAGGGCATTTCTTCACGCTCGATGGCGGCGGTAACCCGATGATGTATATCAACTTGATCTGGATGTGGGGTCACCCTGAGGTATACATTGTTATTCTGCCGGCGTTCGGTATTTTCTCCGAAGTCGTCAGCGTATTCTCCCGTAAAAAACTGTTTGGTTACACATCCATGGTATTTGCCATGATGATCATCGCCTTCGTATCGTTCTTCACCTGGGCTCACCATTTCTTCACAATGGGTTCCGGTGCAGACGTCAACGCATTCTTTGCGATTTCGACGATGCTGATTGCGATTCCGACAGGGGTTAAAATCTTTAACTGGCTGTTTACGATGTATCGCGGACGAATTCGCTTCGATCTGCCGATGCTGTGGACCGTTGCCTTTATCCCGGCCTTTATCGTCGGTGGTATGACAGGGGTTCTGCTGGCGGTTGCGCCTGCTGACTTCCAGTATCACAACAGTTACTTCCTGATTGCCCACTTCCACCAGGTTCTGATCGGTGGTGTCGTATTTGGTTACTTCGCCGGTATGTACTACTGGTGGCCAAAAATGTTCGGCTTCAAGCTGAACGAGACGCTGGGCAGATGGTCCTTCTGGTTCTGGAACATCGGTTTCTACGTATGTTTCATGCCGCAATACCTGCTCGGTCTGATGGGTATGACTCGTCGTGTAAGTACGTTTGACTGGGATACAGGCTGGGGACCACTGAACGTGGTATCTACAGTCGGTGCATACCTGATGGGTATCGCATTTATCTTCCAGGCAATCCAGATTGCCTACAGCTTCAAGTATCGCGAAAAAGATACAACAGGCGATATCTGGGATGCTCATACGCTGGAATGGACAATTCCTTCCCCGGCGCCAGAGTATAACTTTGCAATTACACCTGTAGTGGACAGCAGAGATCCGCTGTGGGTTGAGAAGCAGCGTCGTGCTGCCGGCAAGCTTCCGAAGAAAGATGCGAAGCCGAAATACGAACCAATTCACATGCCTAGTAACTCGGGTATACCGATTGTATTTTCTACTTTCTTCTTCATCGCTGGTTTCGGATTTACGTTCCACTGGGTATGGATGGCAGTCCTGGGTCTTGCAGGCGTCCTGGCATGTCTGGTTGCGCGTTCCATGAACGATGATGAAGGCTTCTACATCCCTGCTGAAGAAGTAGAAAAGACTGAGGCTTCATTAAGGGGGACACTTTAATGGCACAAGCCGTATCACAGAATGATCATGGTCATCACGATCATGGACATCATGATCCGCAAGAGCTAAAAATGCTTGGCTTCTGGATCTTCCTGATCACAGACGTTATTCTGTTCGGTACGCTGTTTGCTACGTATGTGGTGCTTCACCACAACACGGCAGGCGGACCGAGCGGTGCTGATATTTTCGAAATGCCTGGCGTTATCGCTGAGACATTCATCCTCTTGACGAGTAGTTTCACAAGTGGTCTGGCTGTTCTGGCAATGAACAAAGGTAAAGTAAAACAATTGATCGGTTGGCTCGTTGTAACATGGATCCTGGGTGCTGCCTTTATCTACCTCGAAGTAGATGAGTTTGCCAAACTGATCCATGAAGGTCATGGCTTCTCCGGAAGTGCATTCCTGAGCTCCTTCTTTACACTGGTAGGAACGCACGGACTTCACGTTTCTATGGGTCTTGGCTGGATGCTGCTGTTGATTATCCAACTGTCCCGTCGTGGTATTAACGATGTAACACGCGGCAAAATCAACGTAATCAGCTTGTACTGGCACTTTTTGGACGCAGTATGGATCTTCCTGCTGTCGGTCGTATATCTGATGGGGGTGATGTAACATGGCGAATCATTCCAACCATTCACACGGACATGACGAAGCTCATGCGCATGGCTCACTGAAGTCTTATATCATCGGCTTCATCCTGTCGATTATACTGACCATTATTCCACTGGTTGTCGTTATGAATCATATGATGGATCCGATTCCTACGATCTTTGTCATTATGATTACAGCGATTCTGCAGTTCGTCGTACAGCTGTTCTTCTTCATGCACGTACGCGAGCGTCAGGGTAACCAACCGCGCTGGAACGTTATGGCTCTGATCTTCGGTCTGGCTATCGTACTGGTAGTCGTATCCGGTTCGATCTGGATCATGACTTACAACGGCGTAGGTTACTAATTTCAATAATCCTGTTTGATAGCTCAAGCGGTTATGGAACAGGTATAGAAATACAATAAAAGCTCTTCTGCAAGTTGGCTTTCCCTTTCGAGAGAAGGGAGGCTGATAGCGCAGAAGAGCTTTTTTGTTGTGTCTGGATGGTCTGGAATCCGAAGTGTAATCTACAAGAATAAATCATTTTCGAACAAGTTAGGAGCAGTTGACCCAATCTCGGCTTAATAAGCTATAAGCAGGATAAGCCTGGTACATTGTGATCGAGCTTGTTCAGGACAGAACACTGTTCATATAAGCAGGTTGATACTTATCTTGTAAATACTTCTCGATCTCATCACGCAGTTCGGGGCGATTCAGTGCAAATTCCAGTGTCGCTTTGACATAGCCCAGTGGATCGCCAATATCATAGCGGCTGCCCTGAATCTCCAGTGCGGCGAGGTGGGGCAGACGGGAGATTGCATCAGTCAGCTGGATTTCGCCACCTTTGCCCGGTGCAGTATTTTCCAAAATATCAAAAATCTCAGGTGGCAGTACATAACGGCCGATAACCGCCAGATCAGAGGGAGCATCTTCTACATTCGGCTTCTCCACAATATCACTGACCGGGATAATCGAATACGGTGTACTGGATACGGCAGCCGGAGCGACAATACCGTATTTATGGGTATGCTGATACGGTACATGCTGCACGCCGACAATAGCAGTGGAAGGGTACACATTCTGTTTAAGCAGCTGCTGGAGTCCTGGCTCTTCATGTACGATCAGATCATCGCCCAGCAGTACGGCAAAAGGCTCATTACCGACAAATTGTCGTGCACACAGAATCGCATGACCCAGTCCAAGCGGTTTTTTCTGACGGATGTAATGGATATCTGCCATTTCGGAAATACGGTTGACCTGCTCCAGGAGAGCCGTTTTGCCTTTGCAAGCCAGGTCCAGCTCTAATTCAATCGAATGGTCAAAGTGGTCTTCAATCGAGCGCTTGCCGCGTCCGGTGACAATTAATATAGATTCAATGCCGCTTGCGACAGCTTCTTCGATAATGTACTGAATAGCCGGTTTGTCGACGATGGGAAGCATCTCTTTGGGTTGTGCCTTGGTAGCAGGCAGCAGTCGTGTACCGAGACCGGCTGCAGGAATAATCGCTTTGCGTACTTTCATAATAAATGCCTCCTTGGTTGTAATCCTCGTAATCCATGTATAAAAAGGGACAGCGTAGAAGATCTGCCGCTGTCCGCGTGGCTCTTAACGAAATACCCACAATTTGCTAAAGCCGAAATTAATAACAAGTCCCAGCACCGTGACGACTATTTTGGCGATCCAGACCGGAATAGTAGCTGAAATCAGACTGATGGCAATCGTTGTGACAGCTGCGACAATACCATTGACGAGCAGGAAGCGCAGCAGTTCGCCCATATTCCATCCTTTACCTCGTTCAAAAGTCCAACGCCGATTCCAGAAATAGCTGTTGGCTGTACCGGCCGCATAACTAATCACTTGCGCCGGAGCCACACCGATCAGATGATGCAGCAGCATAAAGACGATAAAATCAATCGCCGTATTGGAGACGCCTACTGCAGCAAAACGCACGGCTTGATTCGCAAACAGCTTAGAAACCAACATAACGTTGTTCCTGGATCATGGGACGTTGTTCGCTGACAGGACGCTGCTGCTCCTGACTGAAGTTCTTGGTCTCCTGTACGAGATACAGTGGCCGCTGCTTGACCTCGTCATAGATACGGCCGATATATTCGCCCAGCACTCCGAGAATAATCAGCATAATACCATTCAGGAACAGAATGCAGGCGATTACGGATGCCCAGCCAGGCGTAGTAGAGAAGTGCAGTAGCTTCTGCCCGACGACGAACAGCAGATAGATAAAGCTGAATACAGAGATGACACTGCCGAGTATACTGGCCAGTCGCAGCGGTTTTAGGGAAAAGGCCACCAGTGCATCGGAAGCGAATTTGAGCATTTTCTTGAGTGGATACTTGGTTTCGCCGGCGAAACGTTCTTCCCGTACATAGGAGATAGATGTCTGGCGGAATCCCACCCAGCTCACCAGCCCCCGTACAAAGCGGTTCGTTTCCTTGAGGCTCTTCATAGCTTCGCATACTTTACGATCGATCAATCGGAAGTCACCGGTATCAAGCGGAATATCAATATCGCTCAATTTGTTGAGTGTCCGGTAAAAAGCGGCTGCCGACCATTTTTTGAATCCGGTCTCGCCTTTGCGCTCAGCGCGTGTAGCATAGACAACATCGTAGCCTTCTTTCCATTTCCCGATCATTTCCAGGATCAGTTCGGGCGGGTCTTGCAGATCGGCATCAATGACGACAATAGCATCACCTTGTGCATGATCCATCCCTGCCGTAATCGCAATCTGATGACCAAAGTTACGGGAGAAGTCAATCAGCTTCACTGCAGGATCGCTGCTGCACAGCTGGCTGACCATCGACGATGTCTGATCACGGCTTCCATCATTAATAAAAATAAGTTCATAACTTTCCCGTGTCTGTCTCATCACATCGGTCAGACGGCGATAGCATTCAAATACGACAGCTTCCTCGTTATACACCGGAACGACAATCGAGTATCGCATATTTATTTCCTCCTTATCAATCCCAAGCTCTATTTATCATGTTGTATAATCCCAAGCGTCTATTCCGTCAGTTACTCTGTTGATCCCGGCTGCTTTTCTTTTGTCTGTAGTAGTGCTGGATAATGCTATGCCGTAGTAGGGCAAGCATCCATTTTGCAATGACAGGAGAGTGATCAACAAGACCAGTAGTTTATGTAAAAAATATAACAATGCAATATGAACAATAAATGAACGTTCCCTTAAAGACCGCTGAATATTCCTGTAAAGGAACATAAAAATAAGCGGCAAACCCTCTGATACTGCAGGGTTTGCCGCTTATATGGCTAAATATTTTACATGAATTCATCAAGTGTATTTTACCGAAAATACAGGGCGAGTCTGCTCCATGATGACTGACCCAGTCTCTGATATAGCAGGTTGCCTGCACGGATCTAATACAAGCAGAGGAACGGACGATTCAGACGTCTGCTTCCCTATCTCTTGGCAAATACACTCTCATGATTGTACCTTGCTCTGGTGCGCTATCCACCTCAATATGTCCGCCATGCAGACCAACGATTTTGTGGACGATCGACAAGCCGAGTCCATTACCGCCGGTAGCCGAGTTACGGGATGTATCCGCTTTGTAGAAGCGTTCAAAAATATGCTGCCGATGCTCCTCGGTGATACCGCAGCCGGTATCCTGCACCGACACCTGAATCCATTGCTCATCCTGGGTGAGAGTAATGTAGATATTTCCATGATCCGGAGTGAACTTGATCGCATTGGACAGCAGATTCATCCATACCTGACTGAGCAGATCTTCATCACCGGTAAACTGGATCTTGTCCAGATCGGCAGAGAGATCGATCTCTTTGGCCATCCACATTGGAACGCAGGATACGACAGACATCCGTATCTGCTCATCCAGCCGGAACTGGCTGGTATTCAGCTTGACGACATCCAGAGAGGCGAGTTTGAGCAGATTGCTGCTTAGCTTGGAGAGACGCTCGCTCTCCTGCTCGATAATCTGCAGATGCCGGACTTGCTCCTCGGTAGCACTGTCTCGCAGAGCGCCTGCAAATCCACGAATCGAGGTAAGAGGCGTCTGAATCTCATGTGATACATTGGAGACGAATTCCTGACGCATCGCTTCGATCTTGGATAACTGGCTGGTCATCTGGTTAAAGTTATTGCCCAGTTCTCCAATCTCATCCCTGCGCTTGAGATTCACGCGTACGCTGTAATCCCCTTTGGCAACAAGACGTGTTGCTTCGGACAGCTTGTTGATCGGACGGGCGATCAGCCGGGCAGCGAACAGGAACAGCATCACTCCTGTAACCAGCATGACCGACAGCACCAGAATCATCCAGTTATTGAACTGGTTCACAAAGTGACCGGGAGAAGGACGAACAAAAAGGGCGTAATGCTCGCCATTTCGTTCGAACGGTACACCTACATATCGAGGTGTTTTATCTGCAGACGATTTGGTATTCAAAAAGAAATTCAGGCTAGGTACACCAGGAGCCTTGTTATCCTGCGAGTTAGCAGGATGATACGTCTGACCCTTCAGCACCAGCTGCTGCACCTGCTCGGGAATCACCCACTGTCCTGCCGGGTCGGTACCCGGAGGTGGATTGCCATTGCCTTTATTGTCCGATGCCGGAGTTGCCGAAGAAGAATGGTCAGTAGATGGCTGACTGCCATTTTCGGTAGCTGCTGGTGAAGAAGAACTTTCGGACTTGTCCGACTGTTGCGCAGTAAGGGAAGGCAGAGTACTGCTGTCATCCGTAGATGAAGGAGAAGAAGATAATCCGGGAGGACCGCCCGGACCATCGCCGGTAGAGCGGTATTCCGCACCATTTTCCCCAACGACAACAATCTGTAGTTGACCGCCCTGACTGTCCAGATACTTCTGGATCATCGATTCTGGCAGGGAAGACTGAATATCTGCCATGGCCCGTGCATCCGTGAGAATCCGGTCTTCCACAAAGTTCACCTGCTGGCGCTGGAATACCCAGTCAGATAGCAGCAGCGTTACCACAAAGCTAGCGACGATAACGAGGATAAAAGTCAGCACCAGCTGGCTATAGATATTTTTCAATCCGTTTTCACCTCGATCCGGTAGCCAATCCCCCGAATCGTCTGGATCACAAATCCATTCTCCTCGGAGAACCGGTCGCGCAGCCGCTTGATATGCACATCAACGGTACGCTCATCTCCGTCATAGTCATGGCCCCAGATCTTCTCGATCAATTGATCTCTGGTAAAAATCTGTCCAGGGAATCCGGCGAGTGTATAGATCAGTTCGAATTCCTTGGCAGGCATGGACTGCAGGGTTCCGCCCACATCGGCTTCCTTGGTGGAAGCATCCAGTCTGACATTGCCAATCGTCAGCGATTCACCGGCGAAAATACGGTAACGCCGCAGCAGTGCTTTGACCCGCATAACCAGCTCTTCCGGTACAAATGGCTTGGCAAGATAATCATCGGTGCCGAGCCGGAAGCCTTTGATTTTATCTTCGGCTTCTCCCTTGGCGGTTACGAGCAGGATCGGTACATCTCCGTAATAACGGCGGATATCCATGCACAGTTCCCAGCCATCCATATGCGGCATCATTACATCCAGAATGATTAGGTCCCATTTGCCATCACTCAGCATATCAAAAGCTTCCCGGCCATCCCGTGCCCGGTGCACACTATATCCCTCACGGGTCAAATACATATGAATCAATTCCAGTATGGATGCATCATCATCAGCGATCAGAATACGTACCATGGTTAACGCTCCTTTGGTTGTAGTGGAGTAGAGCAGATTGTGAATAACAGATTATCTGTAAGAACAGGATTCTCTAACTGTATCGGTTACAGCCGATAGTTTATCTATCGTATCACAGCAATATGTAGAATATATGAACAACCACCGAAATAAAATAAGATTAAAATGAACAAACCTCTTTTCAAAATGAACAATATGAACTAAAATGAACTTATATAAACGTAAACAGTCATTAGCTACCTATAATAAACCAAACAATTGAGAGGATGAATATTATGGAAAACCGTTATGTCTCCCACCCGAATGATGTAAAAACATTTGATACTGCTCGTCTGCGTGAGGAATTTCTGATTGAAAGCCTTTTTGCACCGGATGAACTTGTAACCGTTTACAGCCATGTAGACCGTTATATCGTCGGTTCGGCTGTGCCTGCTTCCCGTGAGATCAAGCTGGAAGTCAATCTTAAGGATATCGGAACCGACTTTTTCCTGGAACGTCGTGAGATTGGTATTATCAATATCGGTGCAGCCGGAATCGTAACTGCCGATGGGGAAAAATACGAAATTGGCGCTTTTGAATGTCTGTATGTATCGCTCGGAACGAAGGAAGTGAGCTTTGCGAGCGGTGGCAGCGAACCTGCCAAATTCTATTTTGTATCGACACCGGCGCATAAAGCCTATCCGACAACCAAAGCAACCAAAGAAGACGCAACACCAAGCCATCTGGGCGATATCAAAACTTCCAATGAACGTACGATCTATAAATACATTCACCAGGGCGGTATCCAGAGCTGTCAGCTGGTCATGGGTATTACCGAGCTGGCACCGGGCAATATGTGGAATACGATGCCTTCTCATACCCATAACCGTCGTTCAGAAGTATATCTGTACTTTAATCTGCCGGAAGATGCGGTCGTATTCCATTTTATGGGCGAGCCGCAGGAGACCAAGCATCTGGTTATGCGTGACGGACAGGTTGCCATTTCTCCGAGCTGGTCGATTCACAGTGGAGTAGGTACCAGCAATTATACGTTCTGCTGGGCGATGGCTGGCGAGAACCAAACTTTCGATGATATGGACGCAGTAGCCATGAAAGATTTAAAATAAACCCAAAACCATTCCAGTGCACAGAAATGAATATATTGTATTCGTGATGGGCTCTGAACATGCGTCCAGCAGATGGTGCTGCACAGAATCATAACGAATACAGTCGATACTGGAAGGGACGGGGGTCAGGATGAGCGCACTTAAACGGCATGAACGTATTATGGAAATATTGATCGCCAGCCAGGAGATTACGGTAGGCGAACTTAGCGATACACTGAATGTAACCGGCAAGACAATCCGTGAGGATCTGGCCAAACTGGAAGAAATGGGACTGCTGGTTCGTGTACATGGAGGCGCTATACTGGCTCAGAACGACCAGTACGGCATCCTGTCCGGACAGGGCGTGAATACCAAACATATGCCGGAAAAGGCCGAGATCGCCGAACGGGCGCTGCATTATATTCAGCCCAACGATATTATCGCGCTGGATGGTGGCAGTACCACGCTGGAGATTGCCCGCAGGTTGCCAGCGATGCCACTGACCGTCGTGACCAATGATCTGTTTATTCTTAGTGAACTGGCCAAAAAGGAACAGATTCGTCTGGTTGTTCCCGGTGGCGAACGCAACCGCAATATGCTGATTAGCAGCCAGGCCATTGAATATGTACGTGGACTGAATATTCATAAGGCATTCGTTTCTTCAACTGCACTGCATCCGGAGTTTGGATTGTCGATCTATACCGGCGATCTGGTTCCTTTCAAAAAAGCACTGGTGGAGACGGCTCAGCATGTATACGGTGTAATCGATCACCAGAAATTCGGGCAATTTGCGCTCTGGACATTTGCAGGCTGTCAGGAGCTGGATCGTATTATTACAGACAGCGGACTGTCAGCAGAGCAGGCGGAGCAGTTCCGTCAGGCAGGTATCCCGCTGGATCAGGCAGATTCGTCATCATAATTCCATCACTCAATAGGTAACATAAGCGATTCCATTATAGGAGGATGAACAGGGATGAAAGCATTTGATTTGAGTGGCAAGGTAGCACTGGTAACCGGAGCAAGCGGCGGACTCGGACAAGGAATGGCACTGGGTCTCGCAGAAGCAGGAGCGGATATTGTCTGTGTCTCCTACTCCAATAGCGATGACACGGTCAACAAGGTTCGCGAACTGGGCAGAGAAGCACATTCGATTGAAGCGGATCTGAGCCAGCATGATCGGCTGGAAGATGTAGTGAAGCAGGCACTGGAATTTAAAGGACGTATTGATATTCTGATCAACAATGCAGGTATCATTCGCCGTACACCAGCTGTCGATCATGCCTGGAAAGACTTTGCCGATGTCATTGATATCAACCTGGAGACAGTATTCTATCTGTCCCAGCTCGTAGGTCGTCATATGATCGAGCGCGGCAGCGGCAAAATTATCAGTGTGGCTTCAATGCTGTCCTATCAGGGTGGAATCAATGTGCCAGGATATACAGCGAGCAAGCACGGTGTAGCCGGGATTACCAAGGCACTTGCGAATGAATGGGCATCCAAAGGCATCCAGATCAATGCGATTGCTCCCGGCTATATGATGACGGATAATACCGCTCCGATCGTAGCGGATCAGGCACGCTTCGATGCGATTACTGAACGTATTCCGGCAGGTCGCTGGGGCAAAGCGGAAGATATGAAAGGGCCGGTTGTGTTTCTGGCTTCCGAAGCTTCGGATTATCTGAATGGACATATTATATGTGTAGATGGCGGATGGATGGCACGTTAACAGAGACTGCATTTTAGAATCGGAGGTGTCATCTTGAGACAGGCAGTATTATCTCATTTATACGGCAAGCAGCCCGTCGCTGATCTGGCTGCCCGAGTGGCACAGGGTGGATTCACCGGTGTACAGCTTGCACTGGCCAAGGCGATCTCGGACGTGGATACATCAACTGGCAAGTTAAGCCCGGGACTCGGTCATATGATCGCCGAACAGTTCGACCGGCAGGGCGTACGAATCTCTGTGCTCGGCTGTTATATTGACCCTGTGCATCCCGACCCGGCTGTCCGGCGGCAGGAGATCAACCGATTCAAGGAGCATCTGCGTTATGCCCGTGACTTTGGCTGCAGTATGGTAGCGACAGAGACAGGCTCTCTCACTACGTATCAGCAGGCTTATCCGGACAGCTATCAGGAAGTTGGCTGGAATACACTGCGGGATACCGTATCCGAACTGGCGGAAGAAGCGGAGAAATGGGGCGTACATATGGCGATCGAGCCCGTAGCGGTCCATACGCTGCATACCGCCGAGCTGATGGAACGACTGATCGAAGAAGTTCCTTCGCCTACCGTCGGTATGCTGTTTGATCCCTGTAATATGATGAAGACCGAATTTGTAGCCGATCAGCAGGCTTTTCTGCGTGGTGTATTCGAGAAACTGGCGGAGCGGATTATTCTGATCCATGCCAAGGATATTCGATTTACAGAGGATGGTATCAAGCAGGAATGCCTGGCAGGTACCGGTATTCTGGATTATTCGTATTTTTTTGAATTGTTGCAGCAGTATAAGCCGCATATCGATATTTCGCTGGAGGGTGTAGCAAAAGAACAGCTACCGGAAGCTTCCCTGTATATGCGCCGCGTCTGGCAGGAGACGCTGGACAAGCGTCAGGCATCGGTTACAGGATAAAAGAGAGTAGTTATAGGTATAACGGATAAGCGAATAGTAGATAAAAGAGTAGACGATATACTTGCTGCTAATTGCCAGTATAGTCATATAGCTTTTCAGCTTCCTGTAAGGAACGTCTGTCCCGTTCAGGAAAAGCCTGCTGCTGTAAACGCTGGATAGACGATTGAATAATCCATGTCCGTTTATGGGCGGGCTCCAGGGGTAATAATGAACATACTATTCCCCTGGGAGGAAACGACTATGACGCAATCGCCACAGGATCATCGTAAAGTCGCACTGGTCACCGGAGCAGCGATCGGAATCGGAAGAGGAATTGCCAAAGTGCTGGCACAGAAAGGATATCGTCTTGCTTTGACCTATCATTCGGATGATGAGGATATGGAGACGGTAGCTCAGGAACTGGCTCATATTTACGGAGCAGATCCCTTTACCATTCAAAGCGATCTGACCCGGCAGGATGAGGTAGAATCGACGGTTCGTCAGGCGGTAGAGCATTTTGGCCGACTGGATCTGCTGGTCAACAATTCCGGTGGAGGCACGATGAAAACCCTGGTGGAGCTGGACAAGGAACAGATGAATCAGATGATCGATCTGGATTATCGTGCTCCGATTCTGGCTACACGTTATGCGGCACAGGCGATGATCGAGCGCAATATTCAGGGGAATATCATCTATATCACTTCTTCCCGGGGAGAGAGGGCTTATCCCGGTGACAGCATCTATGGCGGTATGAAAGCCGCGCTGATCCGTTCCTGCGCTTCGATTGCTCTGGAGCTGGCTCCGCATGGCATACGTGTCAATTGTATTGCTCCAGGTGCCACAGTGAACCGGCTGGAGCAGGACCCGCTCAAGGAGCCGCTGGGCAAAAAGATTCCGCTCGGACGTATGGGTACCCCTGCGGATATCGGAGAGGCTATTGCCTGGATAGCGTCGGATGAAGCTTCCTACATTACAGGTATCAATCTGCGTGTAGATGGCGGACTGATTTTGCCGGGAATGCCGGAAGATGTGTCGGAGGAAGCCGGTTATGGCTGGGGTAAAGTCTACGATTGATGAAGAGCAGCTACTCACTGTCATTGTATCCGTATAAATGTATAGAAATCAGATAAAGGGTGAATTCCGCGGGAGACCGGAGAATTCACCCTTTTGGCGTTTCATCAAAACTTCATTTGACTACAGAGACGAGTGGAATCATAATAAAATATATCTTCAAAACAAATAAATTGTATACAATTTAATTAACAGCATGTATAATAAAGATAACTTCCAGATTCTATAATAAACATAGTAATAATATAGCAGGATAATACTTTTATTTATGAAGCAAAAGGGTGTCTGTCTTATCACTTCCAGTGTCGTCATTGCAGGCAGCAGGTGATGCAGCAGCACCGAAATTATAATATATATGGAGGAATTCACATGTACAAATCTATTATTATCGGTACTGGTCCTGCGGGACTGACAGCTGCGATCTACCTGGCTCGTGCCAACATGAGCCCACTCGTTATCGAAGGACCACAGCCTGGTGGACAGCTGACCACGACTACAGAGATCGAGAATTTCCCCGGTTTCCCGGAAGGTATTATGGGTCCTGAACTGATGGATAATATGCGCAAACAAGCTGAGCGCTTTGGCGCCGAATTCTTTACCGGCTGGGTGAACAGCGTGGACATGTCCGAACGTCCGTTCAAACTGCAGGTAGAAGGCAAAGGCGAGATCATTACCGAGACGCTGATCATCTCTACTGGCGCAACAGCCAAATATCTGGATATCCCGAATGAGCAGGACAATATCGGACGCGGTGTCAGCACCTGTGCGACCTGTGACGGATTCTTTTTCCGTAATAAAGAAATCATCGTTGTCGGCGGCGGAGACTCTGCGCTGGAAGAAGCCAGCTTCCTGACCCGTTTTGCTTCCAAAGTAACGCTGGTTCACCGCCGTGACGAGCTGCGTGCTTCCAAAATCATGCAGGATCGCGCACGTGCCAACGAGAAAATCGAGTGGGCGCTGAACAATACACCGGTTGAAGTGGTAGCAGGCGATATGGGCGTGACCGGTCTGAAAGTGCTCAATAATACGACAGGTCAGGAAGAAGTCATCCCGGCTCACGGCGTATTCGTAGCGATCGGCCACCATCCGAACACCGGCTTCCTCGGTGGACAGATCACTACGGACGAGAATGGTTATATCGTGACCGCACCGGGCACTGCCGAGACCAATATCCCTGGCGTATTTGCTTGTGGCGACGTGCAGGATACCAAGTATCGCCAGGCCATCACTGCTGCAGGCAGCGGATGTATGGCAGCGATGGATGCAGAGAAATATATCGAAGCGATGGAACACCTGGAAGTTGCGCTGTAAATCGAAGTTTAAAAACAATAATCCCTGACTTAAGTCTGGGTTTATTGTTTTTTTTTATACATATAAACAAAAATCGACATCATTTTTAGATCGAAAGAACTATAATGATTGTACAATATTGTAAAGGAATGAAATACATTATGAGAGATCAAGTGATTAAATCGTTAATTGATTTTGAAAATGAAAATTCAGATTATGATGATTTAATAAATGAGATGGAAAAAGACAAACAAAATTTTATTGGCAGGATGTTGCTTGAAACTGAACCAGAAGAAGATGGCGGCAGAATAGCTATAACTGGTTTTTATTATCAATTTTTAGTTACAATTGAATATCTTGTAGAAGTGATGAAAGGAAATTGGGATTTTGTGGCTTTGGAGCTTCATGAAGATATCATAGTCGGGAAAGGAGAACTTGTTAGATTTGTACAGGTTAAAACTAGTCAGGAAACTGATCAAAAAGCAAGTAAGACAAAAATATACAGGCGTTCTAATCACAAAGTTGAAGATAAAGAATATCGATTACCAGACAGTTGGACAGATAAATTATTTTCAAAAGCTAAATTTTTTACTAAAGCAAATGGTTATTGTACTCAGTTCGAATTAATAACTAGTTTTGTTATTACTGCTTCACAGGATGTCAACACTTCTATCTATTGTAGCAACACAAATTTTCAATTTGAAATACCGGACGACGATAACTTATTAAATAAATTATCAGAAGATTTTTACGATAAAAACCTAGAAAGTCTTTCTAACTACGAAAATAGTTGTGGTGAAGACATCAATTCACTATTGAGTAGATTTAGAATTAATAAAAGAATTGATTTATTACAAATAAATGATTACGCAGATGTTGTTATACAACGTATAAATGGATTGATGCCTATCGGTACTTCGATCAGTCGAGAAGATTTTCAGTGGTTAATAGGGGTACTGATGGAAAAATGTCAAAAAATGAATAAAGCTTCTGTGCTTTTTATCGATAACAATGAGGCAGAAAAAATTAAGCAGAATTTGCACGATCGAGCAATAAGAACTAGTGGCGAGTCTTATATTAGGCATAACAGTTCTGAATTAATTGAGACGGCATTTAAAGAGATTTTAGACGAAGTGGACTCAGACATTAAGAATATTGAATTAAAATTAGAGTTAAAACAAGAAATTAATGCTTACAGAATATATCTTCAAACATGGCTTGATAATGGAGGAACAATTAGAGGATTTATGAATAAATATCTCGATTCAAAGCAATACTCAAATAAATATTTTGATATGAATAAAACTGAGCAAAACAAAAGACTAGTAGATTTATTTATATGCTCACTTTTATTAATTTTAATAAATGAGAGTCTAATGAAAATATCTGACAAACATAATTCTTTATTAGTCAAAGAATCAAAAAGGGAACTTTTCTCATTTATGAGTCTAAACCGTAATGAGAATATAGAAGTTGCCTATGCTAGAATACAAGAAATTTTACTAGATCCTGAGTTATCACTTGAGCTGATATTAGATCCACCGTCTATAGTGTTTTTGTTAGGCAAATTTCAAGGAGAAGAAAAGTCTATACAAGTAGCTACTTTTTCAAAAGATCCAGTCAAGGTATCGGGTTTACCTGACAATGATTCTTTATCCGATATGAATATCGTATTGGATTTCTTATCAGGTGGAAATATAACAGAACAATATAATGGATTTTTTTCCGAAGCTAGCAGTATTAGTATGTTTGAGATGAAGCAGAAATTAAGAGGGTTTTGGAGCGACTTAAAGGAGAATAAAAATGGAATCCTATAACTTTACTCTAAATAAATTAATAAATTTAAATTTCCACGAATATAGTAGCGAGTTTGCAGTAAATGGGGCGAAAATTTTTTATAATGAAAGACAATTTGTTGTACTACAACAATGGGAGATAAATACATGCTTGGAGTCCATTGTATTTGAAAATATTGAATTAAAAGAAAAATTTTCGAGAAATAGAATCAATATTTGGAACACATATTATTTGATTTGTACAACTGATAGTATTCCCATAGATAACGACGATATTGTTTCTATCGAGAGGGAAGCAAGAGGTTTTCGAAAATATGTAGTTCGTTTCTTAGAAGATCTCCAACGTATACCATTTCTTGATGAATCGGAATCTAATGAAACAGGAAATGAATCACCATTATTTAATGTGAATTCCGGAAACGCTCCTATAGTATACAAATTGATTAAATACCTTGATGATAATGGAGGGCAAGAAAGAAAATTAAAGCAAAAAGAAATTGAGAAGGCAATTGCAGAAAACAATTTAATAGAGGAGTATAAGGATGAGAATTGAAAAAGTGAAAATTCAAAATTTTCGTAAGTATACGGGAATTCATGAATTTAGTCTGGATAAAAAAATCAATATATTTTATGGCCCTAATGGATACGGCAAGAGCACTTTTTTTGATGCAATAGAATGGTGCCTCACAGGCAATATTCAAAGATTTAATAAATATAAAGATTTTAATGATAAAGAAGTTATGTCTTTACAATGTGACGCTACGAATTCTGTTTGTTCTGTTGAAATTGAATTCAATAACCATCATTTGCTTCGTAGTTTTACCACACAGAATGGGAAAATTGGTAATTTGTCTGCAAGTATAACATTGCCTGATGGAAAGAAGATCGTAGGAAAAAATAATGTAGATCAATTTTTAAGAAAAGGATTGTATAAATCCGATCAGCAAGAAAATATTAGAAGTCTAGTTAAGCAGTCTCATATTTTATCTCAGGATCAGATAACAGAATTTATTATTAATGATGATCCGAAAAAAAGGTTTCAATCATTAGCTGATATAATTGGCTTAAATAGTACAGTGAATTTATTAGATAATCTTAAAGGGATCAGAGATACATTGGGATTAAATTTGGTAAAGATAACAGAAAAAATTCAAGGATCAAATTTAGTTATTGATCGAAGAAAAGCAGATTTATTAGCATACGATAATACATTTTTCTTTAATTGGTCTAATGGATTACAACTACCTATAAATATAATAGAACTGATAGGTAGAATACCTGATATTCAACAAGATTTACTCGCAGATTCGGGTACTAAAAGTCGTATTTTAGAACAGCTAAACAAAATAAAAGCAATGGGATATTCTACTGTAAAAGAAGGTGTCAACGATAAATATAAAATAGAGAATGAAGTGGATATCAACTCTAAAAAAATTAATGAATTAATTGCGCTAGTCTCTAAAATAACTCAATTAATTAAAACATTAAATGGCGATAAATCTAGTTTAGTGAAATTAAATAGACTAAAAAATGAAGAAGAAAACTATGCACGTAGTATTCGAGAATTTCAGTCAAAAAAAGAAATTAAATCTTTAGAGATGGCTGATATATGGGAACTTCTACGTAAGAAAGAACAAGAATCACCAAAATACGAAATTGCTTCAGAATATAAGAGTGAATATGAAGAATTGAAGAAAAGCTTAACAGAATTACCTACATCTATACAAGAATCTTCTCAAAAAATCAGTCACTTTGAAACTAGAATTAGAAGACTGAGATTGCTTATAGAAGATAAAAAAGAAAGATTAGCTAAACACACTGATCACACATTGTTAAAGCTTGTATCTAATATCAATGATATATTTTTATATTTAGAACAAAATGAGGATGAAGAAATTTGTCCAGTTTGTTTAACTAATCATGGTAAAGATTTAAGTAATAAAGTAAGACGTTCGATTGATATTCAGAAAAGTAAAATACAAGAAACTAATAAGATTTCAGCGGAATTATTAAACACTCGAGAAAAGTATAAATCTTTATTACAAACAGCCGAAGAGCGTTTGAATTTTTATAAAGATGATAAAAATGAGAAAGAATTAAAATTGAAAAAGAATAGCGAGAGAATAAGTATAATTCAGCAATTTGAAAATTTTTCTTTAGAGATATTTGAACAAAATATAGAGTTTATACAAAATACGAAAAATTTAATTCTTAATGACATTAAAGAGTTAGAGGATTTAAAGAACACATTTGAAAAATTAAATAAAATCAGAAAAGATTTAAGCTCAATACAGCAAGAAACAGGAATATCTAAAATTACAGATTTGAAAAATGTAGACGCTAGATTAGTCCGATTAAAAAAAGCTGATAACAGAGTTAGAAAGTATAAAGACAGAGTTGAAGAAAGAATTCAAATGTCAAAGAAAAAAATAAACGAACTTAGTAGCGCTTTGATTGATATTTCCAAGAACTCGTTAGCAACCGAACAACAAATAAACTTACATGATTTAATAAATGTGTACGAAGTCATACTACAGAAATCAAAGAAAGAATATGAAGCAACAGTGTCATTTACTCAAAATTATTCAGTTAATAATAAGATTACTGATGATATCCAAAACCTGAATTTTAGAAATTCCAAAATGGAAAAAACTTTACTCAATATACAAAATAGCTTCGATGAATTATCAGAATTTTTGGACGGTTTAGCTTCGAATTTGGGAAGTACTGCAAAGGATATGCTTAATAAGTCGTCCTTCTCAATTCAGAAGTATTTTCGTTACTTAAATCCTATGCCATTCAAAGCACCTATTCATTTTGATGGTGAACAAGATGAATTGAAGATACTAGTTCAATTGGATGAAGAACAGACTAAATTGTCTAATGCTCAATATACATTAAGCTCTGGACAACTTAATGTGCTAGCTATCGCAATTTTTCTCGCAATTAATCAATCTCAAAAAATTAGCATTTTAGATTTTGTTGCAATTGATGATCCTATTCAGAACATGGATGATGTAAACCGATTCTCTATATGCGATGTTCTTGGAACACTAAAAAACCAAGTTTTATTTTCTACCCACGATTATGATTTTGTGAAGCTGTTTGTGAAAAAAAATGAGCACAGAAAAGAGGAAATTCAAATATTTATGATTGACTCTCCATCATTGAAAAATAAAAATATTAAGAATATCAGGTTTAACTGAGTTTGATATCCAAGTCTATAGAAAGTAGAGAGGGAGCCGCTAGTTAGCGACTCCCTCTCTACTTTTAACTCATATAGTTTATAAAATTGCATCACAAGTGTGACTGTAACTGATTACAAAGATAGTCCTTTAATTAGTACTGACTAAAAGCCGTTTAAAAAAATATCTTTATCATTACTTGAAAAATCAGAAATATTCCCAACCCGGCCATTAACAACGACATGCCTTTTTTTCGCTTGGCCTGTGAGAAGTTAAACACACCCAGACTGAGCAGAGGGAAAATGATGAGCGCGAATAGGAACATCATAAAATAAAAAGGCAGCGAAATGTCGGCAGTTCCCCAGAAATTCATGGTCGCTCTCTCTCCGTTTC
>Ga0308161_1000815_pt1 | contig 42759 bp, 42 predicted proteins | sample PhyFR2_FD_201034 | JGI IMG/M metagenome (GOLD analysis project Ga0308161, IMG submission 201034) | Phyllosphere microbial communities from UC Gill Tract Community Farm, Albany, California, United States - DLSLF.R2 | ecosystem: Host-associated > Plants > Phyllosphere > Unclassified | place: USA...
AACTAAAGCATTTTCGCCGTGTGGCCACGCGCTATGACAAGTTAGCCAAGTCGTTTCTAACTTTTATTTATGCGGCTTCCATTTTCAAACTCACTCAGTAATTAGTTTTCAGACACATCCTAGATAATCCAATATGTACTGACAATCATTCGTCATAATTATTCTCCTTTGATCAATTCATAACTACTATAGATTGATCATTTTGAATGATATTTTCTTCATTGTAAACCTGGCTGCAAAAGGAACACGATTTTTGTATTTATGACAGTTCCAACAAGCAAAAGACACAAATTCTTCGTACCTGACACAAAACAGTCAAAAGCAATACAATATTGTAAATAATCATCGGATCGTTTGGCTGGTTAGATTTGGACAAAATAGATAAAAATTAAAATTGGAAATCTATACCTGACTATTGTAGAATGGGAATTGTAAAGCGGATCACAGTTCGAATAAGGGGGCATGAACAGCTAAGTATTACTTCAAATGATGCTCAATGTCATGGACAAACTCTTGCTAGACGATTTGCTAAAATCGCATTTTTTTGATTAGTAGTCATATTCGGCTTTAATCAGGCTAAAAAACCTGAATTATTCTTTACACATGACAAAGAAAACGTTTTCTTAACTCAGCATCGCTTATCCTCCCTGATAGTCCCATTTTAGACTATTTTGTGATTAATCAGATAGAGGTATAATTAAAAGTGTTGCAATTCCGTCACAAAAATATTCACAAAAAATTCAAGACGGAGGGAATCCTCGATGACAATCGACGAATCGAACAGACCATCATTATGGCAATCCTATTACGGGCCCAATCTGGGGTACGTACAGGAGCAGTATGAAAAGTACAAACAAGATCCTAATTCGGTTGATGAGGGATACCGCGCATTATTCGAACAACACGGGGAACCTGTAGCGCCTGCCGCAGCTTCTGGCCAGGCAGCAGACAATGGTACTAGTACCCCGGGCAAAGTAGACACTAATTTACTAAAGAAAGCGGTTGCAGCGGAACGATTAGTTTGGAATATCCGTACATACGGACATTTGGCAGCAGATATCGACCCGCTTGGACTGAGTACTCCGTCAGATGTACGTCTGCTTGATCCGCAGGAGTATGGATTAGGACAACGTGATCTGGCTCAGCTTCCTGCATCTCTCATCTGGGAAAATGCACCGGAAGAAGCTCGTGATGGATGGGAAGCCATTCAGATCCTGCGTAAAAAGTATACGGGTCCAATCGCTTACGAATTCTCCCATGTACATGACGAGAAAGAGCGCAACTGGCTGAATCGCCAGGTAGAGACCAACTCTTCTTCCCAGGCACTGAGTGATGAAGAGAAACTGGAATTGCTGCATCGCCTCGTAGAAGTAGAACAGTTCGAGGAGTTCCTTCACAAGACATTCGTAGGACAGAAACGTTTCTCAATCGAAGGTAACGATGCACTCGTACCGATGCTGGATACGATTATACGCATTGCTGCACGCGGCGGTGCAAGGCACGTACTGATGGGTATGGCTCACCGTGGCCGTCTGAATGTATTGGCACACGTACTGAACAAGCCTTATGGCAAAATTTTCTCCGAGTTCCAGCATTCACCGAATAAAGATATGATGCCGTCGGAAGGTTCTATGGGCATTAACTTTGGCTGGACCGGCGACGTTAAATACCATCTGGGTGCTCGTTATTCGATGACCGAGGAAGGTCAGAGCTTTGAGACTCGCCTGACGCTGGCGAATAACCCGAGTCACCTGGAATATGTCAATCCTGTAGTTGAAGGCTTCACACGTGCAGCACAGGATGACCGCAGTGAAAAAGGATACCCGCGTCAAGACAAGGATAAGGCGGCAGCGATCATTATGCACGGCGATGCTGCATTTGCCGGTGAAGGTATTGTAGCGGAGACGCTAAACTTCAACCAGCTGCCTGGCTTCCAGAATGGCGGCACAATCCATATTATTGTCAATAACCGTCTGGGCTTCACAACAGACAGCAAAGACTCCCGCTCCACACATTATGCGAGTGACCTGGCCAAAGGCTATGAGATCCCGGTAGTGCATGTGAATGCGGATGATCCGGAAGCTTGTCTGCGTGCAGCAGAAATGGCGATGCAATATCGTAATCTGTTCAAAAAGGATTTCCTGATCGATCTGATCGGTTATCGCAGATACGGACATAATGAAGCGGATGACCCGGAAACGACTCAACCGCTGATGTATGGCAAAGTCAAAAATCATACGCGTGTCGCATCCCTCTACGGCAAAAAGCTGGCAGAGCGCGGAGTAGCAGACAGTCAACAGTATGAAAAATATAAAAATGAAGTACAGGATAGCCTGAAAGCTATCTATGAAGAAGTGAAAAACGATGACAGTCAGCAAGCATTTGGTCCAATGAATCCTGCTGGCGAAGGTGCTGCCAAAGCGTCTACCCAGACAGCGGTACCAGCTGATCTGCTCATGAAGATCAATCAGGGCCTGCTGACATGGCCGGAGAACTTTAGCGTGTATCCGAAGCTGCAGCGTATTCTGGAGCGTCGTACCAATGCACTGGCTCCAGATGGCAAAGTGGACTGGGGTCATGCCGAGACATTGGCGTTCGCTACCATTCTTGCGGAAGGCAAGCCAATCCGGATTACCGGACAGGATGCGGAACGTGCGACTTTTGCTCATCGTAACCTGGTGCTGCATGATGCCAAGACCGGTGAAGAGTTCTGTCCGCTGCATCGCCTGCCGGAAGCCAAAGCATCCTTTGCTGTGCATAACAGTCCATTATCCGAAGCAGCTGTAATCGGCTTCGAATATGGTTACAATGTACATGCACCGGAGACACTGGTAATCTGGGAAGCCCAATACGGTGACTTTGTGAATGCCGGACAGGTACTGATTGATCAGTTTATCTCTGCCGGACGCAGCAAATGGACACAAAAGTCCAGTCTGATGATGCTGCTGCCGCATGGTTATGAAGGTATGGGACCAGAACACTCCAGTGCACGTCCGGAGCGTTTCCTGCAGCTGGCAGGCGAAAATAACTTCACTGTAGCCAATCTGACATCTGCTTCGCAGTATTTCCATCTATTGCGTCGTCAGGCACTCAGCACCGAGACCGAAGAAGCTCGTCCGCTCGTTGTGATGGCGCCGAAGAGTCTGATTCGTAACCCTCGTGTAGCTTCTGCAGCGACAGAGCTGAGCGAAGGAAGCTTCAAGCTGGTCGTTGAACAGCAGGGTCTGGGTGACAAAAAAGAAGCAGTAGAGCGTGTTATTCTGTGTACGGGTAAAGTGGCAGTTGACCTGGAAGAAGCACTGGACAAAGAGAAGGATACCGACTTCTCCTGGCTGCATATTATCCGTGTCGAGCAGCTCTATCCATTCCCGAAAGAAGAAATTTCCAAGATCCTATCCGGTTTTACCAACCTGCAAGAAGTCATCTGGGTACAGGAAGAGCCGAAAAATATGGGTTACTGGACATATATGGATTCCAGACTCCGTGAAGTGGCGCCTGCTGGAAGCCACGTGAGTTATATCGGTCGTCCGGAACGTTCCAGCCCGGCAAGTGGTTATCAGCATGTTCACTCTATCGAACAACAGCGCATACTAACATCAGCACTCAAACCAAATTCGTTGAAAAACATATCCCTGGGGAGGTAACCAGCTGTGAGCGAAATTAAAGTACCTGAAATGGGCGAGTCTATTACTGAAGGAACCGTATCGAAATGGGTAGTCAAAGAAGGAGATACTGTTAGTCAAGGTGATGTTCTGCTGGAACTGGAAACTGATAAGGTCAATCTGGAAATCAGCGCCGAAGAGGATGGAGTCATCGAATCCATCACCAAACAGGAAGGCGAGACCGTTCAGGTCGGCGAATCAGTTGGTGTGATCAGTGCAGGAGGCGGTGCCAAAGTACAGCCAAGCGCAGAGGCAGCTCCGGAAGCACCACCTGCTCAAGAGACTGCTCCTTCATCCCAGCCTGCACAAGCGAATGAACAGGCTCGTGAATCCAAAACGGACCTGGCAGCTGCGGTAGCAGCAAGCAAGCCTGATAATGGCGATACAATCGCTACACCGGCTGCACGCAAACTGGCTCGTGAGCGTGGGATTGATCTGAATAGTGTACAGGGCAATGACCCTATGGGTCGTGTGAAGCATGACGACGTGCGCAAGCATGAAGACAAGCCAACCAACCTGGGTGCTGCACCGACCAAAACAGGAGGCTCTTCTGCGCCAGCAGCCAAATCTGCTCCAGAAAGCAATCCGTTAAAACCGGCTGATCGTGTACCTATGTCCCGTCGTCGTCGTACAATCGCCAATCGTCTGGTAGAAGCACAGCACAATGCAGCGATGCTGACTACTTTCAACGAAGTGGATATGACAGCGATTCTGGATGTACGCAAACGTCGCAAAGACAAATTCAAAGAGAAGCATGATGTAGGCCTCGGCTTTATGTCCTTCTTTACCAAAGCGGTTGTAGGTGCTCTCAAAACGTATCCAATGGTCAATGCGGAGATTGATGGCGACGATGTTATCATGAAGCATTACTATGATATCGGTATTGCTGTATCTGCCAAAGAAGGTCTAGTTGTACCGGTAGTACGCGATGCCGATCGTCTGGGCTTTGCCGGTATCGAGAAAGAAATTGCCAGCCTGGCATCCAAAGCACGCAGCAATACACTGTCCCTGGCTGAACTGCAGGGCGGTACATTCACTATCACGAATGGCGGCGTATTTGGTTCCCTGCTGTCGACACCAATCCTGAATGCTCCACAGGTAGGTATCCTGGGCATGCACAAAATCCAGCTGCGTCCAGTGGCAATCGATGCAGAACGTATGGAAAACCGTCCGATGATGTATATCGCCCTTTCCTACGATCATCGTATTATCGATGGTAGCGAAGCAGTAAGCTTCCTGGTCAAAGTAAAAGAATTGCTGGAAGATCCCGAAACGCTGCTGATCGAAGGTTAATCTTTACTACTCATAATCGTTTAGATAGAATAAAAAGCCTTCCTGGATTCAGGAAGGCTTTTTATTATGGAAGAGTAATTATCACATTGTGTAATTCAAAAAAGCACCCTATAGGGGTGCTTCTTGAATATATAGGAGAATGAATAAAATTCGGCATATATTATATATACTACTCAGCTTTTCTTCTCGGGAGGATGAGAACTTCCACGTTTGGCACGGGATATTTCTTTGGCATCATGATTGAGTACTTTTAGCAAGCTTACCGCCATCATTATAATAACGAGCGAGAATGGCAAGGCAGCAATAATCATAGTATTTTGAAGAGCCTGTAGACCACCAGAATAAAGAAGAACGAGAGCAATGGCAGTCAGTAAAAGGCCCCAGACCATTTTTAACGTATTGTTTGGATTCTGAGAGCCATTGGTTGTCATCATTCCTAAGACAAATGTACCCGAATCGGCTGAGGTAATAAAGAATGTACTAATCAGGCCAATAGCTACAATAGAAATAACTGTTCCAAAAGGGAACGTTGACAGCATTCCAAACAAAGATTCTTCGGTAGCGAGTGCCGAGATAATCTTGGTACCACTGCGTTCGATAGCGATAGCAGAACCGCCAAAAACAGCGAACCATAAGAAACTGATAAGAGAAGGTGCCAGTAGTACATAGGTGACAAACTCGCGAATCGTACGTCCTTTGGATACCCGGGCAATGAATATGCCTACAAATGGAGACCATGCAATCCACCAAGCCCAGTAAAAGATCGTCCAGGTATTGATCCAATTCCGATTTTCCGAATTCAGAGGAGCCAGACGCAAACTCATATTCACAAAATTCTGAAGATATTTACCCAGTGTATCGGTAAATAAATTAAGTGTAAATAAGGTAGGACCAAAAATGAATACAAGTAAGAATAACGCAGCAGCCAGTCCCATATTCACATTACTGAGAATCTTGATGCCTTTACCAAGACCGCTGAGTGCGGAAATCATAAACAGAACAGTAACGACCAAGATAATAATGAATTGACTAACCATATTTGATGGAACACCAAACAGATACGATAAGCCGCCATTAATCTGTACCGCACCAAAACCAAGAGAGGTAGCAACGCCAATTACAGTAGCAATAACAGCGACTACATCAATAGCTTTGCCCACAGGACCTGTTGCATAATGTCCAATTACCGGCTTGAGTGTAGAGCTGATCAGCCCGGTTTCACCACGTCGGAACATAAAGTAAGCGAGACACAGAGCAACAAGACCATATACTGCCCATGCATGAATTCCCCAGTGGAAAAAGGTATACTGCAAGGCATCACGTACAGCTTGGTCACTACCGGTTTCTCCGGTTGGTGAACTGATAGCGAAATGACTGATAGGCTCAGCAGTTCCGTAAAACACCAATCCGATACCTACGCCAGCGCTGAATAGCATAGCAACCCAGGTAGGACGTGAGAATTCAGGCTTGTCATCCGGTTTACCCAGTTTGATTTTGCCTACAGGACTAACCAGCAGATAGATACAGATTGCTACGAATCCAGTAACAATAATCAGATAGTACCAGCCAAATGTATTGGTAATCAGTGATTCTGTGTGGCTGGTAAAACTTTCAAATGCGTTAGGTGCAATTACCCCTACTAAAACCAATACCAGCAAAATAGCTGCTGATATATAAAATACACTTGATGCTTTTTTCATAAATTCATTAACAACTCCCGTCTTTGATGTGCTCGCAGAGGGTATTTTGATTTGCGAGTTGGTCAAGCAGACTTACGAAATTACAAAATTTCAGTTTATGCTATTGATCGGACTCGTCCTCATAAGCTTTACGCTGTAGGCCGATTTTGCTTACAAATGCAGTAGAATAGGTCTGTTATGGCGTTTGCGGTCTTCATTATAACGAAACCCAAAAAACAATGCAAAAATTTAATTGTAAAAGTGATACAATGTAAGCGCAACCAATATAAGTACAGAAAGAAATGCGGAATGTTAAAATTATATTTCTTTACATTGAACTATAGATAAATTCTGCAAAGAAATTATGTATTACTGTTCCTTTTTTTGAATCAATAAGTCAAGTTTATGCAAAATTTCATCGTCTTTTTTTAGTTTGCGACGCAGATTGATATCAATTCCAATGACACTGATGCATATTATTAGCAGAATAAGTATGATGAGGAGTTTCATTTATTCATTCCTTTCTGTACAAATCAAGTTCATAAGACTTACGGAGGAAGGAGAGGATGGCTTGCTGGCATAGCGTGTAGTTGCAATCAATTCCTATAATACTCTACCCACGATTGTAGACAAAGTAAACAGACAGATGTAAATAATCAGTAAGATAGCAAAAGAGCATCTACATTTCGTTAAACTACAGAAAAAAGGTATAATGTAAATAAAAGTATATTATACGAGGAGGAGTACATAATGATTATTGAAGAACGTGCTTATCATATCAAAGGACTGGACTATATTATTCGCTCTGCAAAACCTGAAGATGCCACTACAATGTCAGAAGTACGACTTCAGATCGATGGAGAAACCGAGAATCTGGATCGCAGAAGAGGAGAGGCTTTTCTCGAACCGGAAGCATTTAAACAATTGATTCGCAACGACTCCGAGAAGGAGACCAATCTGTTTCTGGTAGCAGAGACAGCCAATCAAATTGTAGGATTCTCCAGATGTGAAGGTAGTCCGTTAAGCCGACTGGCACATAAGGTAGAGTTCGGTGTAGGTGTACTACGGGATTATTGGGGACATGGCATCGGCAAGCATCTGCTCGAACAATCCATTTCCTGGTCCGATGCAACAGGTATCCAGAAGATGACGCTGAATGTATTGGAAACCAACGTGAATGCGATTGAATTATACAAAAAGGCCGGATTTGAAATTGAAGGTGTATTGAAACGCGATCGCCTGCTGGCAGACGGAAATTATTATAATACTATCGTCATGGGACGATTTAGAGTGTAATTTAGTTTGGTGTTTTGCTATTATTTATCGGCTGATCGAGATCACAAAAGAAAAATAATAAATATGAGGCCAGTTGCCGTCTAACCGCGGACGCGACTGGCTTTTTGCTGCATATACACATAATTACGTATCCAAGCAAGACAGCAAGGAAGATTAAACTTTAAAAAGGATGGGTATATTGAATTTACGGAAGTACAACATAATTATACAGAAACGGATCATCATCCGGCGTACAGAACAGAAGAGTCATGGACCAGTTGCAAAAGAACAGCTTGTTCATGAACGGATCGTATCGGCCTACAACAGCATTATATTTTGCAGCCGCACAGCCAGACTCCTTCTACATAGCGTACGGGAAATAAAAAGGAGTGGGGTACTATGCAACAAGGGAATAATGATGCCGCCAGTCAAAAGGCATTCCTTCGTAAGATCGTTCTTATTTCCACATTGGGTGGATTATTGTTTGGTTATGATACCGGAGTGATCAATGGTGCGCTGCCGTTTATGTCTGCACCGGACCAGCTTAATCTGACTTCTTTTACACAGGGACTGGTTACCAGCTCATTGCTGCTTGGTGCAGCTTTTGGTGCTGTACTGGGTGGGCGATTGTCCGATGCAATTGGACGTCGCCGCAGTATTAAATATCTGGCCGTACTGTTTTTCTTTGCTACTATTGGAGCAGCATTATCCCCGAGTGTACCGGTAATGGTCGCTTGTCGCTTTATTCTGGGACTTGCTGTCGGCGGCGCTTCAGTTACCGTACCTTCCTATTTGGCCGAGATCTCACCAGCCAATCAGCGCGGCGGTATTGTTACGCGTAACGAGCTGATGATTGTTAGCGGTCAGCTGCTTGCTTTTATTTTTAACGCTATTCTGGGTACCACGATGGGTGACAATACCCATATCTGGCGTTATATGCTGTCTATTGCTTCTATTCCTGCGATCTTCCTGTTTATCGGCATGTTCCGTGTACCGGAAAGTCCTCGCTGGCTCGTCACACAGGATGAAAATAAACGCGCATTTCGTATTCTCAAAAGAATGCGCAGCGAGAAACAAGCGATTCGTGAGATCAAAGAGATTACAGCTAATACAGAAGTGGAAGAAGAAACGGAAAGAGCCGGCTTCAAAGACATGGCGATTCCGTGGATTCGCCGTATTGTACTGATCGGTATTGGTATCGGTGTCGTTCAGCAGATTACCGGAGTGAACTCGATTATGTACTATGGTACCGAGATTCTCAAGCAGTCTGGCTTTGGTACCAATGCTGCATTGATTGGTAATATCGCGAATGGTGTAATTTCTGTAGCAGCTACTTTCTTCGGCATGTGGGTAGTAGGTAAAGTAGGACGTCGTCCGATGCTGATCACCGGCCTTGCTGGTACGACCAGTGCACTGCTGCTGATCGCAATTCTCTCGAATATGTTAATAGGTACGGCTGCTCTGCCTTATGTGATTTTGGGATTGACCGTGACATTCCTAGCATTCCAGCAGGGTGCGGTATCACCTGTTACCTGGCTGATGCTATCCGAAGTATTTCCGCTCAAATTACGCGGATTCGGTATGGGAGTAAGTGTATTCTGCAGCTGGATGGTTAACTTTGCTGTAGGACTGTTATTCCCGGTGTTATCCGGAGCTTTCGGTTTGTCTGCTACGTTCTACATTTTCGTAGTGCTGGGAATTCTGGCTATTGCTTTTGCTGCCAAATTCCTGCCGGAAACCCGTGGTCTTACACTGGAACAGGTAGAAGAGAAAATTCGCAGCTTTGGCAAAAAGCGTGTAAAAGCAGCGCCAGAGGCTGCTGTTAAATAATAGAATGTATCTCCATATTCAGCATAAATAATAAGAGAAGAAGAAAGATTCTGCATACGCTGCAGAGTCTTTTTTCTTCTATATAGTAAAGATTAGATAAAAAGTGAGAAGGGTATACAAAGGATATGCTTCTCATAAATGACATATGGTCATTGCCGCTTGTAAAATCAGGCGATTGTCATACATAGGCATCGCTGCAGCAGATCATGATCAAGAGAGAAGTAAGCCTCTAATGACGAAAGGAGCAGATCAACAAATGAGACAGCAGACACGAATCGGTACAACCGAACTAATGGTAACTCCAATTGGACTCGGTACCAACAAAGTCGGAGGACATAATCTGTTTCCGAACCTGAAAGATGAGGAAGGCAAAGATATTGTAAGACGTGCATTAGAGCTTGGTATCGACTTTCTGGATACTGCCTATATTTATGGACCGGAACGATCGGAAGAACTGATCGGCGAAGTATTGCAAGAGACTGGTCAGCGTGAAAATGTCGTTATCGCTACCAAAGGTGCTCATCGTATTCAGGGAGAAAAAACAGTATTCGATAATTCGCCAGCTTTCCTGCGGCAATCGGTAGAAGATAGCCTCAAACGGCTGCAGACGGATTATATTGATCTGTACTATATCCATTTCCCGGATAAGGATACCCCCAAGGATGAAGCGGTTGGTGAACTGAAGAAACTTAAAGATGAAGGCAAGATCCGCGCGATCGGTGTATCCAACTTCTCACTGGAACAGCTCCAAGAAGCGAACCGACATGGCGATGTAGATGTACTGCAATCCAATTACAATCTACTGGAACGTGAAGTAGAGCAGGAATTTTTCCCTTATCTGCTGGAAAATAAAATTTCCTTTGTTCCTTATTTCCCACTGGCTTCTGGATTGCTGGGCGGTAAATATACCAAAGACACACCATTAAGTGACAGTCAGAAGAAAAAGCCGCTGTTCCAGGACGGCAATTATGAACAGAATCTGGATAAAATAGACCAGCTGCGCAGTATTGCGGAAGAAGTGAGTTCTGCAGTTGCCAACGTAGCGCTCGCATGGTATCTTACACGCGGCTGTATTGATGTAGTCATCCCGGGCACCAAAAATCCGCAGCAGCTAGAAGACAACCTGAAAACGCTGGATATTCATCTCTCCGAAGAACAGATCAAGCGGATTGATCAGATATTTGCAATCTAAGCTCAAATAGGAAGTTCAACATCTGTGTAACATCAAAAGAAAGCAGTATTAGCAGATTATATAAAGTAGAACGTATCCTAAATAGGCTGTAAGAAGTGTGCAGAAGCTATAATAGAAAGCACCATCACAAAAAAAGGCAGAGAAGAATCATCTTCCTGTCTTTTTTTGATTCGTTTTTACAATTTAAGTAGTGTTTATTTATAAGGTATAAAAAACTAACACATGAAAAATTCAAATAAATAATCTCGATTTTGGCCTACTAATTTCGAATTGCATCATACAAATCGTTATAATGGGAAGAAGAAAAGGAACATACATGTATTGTGTTCCGAAGCCAAGGAGCGATCATTACAATGATTGGAAAACACAACTCCCGTCAATCCGAAAACCATCCTACTTTTGTCACCCTTCACGGCAAGCATATCTTGTATCTCTTAGCAGGTATACTAACGATGCTGCTGGGTCTAGCGTCGCGGCGTTATGCAGCTATGCTGCCGAACTGGCTGGCTGTTCATGCGGGTGACGCGCTGTGGGCAGCGATGATTTACTGGGGATTACGATTGCTGAGCTGGCCACGGTCTTGTGTATTTGCAGCTATAGGCGCGTTATTATTCAGCTATCTTATTGAATTCAGCCAGTTATATCAGGCTGAGTGGATCAACTCTATCCGTCATACAACACTGGGAGCATTGATTCTCGGAAAAGGATTTCTGGTTGCAGATCTGCTGCGATATACAGCCGGTATCCTGATAGCAATAGCACTGGATATGCTGATCGTTCGATTCAGCTTATCTACCAAAATCATACATAGACAGGAGAGATAAAATGGCTTCATTTCTGCCTGGCAAAAAAGAAAATAATAGTTCTTTCCCGGATTCCAATAAGCAAGACCAGGCAAACAATATTGCAGAAAATCCGCCGATATCCCTTAAACAGGAACTGGAAGGAGAATCGGATTCCTTTATCCTGAAGCTGCGTGTGGATCTGCGCTGGGAGCCAGGTCATGCACTAACCTTGTTGACTGCCCTGTATTCCTATATTTATTCTACGACAGCAGCAGATAGCTTGGATCGTCAGACAGCAGGAGAGATGTGGCAGCTGATTCAGTTTATCCAAAGCTGGTCTTCTCATCCAAGCTTTCGAGGTGGTAATCCATATCCTGATGAATATTACAACGGCGTTTATGAAATTTTGTTTTGGCTGGGTGACTGGTATTTTACCGGTGAATGTCCATTTACCGAATCCGAAGCCATACTCGAAGAAATTCAGCGTCTGCAGCAGATACTGACAGATTAAGTTCGTATTATGACGTATTGAGGTCTAATCTATATTCTGCAGGTGAAGATGTGGCAGCAATGCATCAATCAGTAGAGTGCTTGGCTAGTGTCAATGACAGTGATAGTGATAGTACTAGATTACTTGTACTATATCCTGTATAGCTGCTGTATATAGCATATTGTCTGAATATATCAGTATCTGATCACGACGGAAATCGCTGTAAGCCAGATCAAGCAATTGATGATTTGCCCCCTGCAATTGTATCGATGTTTTGCCTGTGAGGTGACCCGGTTTTTCGCGTTTCTTGAAGAAAAGCTGGTTGCTGTCGTTGTAACCGCCTCGGAACAGAAAATGATAGCCATCTGTACAAAAACCTGAAGAGCCGGAAATTTGTGGATTGATCCACTCCAGCTGTGGATTTGCTGTTCCACCTGTAATATGCCCCAGCATAAAGTCTGTATAATAATAAAACCAAACGTCTTCATCACTAACAACATTTAATGCGTAACAATCCATAATATCGGCCTGATCATTGGTATATAACCGGTTTCCCTGTGCATCCCAGGCGAGCAGGCCTGCCTGCCCAACTGGTGGATTCCAGCCGTAATTGCCGAAAATACCTTCATCAAAATAACCAGTCCAAATCGTACCTTCAGGAGTCGCTTGTACATGCTCGATACCATCACCAAGCAGGAAGTCATGGAGAACATGACCATATCTATCACAGACTCTGGCATTTAGATCATAGCGGTTATGACCATAATAATGGCAGCGTGCACCAACAAGCAGCAATTGATCCTGTAAAGGCTGTACTTCATGGTAATGAAATGACTGATTGGTTAGTACGACTTCATGAATTTGTCCTTCGTCTATAATCAGTATTTTGTATGTTCGTGGTGCATTTAGAGAAGCTTGCACAAACATACCCTTGATTCTGTCGGGGATCCGGTCGATCAGCAATACAAATATACGCTGATCCGGACCAAGTCGAACAGACTGTATTGTATACCCTTCGATATAACCAGTAAGATCAATTGTTGGTTGTAGTTGCACCTTAATATTCGTTTTCGACATGATAAACCTCCTGTTTAATGCAGAATGCAAAATATAAACCAGTCCAATCAAAGCTTGTCTGCTTAGTATGGTGCCGTTAGCATCGAATCACCAGGGCACAAGTATGGCGACAGTAAGCTTTGTTGAGCAGGAAGCATTCACTATATACATCCGATAAACACATGGAGGGAAGCAGAAGTAGAAAATAAGGACGATCTGTTTTGGATAAAGCGAAACATCATACAGCTATTGTCAGGCATTCATTGTGGAATGAAAATAAAAAAGGAGGGACTACAAATGGATTCCGTAGCAGTACAGAAAATTATGGAGGCGATCGAAAAAGGTAAAATGAGGGGATACGAAGAGATTATTGCGGGTTCACCAACAGATAAAAATCCAACCGGCGAACCCGCTAATCTGATTCAATATGCTTTACAAAAAAGAGGCGACATATATGTTGCTTATTTTTTCATGATTGCGGTTGACCGAATGCATCTACATGAAGATGAAGCGATCGAACAATCGGTTTCTTTTGTCGAACGGAGTCAGGCCATCGATTTTTTGATTACACGGGGAGCGAAGATCGAGCGGTTTGCTCCTTTTCGAGGACAGCAGCCATTCTAATCGGACAGCTTAACGGGACTGTATATCCTGCCAGAGCTGGCTGTTTAGATACTGCTCCTGCTCGGTTACATTTTCACCAAACCAATCTGGCGCCTGATAAGCATGGAATTCGTCTTCACTGTCGAATTCGATCTCGATCGTCATCAATCCTTGCTGGACCGTATTATGGTAGATATCCATATCATAGGTACGACCGTCCAGCAGCACTTTGTGGCGTGTTTTCTTGAGCGGAGTGACCTGCAGACGTTCCGTCAACTGCTCATACATCTCCTTGCCAATCTGGAATTCTGTCTCGTCGCGCGAGATGCCGCGTCCGGCTTTGTGAGTCATGGTAAATGTCTCTTCGCCATTACTGAGCAGCCGGCGTACACGCAAGGATTCACTTTCCGTAGAAGCAAGATACGTCTGGTCGATCTCCTGGGTACGTGTAATATGGAGATTGTCCGGATAGCTGGTGAGCAGATATTTACGTTCGATTTCCTGTGCCATAATAAGCCTCCTGAATAATAGAGTCAGTCATTATTTCGTAGACGAAGCAGAGATGCTCAGATCAATGTCGTCTGTTTGCAATAGGGCTTGATTTACTTTTATAATACTATAGAATGATTGGAATGCCGAATTATGAAGTGGAATGGCCTTATATAGCTGGACCAGATATAGAATAAACCAATGAGAACGATCGTTTTAGAGGCAGGTTATTCATTGCTATACCATACATATAATGAGGTGACGTTATGAAGCTGGCAGAAGCACTGATTTGGCGTTCTGATTTGCAAAAGCGTTTTGAACAGGTCAAATATCGCCTGGATAACAACTCCAAAATACAGGAAGGGGAGCAACCTTCCGAACAGCCTGCAGATTTATTAAAGGAAATGGATCAGCTATTGAGTCAGCTAGGTCTCCTGATTCAGCAGATTAATCGGACCAATAATACGGTCATGCTGGACGATACACGCACACTCGCAGATGCGCTGGTAGACCGTGATATATTGTCCATGCGCCGCAAAGCACTGGCTGATCTAGCCCAGTCGGCCAGTATACGACAGGATCGGTTCACACGCTCGGAAGTTCGTTTTATATCTACTGTAAATGTAGCCGAACTGCAACGTGAAGCAGATCAGCTCGCCAAAACCCACCGTGAACTGGATACACGCATTCAGGAACTGAATTGGCTTACATCATTATTGGACTGATTGGTTGTCGTAGAGTAGACCAGGCTCAGTAAAGACATTTCCTACAAAATAGAACAGGATTCCTGCAAGCAGGTAGTTACCGTATAAAGTGAGCACAAGCCGCCAACTGGTTAAGTTGGAAGTGGTAGGGGTGAGGGGCCACCCCGTGAGGTTCGAATCCTCATATCACCAATATGCCTTGTACCGTTACATGTGTACACCTTACACATACACTTTACTACCACGTGCTGGTTATCCGGTTGATGAGGGCGGGTCAGGGGATTTGCAGGATTCTGTTAAAATTAGAGATTTCCCACAGATTAGTGTACAATAAACAAGCAGTCTATTGAGAACGATTATCAGGGAGGAACACTCATGTCTATATCTGAAAGTATCCGCAACCGCCGTTCAGTCGGTAAAGTCAAACCTGATCCTATCGCACGTGAACAGATCGAACAAATTCTGGAAGCAGGCATCTGGGCACCCAATCACCGTCTGACCGAGCCGTGGAAGTTCTTTGTGCTTGAAGGGGATGGCCGTTACAAACTGGGCGATGCGCTCGTTAATGTAGCACGTGCTGAAGGAGCAGACGAAGCCAAAGCAGCTTCTGCCCGTGACAAAGTAGAACGTGCTCCGGTCATCATCGCTGTAGCGGTAGAGCCGGTTGATAATTCCAAAGTGATCGAGCTGGAAGAATACGGAGCTGTTTTTGCAGCGATTCAGAACATGCTGTTGGAGATTCACGAGCTAGGACTGGGTGCAGTATGGAGAAGCGGCGAGCCGTGTTACCATGCCGAGATGAACAAAGCATTCGGCTTGAGCGAGAAGGGCAAAATGCTGGGCTTTATCTATCTGGGAGTGCCTGAGCGCACCGATCTGACAAGCAAACGTACACCATTCGCCGAGAAAACCGAATGGATCAGTGAGTATACCAAATAATCAGATCGTGCATTTCAAGAGCTATAACAATTGCGGTACAGTCTAGTCGCAAATACAGGCATTAATAAACAGTCCTTCCATATCCGCTGCCGAGATCGGCAGACGTTATCATGGTACAGGACTGTTTTTGATTACTTGCTACTATTATTATATGAGATGGGTTACTTTGATTGGTCAATAAGGCCACAGATAAAGTTCCACAGAAAGATCCAATAAATCCAGGATATATTACATATACATAGAGGAATAAAAAGATATAAAGGAGGTTGTTTCCTTGCTGCGTCTACCGGTATGTCCGAAATGTGGTCATTCCTGCTCATGGAAAGAAGCATTTAAAATGACATTTACAGGGTCTAATGCACTCTGCCCCCGTTGTAAAATCGAAATATACCTTACATGGACTTCACGCATTGTAAATGCAATTCTGGGTTCGACTCTTCCACTGCTTATTATGTTTGGGATGAGCGGGGCAGGACAGCCACTGGGAAGGATCATATGGTTTGCAGGTGTTTATTTTACTGTCTATCTACTGCTTATGCCTTATATCAGCACGTATAAGCCGGACAAATAACTGTAATCCCAAAATGGAAAAAAACCGGAGCTTCTTACTAGTAATGAAAATAAGGTAATATAAATAAACTCATAAAAAAGACGGAGCTTGGTTCCTTATAGTTTTACACAGCTACATAGTTTTACAGAATGTAGACGTTCTATTTGTTACCCTTCATCCTGCCTAATATTTTACCAACAGGAGATGATCTCAATATGAAACTACCGACTTGCCCTAACTGCCAGCATCGATTCACATGGAGAGAAGCTTATCATGCTGCAGCCAAGACCAAGCGTTTTACCTATTGTCCGAACTGTCAGACTACCTTATATCCGACAGCCAATTCGCTTACCAAATCAGCGCTTGTCCTTGCCATTTTGCAGCTTGTGCTCATTATCCTTTTACCCAGTATGGATGTATCGATTGGTATAGCCATACTGGTACTGGCAGTCTATCTGGTTGTATTTGTATTATATTTGCCATTTGGTTACCGGTATAAAGAGTACGAAGATTCGTTGTTCAAACTATAAACTTTAAAACAGCTGATTCTGGGAATTATGTCTATCCATAGAGGGTGAAATGGAGATAACCTGCATAATTCCCCGAATAATAGTTAACCGGAGCTCTGGTTTGTGGTAAGATGGGACACGACCATAAATCAATGAAACGGAGAAATTCACAACATGACTGAAAAACCGCGTTCCCAGAAGGGGAACTTTTCTTCCCAAAAGCCATCCAGGTCTTCACGCCCGGAGGCACCAAAACATCGTTCGGACCGTCCATCCTCCCCGGCAAACTCTGCCAATACCCGTTCATCCAGACCAAGCTCGCCATCCTTGCCGATCGACAGCAAGCCCAATTCCCGTCAGAACGACAAACAAGGCGGATTTGGATCTTCGACTGCATCGCGTACAGGCAGCACATCATCCAGCTTCAAAGGTAATAACAGCTCAAAGCCGCCGTATGTTAAAAAGCAGAATAATGCGCCTGTCAAAACGACAAGTCGGGATAATGCAGAAGAATTGCGTAATGGGGACAGCATTATCGTAACGATCAAACGACTCGGAATCAACGGTGAAGGTGTAGGCTATTATCGCCGTAAAGCAGTCTTTGTTGATGGAGCACTGCCTAATGAAGTCGTTAAGGCACAGGTAACCGAGACCCAGCCCAAATTCATCAAAGCAACTATTACCGAGATTGAGAAAAGATCTCCGCAGCGTGTAGAGCCGCCATGTCCGGTGTTTCATATTTGCGGCGGCTGCCAGATCCAGCATATCTCCTACGAAGGACAGCTGCAGGCCAAAACAGATATTGTCCATGAAGCTTTCAGCCGCTATGCCGGTCTGGAAAAGGTGAAAATCAAGTCTATGCTCGGTATGGAGCATCCATGGGCTTACCGTAACAAAGCTCAGCCTCAGCTGGGACGCGATCAGGATCAGAATGTAATCGCTGGTCTGTATGAGATTAACAGTCATGATATCGTCGATATTAGTGGCTGTCCGATTCAGCATCCAGCTATCAATAATGCAATCGAGATTGTTAAATCTGCATTGGAAGATCTGCAGATTCCGCTTCACAAGGATAATGGTTCACGGGATGGCGTACGTACGATTGTCGTTCGTTATGGATTTCAGTCCAATCATCTGCAGATTACGCTGGTAACGACCAGCCGTCAGTTGCCTCGCCAGGATGAGCTGATCCAGGCACTGCGTCTGTCGGTGCCCGATGTAACCAGCATCGCTATCAATGTGAATCCAAAGAAAACGTCGCTTGTCTTTGGGGAGCATACGGTAACCCTGTGGGGGCAGGATACCATGCTTGAATCACTGGGTGATCTGGAATTCGCCCTGTCACCAAGAGCATTCTTCCAGCTGAATCCACAGCAGACCGTCAAGCTGTATGAATCGGTTCGTGCTGCTGCCGGGCTAACCGGCAAGGAACTGGTAGTCGATGCTTACTGCGGTACCGGTACAATAGGACTGTGGCTCGCACCGTATGCCAGAGAAGTGCGCGGCATCGAGATGATCGCCGAAGCCGTTGATGATGCGAATAAAAATGCTTATCACAACAACCGCGATAATGCCAGCTTCTACGTCGGCAAAGCCGAAGAACTACTGCCACGTTGGGTGAAAAAGGGCATGAGCCCGGATGTAATCATCGCCGATCCACCGCGTACCGGTCTGGAACAGCAGTTCCTGGAGACAGTGTTGAAGACCAAGCCGAAGCGGTTTGTATATGTATCGTGTAATCCGTCTACACTGGCCAAAGACTGCAAAGTACTGCTGGATGGTGGATACGAAATTCAGTGGGTGCAGCCTATCGATATGTTCCCACAGACGAGCCATGTCGAAGCAGTGACGCTGCTCGTACGTAAAGACGCTTAATTTCAATTCGAATGAAAATAGCCTAAAGAGGATAAACCTTTTTTGGCTATTTTCATTTTTTTCTACAAGGATGCTGATTATCTTTGGAGTGAAGCTCCCATAAAGGATAGTCTGCTAAATATTATTCCTTAGATACGCACTGTTAATTATCTGAAAACTAAAGCTTATGAAGATTATAGTAGTAAACAGTGTCAGCAAGAAAAGTGATCACTGATGTATTAGATAATCCTGCAGATTATGTAAGGTTATGAATATCTGAAAACATGTTGATATTGTATGTAATCCATTATTCTTTTAGTCCTAAGATTGCCTAACAACTCATATACTAAAAAGGAGCTTATGAACAAGGAGTGATCTATTTTGAATCAGCATCTGTATGTATTAAAAATTAATAATAAATACGGTTTTATTAATGATCAGGGGGATATAGTTGTTCCTGCTGTATATAAAAGTGCTAATAATTTTCATGACGGGCTAGCTCAGGTATGGACAAAGGACAATAAAAAAGGATATATCAATTCGGATAATAAACTCGTTATTGAGTTAGAAGCAGATTATCTAGATGATTTCAAAGGCTATTTAGCAATAATAAGCATGGCAGGCAAAAAAAGGCTGCATAAATAAAGAAGGAAATATTGTCATTCCGGTCATATTTGACCGTATTAATGGAATTAGTGAATCAGGAACTATTATAGGTATGAAGAATGGACTTATGGGCCTTTACAATAACAAAGGAGAAGTAATAACCGAGCCACAGTTCAAATCCATACCGGCATTTTCCGAAGGGTTAGCAGCTGCGAAAAAGGAGATACATATGCGTACATTAATGAACAAGGAGTCCTTCTTTAACGGACTTGGTCTTGTCACCTACGAAGGTGAATGGGGGTATTTGAATAGAGGCGGTGAATGGGTATACAAGCCTCTTAACTTTAACTGATAACAACTTTGGAAAGATCTCTTTGGTCATTCATGAAAGCTAACCGCAGAATAAGGCTTCATACTATTATTGAAAGGTATGTGGATATGAGTACTAATTTGTATTTAATGAAAAAAGACAATAAATACGGATTTATCAATCAAGAAGGGGAATTTGTAATTCCTCCTATGTATAAAGAAGCTGAAAATTTCAGTGAAGGATTAGCTCCTGTTATTACAAATGAAGGAACTAAGGGATATATCAATGTAGAAAATGAATGGGTTTTACAATTGGTAGCGGATCGTCTTTATTCTTTTGTAGGAGAACTAGCTAGCTTTACGAGAGATCGTAAAGAAGGAATTATTAATCAAAAAGGCCAAATTACAATCGAACCTATATTTGATCAAATCTATGGTATTAATCGCGACGGGACCGTAATTGGCCAGTCTGATGGCAAAATGGGTTTATATAATTCTCAGGGGGATGTATTAATTATACCGCAATATGATTATGTCAGTACTTTTGCTGAAGAATTAGCGGTAGTTACAAAAGGTGAAAATGACGGATTCATTAATCGAAAGGGAGAAGTTATAATTGATTTCAACTATGCCTCTTGCACGAATTTTGCAGAGGGATTCTCAGTAGCTACTCTAGATCATGATACGTATGGTTTTATCGACAAGACGGGGGAGTTTATTATTGCACCCACGTATTATCAACTTTTTGATTTCAGTGAAGGCCTAGCTGCTTTTCGTCTCAAAACAGCTGGAAAATGGGGATTTATTAACCAAAGTAATGAAGTAATCATTAAGCCTAAATTCCAGAGTGTAAGTGACTTTAGCGAAGGTATATCAGCTGTAGAATTAAAAGACAGTTACGGATATATTGATAAACAAGGGAAGTGGATTGTGAAGAACATTTTCTCCACTGCAGACTCCTTCTCTAATGGACTGGGCCTTGTCACGTACGAAGGGGAATGGGGGTATTTGAATAGAAGTGGTGAATGGGTATATAAGCCCCACAATTTTAATCGATAACCGGAAAGGATGTAATGAATGTTAAATCGTATCGAGATATTAGAACAGATTCTGGAACAGTCTCCTTATTTTGAATTTCTTTGTAGGGCTGTTGAAAGTGTAGGTTTTATTTTTGCAGATGGAATCGAATATGTACGTCTGACCGGAAAGCCACAGTCTCAAAGGACGGAGTTGATCCATGCGCTTGGTTTGGAGTCATCCGAGATCGGGATTGTAGAGAGTAAGACGCTTCCCTCAGATAGTACGGAAACAGCCGATCTGTGGGTAGAAATGGTTGAAGCAGAGCTTTACCTTCTCTCACAAAATAAAACGCCCGTTTCCCAGCTACGTATGACTACACCCAACCAACAAAAGGCAGTGCCTCAAGTGGAGACACTTATTCAGCGTATTTTTATGCCGCCTCTGGAAGGTACATATCCGTTATCCGATCGTATCGAGTTAATTTATGGTTCTCTCTTTCAATTTCAAGAACCTCAATTCATTTGGCAGAACGATCAGCAAAATTTGTTGGTTTTGAAATACAAACAAGGCTACGCTGGAATGGATATTTTGGTTACCGCAGGTCTAAGTGATCCTGATCGAGGAAGCTCAGATCTAGAATTTGATAGTGGCTCTGCATCAGGTTACGGTTATGAACTTATGATGTTCCTTGCCGGAGAAGAGGAGGCTGTGCTGCAACGTGAATTTATTTCCTGGGTTCAGCATACCGAGCAAACGAAACGCCCCATTTATCAAGGAGATTACTTGGAGTACGCTGGAAATCAGATTCCTGGTATCCCTTCCGGAGGCTTTATCGTAGTACCAGCCATTGATTTTCCAGAAGAGTTCCCGGTGGCCAGCGGATTTAGCACCTTTAATACGTTGATTGCTGTAACTCCAGCAGAGATGCAAACAGCCAAAGAGGATGTATTTATTGTAGCCGATGAGTTTTTTGAGAAGGGTTATATTAACTATGCTCCGCTTTCCAGATAGGATAAATGCTCATTGGTATTTTTCCATGATCTGAATACATTACAAAAGGGGTTGTGGGATACATAGCAACCCCTTTTAATAGCGTACAAATACTCAAGTATAGTTTTCGATAAAATTACGAATAAACTCTTTACTTAAAAGAGGGATGAGAAAGTACATAACTGTCATTAAAATAAATATACCGCTATGAACTGGTAAGATCGCTGGGTAATCAAAAAGAAACTCTCCCCGCTATTGCCCAATCTGTGGTACGCTTATCGAATACCCAAGAACGAAGGAGTTTACTATCTAATGAGCGAAAGCAACACATTGAACGATATACAGAACGGCAGCAGTACCCCCGCATCCACTAATCAACCAAGCTTCAGCGACTATACCCTCAGTGAAGAAATTACCCGTGCTCTGGATACCCTCGGCTATCATCAACCGACGCCTGTACAACAGCAGGTTATTCCACAAGCATTATCCCGCAGCGATATTACCGTCAAATCACAGACCGGCAGCGGTAAAACGGCAGCTTACGGTATTCCATTATGCGAAATGGTGGAGTGGGAAGAGAGTCGTCCACAGGCGCTGATCCTGACACCAACACGTGAGCTCGCGGATCAGGTAAAAGAAGATATTATGAATATCGGCCGCTTCAAGCGGATCAAGGCAGCAGCGATTTACGGTAAGCAGCCCTTTGACCGCCAACGGCGTGAATTGACCCAGCGTAACCATGTGATTGTTGGTACACCGGGTCGTGTGATGGATCATATCGAGAAAGATACGATTGATCTGGAACGTATTCAATATCTGGTCATCGATGAAGCGGACGAGATGCTCAGTATGGGATTTATTGAGCAGCTGGAGAAAATTATTCGCGAGCTGCCGACCGAACGGATGACTATGCTGTTCTCTGCTACACTGCCAAAAGATGTAGAAAAGCTCTGTCACCGCTATATGAATCAGCCGGTGGATATCGAGATTGGATCGGCTTCGGACAAGCGCCAGACCCAGATCCAGCATAAATTATATACAGTCAGCGAGAAAGCAAAGCCTTCTTTACTGCAAAAAGTCACGATCACCGAGAATCCGGACAGCTGTATTATTTTCTGCCGTACCCAGGTGAATGTGGATGCAGTAGCCACACAGCTGGAAAGTCTAGGCTATCCAGCGAGCAAAATCCATGGTGGTATGGAACAGGATGACCGCAATCGTGTCATGAATGAATTCCGTGCGGGTCAGTTCCGCTATCTGGTTGCTACCGATGTAGCGGCGAGAGGAATTGATATTGACCGGATTACGCATGTCATCAACTACGATCTGCCGATGGAAAAAGAAAGCTATGTCCATCGTACCGGACGTACAGGACGCGCGGGACAGAGTGGTACGGCTATTACCTTTGCAACGCCGTATGAAGATAAATTCCTGAATGCCATCCAGAATTATATTGGGTTCGAAATTCCGCGCGCAGAGGAACCTTCTGCATTCGCCGTCTCGGAAGCACGGGATGCCTTTGAACGTAAATTGCATGATCGTCCTGCACCGAAAAAGAGCAAAGGCGAAGAGCTGAATGCCAATATCCTCAAGCTGTATTTTAACGGCGGCAAAAAGAAAAAGCTGCGCGCTGTCGATTTTGTAGGTACTATCGCCCGGATCGAAGGCGTAACTGCCGATGATATCGGAATTATCAGCATTCAGGAGACCGTTACTTATGTAGATATTCTGAATGGAAAAGGTCCGCTTGTGATGAAAGCAATGCAGAATACAACGATCAAAGGCAAACAGCTGAAAGTGCAAAAAGCCAGAACGTAAATTATATAGCTGAATTGTACGGACGCAATCAGAGTGAATACAAGTAATACGTATATTTGCAGAAGGCATGGACTGTTGTCCATGTCTTTTGAATTATGAAATAAAGCGTTTATTTCAGCTATGCAAAGTCATTATAATAAGTGATAGATACATATAAGCCAATAAGTAAATAAATCAAAGAGCTCTGCTACTATAGCAGAACCCTTTAGTTGAAGACGTATTTTTAGCGATTGTGTTGAACACATCTAAACTAATATTTTAACAATAGTAGGAGTTGCGAATAGTTAGATGACAACCTATTGAGTTACTGTGCCGGTTGCTCAACCGGTTTCTGGTCTGTCGTCGCTCCCTGCTCGGCAGGCGATTCGCCGGGTGGTGTATTATTCGCGGGGGTGCCGCTGGAGCATGCAACAAGTGCAGCGAGAGAAGCAGTAGACAACAGAATTCCCATTGCTCTGAACATTTTCATAAGATCACCTTTTTCTGAATAGGATGTTATATATTGGAGAGACAGCTAAACAGCATACAGTCTATACCTAAAGTTCCGTCAAATAAAATGTACCCTATTCAGAGGAGTATCTAATCATATATAACGATTACCGGATTACTATGTATCCATAGATTCTAACGAAAGCAGGAACGTACTGTATGGGACAAAGAGCTAATTTAGTTATTGTATATAACAACGATTACGAACTGTATTACAATCACTGGTGTGCGAGCTCCATGCCTGAAAAGGTATTCTGGGGACCTGTGCATACCAGGCAGTTTATCGAAAGTCAGGAAAAAGTGAGCAAGACAGAATGGCTGAATGATATCTGGGCAGAAGGTGGAGTCGTCATGGATCTGGATCAACAATACCTGCTTTTTTACGGTGGTGAAGATATGATTTACGATATTCAGCTTCGCCAGCTATTTATACAATTGATGCATAAGGTATGGACAGGATGGCAAGTAGAATGGGCAGAAGAAGGCATTTTGGATATGGCCAATTATGTGGGTGTTTCGCCGGAATGTGTATTAAGTTCCCGCCAAGACACAGAGCTCCGCCTGCTCGAGCCAATTGCGTCTGGCAATTTTGTGGACGGTGTAGCCAGCATCCAATTTGGCGAGGACGAACTATTACTATTTCCTCTTGGTATAGATTTCAAAGAGTATTTGTATTCCGGTTCTGAGATAATTGAACATATTGATAAAACACAGGGTTACAGCAAGATAATATGGAAGGACTGGGCATACCAAGATGAGATTCCTAGCAGCGGATTCCATGTTGATAAAGTCAGCCGAACTTTGCAATTCTGGCATGCAGAAGCGATTCCCAATATTCTTGCTATTGTGAAAGAGTGTTGGCCAGGATGGAATATTTCGCGATTTGCCAATCACTATGATTCGCAGGTTGCTGCGGCAAAAGGCAGACTTGTTATTTTAGAGAGAGACACTGCTACCCTGCTGGAAGAATTAACAAAGAACTTGCTGAGGGAACCCAACAATCCGGTTCACCATGCAATTTCTATTGCTGAGCTATTGGGTGAAAGCGGAAAAGAAGTTCAGCTGAACCCGGATATCTTCAGTCATACCGGCTACCACTTATCTCTGGAAGAAAAACGTACTATTCTTGCTTATGCTCTTAGAAGTTATAGTGATTGCCGGGACAGCAGTTGATCTCTCGGGATACTGATATGTCAGCGTCATGTTCTATAGATTTATAAGGCTATTTGTATCCATAATACACAGGAGGGATAATGTGAAGCAGATTCGAAAAATGATAGAAGATGAGGATGGAATCTATGCCGAGATATATTTTCCATTATTCGATACATATCTGGTAACCGAAGTGGAAAAGGGGATTTCGGTCGAATACATTACGCAATGTGCTGAATCGCTGCAGTTGTTAAGTGACGAGACAATTGACGCTATCTGCAAATATACGCTGGATTTTTGTCAGGATACGATGAGTTATATGCCTGCTGCAGACTATCCAGAGCAGCTCAAGTATATCCACGATCCGAAAGAAATCCTTTCTTTTTTTGAACCGACTGCCCTGACTATTAGCGAACCACAAAATCCGGATATTTCGGCAATAAATCTATATTGTCACTGTACATGGGATCAAGACAATGATATGCAGATTTTGATTCTCGGTGATAAAGTTGTCTATGTAGGCGTGTTTGATGGATTGGATGCATGGCAGGACAATATGGATGAGTGGAGTAATTATGTCACCGGCTATAGATTGTAGCCATGCATCTGCAATCGTTGGTTAAAGTAGCTATTCCATGTGCTGAGAATTACCATCTTTAACCCAGAACTATTCCGTATCGTACTTCTTCATTCATAATCTGGAAGCCAGCCGACTCGTACAGGGACAGTGCCGAATGATTATCGGTCAGTACAGTCAGGCTGGCTTTTTCGAGTGAATGACTCTGCAGATACTTGAGTCCTTCCACCAGTAAATAGCGGGCAATGCCACGTCTGCGCCATGGTTCACGCACCCAGACATCCTCAATTATTCCTTCGTCTTCTTCCTGCCAGGCCATCAGTCCGCCGATCATGGTCTGATACTCTCTTACCACCATGGCGGTCCACAGAGGTTGCTTTTTATTCTCTGCGAGTTTGTTGCTGCCAATAGGAGCTTCCGGCCAGATCTCGGCATCTATGTTCAGATATTGCTGTTCTTCTGCAGTTGTTGCCATTTGCCAATAATCGAACTGTAATTCTGAAGGCAGTGTCAGCCCGGGGAGAGGCTGGAGCAGATTCCTTTCCATATGAAAGAGGCTTTGCAGATAGGAGTAGCCTTTATCTGTGAAAAAGGAAATATTGGCAGTCTCGGACGAATGATTGCCGATACACAGCATGGTTTCATGAGTCGTTGACAGTGTTTTTTGGAGTTCGATGGCTCTGCTCAGCAGGGGCTGGTAAAGAGCTTCCAATAGGGCTGTATCCACCTCCCGTTCCGGAACCGTTTTGATATTTATATAGATAGTATGTTTGTACTCTTCAGGCTGTTGCGGATGGATCGTACTGGTTACTTCGATTTGGCCTTTGCCAATCATCCGATTATTCTCAAAAGCACAGTATACGTTGTGCCAGTTTGGCGGTTCACCAACCCACCAGAAAACAGCGTTATCTCTGGCTGTTACTGCCTGATATAGATCACTTAGTAAAGGCATGTCCGATTCTTCAAAGCTGCGTATAGTGTACTCGGGTGATATTGATTTCATATGAATACATTTTCCTTTCGAATGAGCTTAGAGAATGGTGTTACTGATAGTTCTCATAAAACCATTTTGATTGGCAGTATCTATTAATTTGCGAATCGCTTCATTAGCCGTTTCACTAAACAAATACCATTTATCCTGATTTGCATCATAAATCAGGGATGGTGGATAATCTTTTAGCATTTCTTGCGGAAAATCACCGACCAGAGAATAGGTATCGTAGCGAAGCTGATTGTCTCCCTTGTCGTCGAGGAATTGGTATTCAGAATTTTTGTAGTAGGCACCCAGCGTATCGATCATATATTGCCAGGAATAGTTGGCGGGTTCAGCTACCTCTTTGCCTTTGTATTTCAGCATAATATCATAAATAGCCTGGTTATAAGCATCGCCTTTGATCTGCTGTACGATACCACCCATAGTCATATGATATTCCTGCTGCAGTGCCTTGATTGGAACACCATTAATACGCAGGGAAGGAGAATCAATAGTAACTCTGACCTTATCGTAATTGACCTTACTGCCAAATGCCTCAGAGACAAAACGAAGAGGAACAAATATCAAATTATTTTTTATGTAAGGGCTGGTATCCATTGATATGACTTTCCCATTCTTTTGGGCTACTTTGCTATCTGGTTTCAAAGTGATTGTGCTATTGCGGTTAGTCAGTGTGACTCCATAGGTGGACCATTGTACCGTAGCCGCCAGATTTTCACTGATGGTCCGCAGGGGCACCATGACATGACCATTTTTAACTTCCGGATAGGCTGCGGTTCTGATGTTCACTCCATCAATTTGAATCTGTCTGGCAGCTGCGCAGGTTGTAGAAAAAGAAAGTCCCAGACAAGCCGCGACCAGGATTCCGCTTATTACTTTTTTCATTGTTTGAGCTCCTTTGGTAGGGTTTGAAATAAATATAGAGTAGCACCGCATATTTACCTTTTATTGAGTATCGTATACATCATACTGTGGGTGAAGATAACAAGCGATTGGGCAACTCATTATTAAGACGTAATTTACATAAATTTGTTGCTGTGTATGGATATGTTATTACGAAATAGACGGCGAATGAAGAATAATTGCAATTGTATTCCAAAGCACGACCCATATTCATGAATGTAATGGTCATACCTGGTTGTAATGATCAAGCAAGCGGTGAATCCGGTCACGGATCATTTTCTTCAATGTATCTGGCTGGACAGACTGAATATGCTGACCATAGCGAATAAAATAATCCGTAATAAAATCTTCTTCACCTGGATGGTAAAAACCATGAATCACCGTCTCTTCATCTATCTCCAGATGCATCGACGGATAATGTTCTTTGTCAAAAATATCCCTGGCCTGGGCCGTAATCGTTACTTCAAACGGAACGCTGTGGTCGGATTGCTGTCTGTCACTATATTGCTGCAACAGATCATCCAGCGGCATAGTGGGTAACGAGGAATGCTCCTCTATAGTATGAATACGGTCACAGCGAAATACTTTGTATTGCTGCTGATCCAGATCCATTCCGGCTGCATACCATTGTCCGAACCGTGCTGAGATCCGGACAAATTGGACCGTATAAGTTTTATGCTGCTGGCCTCGTGAATAGCTGATTTGACAGATACTCTCATGCAAAATGCTTTTAAGAATCCGATCGAGATAAGGGCTCGCGTGGGGATGAGGATAACTTTCCAGCTGCAATACTTTTTTCATATTATGAATCTGTTCGATCTGAGTCGGAGACAGGCAATTCTCGAACTTCTCATTCAACCGATTCCCACTAAGATGAAAGGGTGTGGATTGATAGGCTTCCAGTGTCAGCATCGCAAAATACAAGGCATATACCTCGTCCATAGTGAAGATCATCGGGGAGAGCAGCCGATTTTTGAGGATTCCGTATCGTCCATGCCGACCATGTTCGGCGTAAAGAGGCATACCCAGCTGTTCAAGAGAATGGATATCGCGCAGGGCTGTACTTTTGGAAATATGGTAAGTCTTCATTAGATCACTCAGATTGAAAAATTCCCGTCCATTCAGATAGCGAATCATATCATTGAGCCGTTCCGATTTTTTCATAAAATCCTCTCCTTTAAAGGTGTCATTATTTGAACCCTTTTCATAGGATAATGAGTTTGAGAGCAGATATCAATGATCTGTCCGAATATTAAAATGGAGGCGGTACAAGATGAGTATGACACTGGAAATTGCCCTTTTCTTGTCCATGAACGGAAAAGCCAAGGAAGCGATCGACTTTTACAAAAAGCATCTCGGTGCAGAAGAATTGATGCGGGTCACCTATCAGCAGATGGCGAAGCGTGACAGCTCGATCCAGCTGACAGAGGATAACAAGGATTATATCTCTCATTCCGTACTGCGGATCGGTAGCGCCAAGCTGATGATTGCCGAAGAGACGATGGATCCTCGCGAGAAGTACCATCCAGGCAATCATATCTCGCTGTGTATTCAGAGCGCGGATCTCACAGAGATCCGGCAGTTTTACAGCAATCTGATCAGTGATGAGCGAGTAAGAATTATTTTGCCTTTGTCGGATATTGTATTCAGCGAAGCGTATGGTATTATAGAAGATCCGTTCGGTGTACAGCTGCAGTTGATGTACGATAAGCGGCTTGGATGACGAATAAGAATAAAAGTATATTGTTTGAAAAATGATATGAAGTGGATCGGATGAATAACAAAGGAGAAAATGTAAATTCTGCGCCAATGAAAGGAGAAACAACTGTGATACTCATCATCGCCTGGTTGATTATCGGGCTACTTGCCTACTTTTTCATGTATACATTCATCAAGCTGCTGAATTCCCAAACCGATAATTTTAACACTGCCGGCTGTAGCCTGTTGTTTGCGGCGCTGGTGGTTGCTATCCTCATACTCAACTCCATGTCCTGATCAAGACAAAACACGGATGACCTGTCCGTGTTTTTTGTTTGCATATAAGCGTTAAGCATAGGATCAACAATTATCTCAAAATCTCAAAATCTCAAAATCTTATCGACAAACCTGTTCAGCCAGATATACGACCAACTTATGAGAACGCAAACAGAGATTTAAATACTTTATATAAAGTTTGACTATGTGAGCTAATTCGATTATAGTCTAATTTAACAAATATCTAATTAGATTATTGTTAAATTAATTAAGAGAGGAGAATAGAACATGCAGCTGGATAAAGTAGTAGCCTATCATAAAGCGCTTGCCGATCCTACGCGTATCAAAATGCTTATTCTGCTAGCCGAAGGAGAGCTAAACGGTCAGGCGCTAGCAGAAAAATTGCATGTAACACCAGCCACGATTACTCATCATGCTACCAAGTTAAGAGAAGCCAGTCTTATCAACGAGCGCCGGGACAAAAATACGATTTATTTCTCGTTAGACAATTATTTCATCAAAAATAACGCACTCGCAGCAGTCAGGCTCATCTATCGAACTGTAGAAGGAGGACAACCCATTATGGATGACAATCAGAAAAATATGGCAGCTTCTATTATCAGGAACTTTATCGGTAAAGATGGTCGATTGAAAAGTATTCCGGCTCAGCTCAAGAAAAAGCTGATTGTACTGGAACATCTGGTATCGCAGCTGGAACCGGGACGCAAATATGAGGAGAAAGAGATCAATGAATTTATCAAATCTTTTCATGAAGATTTTGCAACGATCCGCCGTGAGTTTATTATGCATCAGTTCATGTCGAGAGAAGATCAGGTATACGAACTGAATCCGCCGGAGATGTGGGCGAGATGGGAGCAGCTGGCATAGACTATGGAGGTAAAGCAAAGCCAAATCTTAAGCAAACAGCGAATGGTATAACTCATTCAAATACAATATACCTGTATCCAAGTTATCATCCTATGCAGGAAAATTTTCTTCTAATATGGAATTCTGTATAGGATACATACAAGCTTGTACAAGCAGCAATTGCAGATAGACATGTAGTATCAATTACAAATGCAGAGGGGAATATATATGAAAAAATTCGTCCAAATCGCCTGTATATCCTCATTGGCAGCAGCCGTATGCCTGACAGGAGCAGGATATGATTCAGGTACAGCAGCAGCGGCTAACTCCTATTTTCATGCGCCTGTCACTGTGAACAAGCAGACGTCGACAGACCGACTGAAGCTGACCGCAGGCCCTGTAACAGTGAACGCTTATACAGGTGCCGCAAAGGATTATCGCGGTAATCCTTATATTAACAAACTGCATATCACTGATGGGAAGATACAATACGATATAGCGCTGCAAGAATCTACTGCATCGCTGGACTCGATATCCGTATCGCCCTCCGGCAAATTTATTGCGATCAAGACCCGGCTGGAAGGAGGCAGCCAGCTTCTGCTGGTGAACCTTAAACAGCAAAAACATATCATTATTAATCATATTGCCGGTCATATGAAGAATGTAGAAAGTATGTATACCTATAGCTGGTCGCCTACCGGAGATCAACTGGCATTTGCCTATGGAGATTCGTCCATGGGGCGGATTGCCATTTATAATGCATCTTCTGGTAAAATAATCGATGTGCCGAGAGAAACCAGTATTATTTCGACCACAGCCGTATTATGGAATTCGCAGGGGACTGTACTGGATCATATAAGCGAATATCCATCGAATCATTTCGGGCTATACCGATATACGATAAACACGAAAAAAGTAAAAATGATAAAGTCATTAACAATAAAGCAAATGCAGGAGCTAAGCTTCTGACAAGTTGAAATTAACAATCGAAGCCGTCTTCATTAAATATCCGGTACTGGATAATAGATACTGAATAACACATACTACTAACAGAACGCAAAGTATAGAATAGAAAACATCAAAAGACCACCAGTTATCCGAATGTGGATATATGGTGGTCTTTGTTTATATGGTTCTGTGTAATTGACTGCTGTCATTGAAGTAACCTGCTGCTATCTATCAAATAAACAGTGGCTAGGCATATTGGTTGGATTAACCGATTAAGACTGATCCGGCGCCTGCGTCAGATCTACTGTCTCGTTCAGACCCGGCTCGGATCTGGGATCGGAGTTTTTGCCGACGGCTTTTTTAAGTAGATGAGTAACCATCTTGGCAGCACTACCGCTTTCCCAGTATTCGGCAGTCTCTGTATGAATCCGGATGAGTACCAGGTTGGGATCGTCATAGGATACATCCAGAATTTTCTCATACATCTTGTTCCACATTTCCTTTTTGCGCTCCAGATCATTAACGAATTCAGCAGTCCCGCTGATCGATACATAGGAGTTGCCGGCATAGGCTACATTGACACGCGGATCGGCCAGCAGCTCCGTATATTTGGAAGTATCCTTTTTGGTCAGAAACCACAGATCTCCATCAAATTCGATATCCTGGGTCTGCATTGGGCGAGACACCAGACGTTCTCCAGAAATAGTGGTCAGCATCGCTGTCTCAATATCTTTGATCAGTTCACGGACCGTTTCGACGGCTTCGGCATGAGTAACAGGTTCGGACATGATATTTTCCACCTTTCATCAAGCGGTTAGTCTTCCAGCAGAACTGGAAATAAATAAAGACGGTAATGGTAAGTATTAAACATAGTGCTCTATGGATAAACGGAAGCAGCACTACAGGATGTGTCTGCTTTTTAATAATTTATTCATATTCACCATTTATAATACGGACACAGGTTGGATCTGTCAGAAAATATATCCCGTGCGGTATTCATGGCATTGGTATTTCACTTCGTATTTCTCATCACACTACCGCAAAGGAGTTTTTACATGCAGAGAGTTATCCAGAATGCAATTTACGGTATACTCGCCGTGTTTATGGCGCTGTTTATCGGTTCGTCCTTATTTTTGAGAGCGGAATATAATTATGCGGTGTACAGTGACAAGCCTATTCTGCAGCAGCAGCCTCTGCTTATTCTGGTACTGCTCGTGATCGTATTGCTTATTGCCAGTCTGGTATTATACAGATTATGTCTGCAACTGAACCGCTATCGTCCGCAGCTTGTTATTCCGGTCATACTGGGGATTTCATTGGCGATCCAGCTTGCTATTATATTCCTGCTGCCGCGTCTGCCAACCGATGATTCACAAACAGTTGTATCGCTGGCAATGCAGATGCTAAACCAGGGGGATTATTCTACTTTCCAGTCCGGTGGATATCTGTATATGTTTCCTTTTAACTTCTCTACCGTGCTCTATATCAAGGCACTGCTGTGGATGTTCCCGGACAATTATCTGGTTCTGAAAATATTCAATATCCTGTTTACACTGGTCACGACACTCATGATCTATCTGATCTATAAGCAGCTGAATGACCGTTCTACTAACAGAGATTATGGAGTGCTGGTATTTGCCGCCACCTATATTCCGGCGCTATTGATGAGCAACTTTATCTACAACGATATTATTGCGACGACGCTGCTGACGGCTGCTCTATATACAGTGATCCGGTTTGTAAAAACACGGTTGATTCGTTATATCGTACTGGCAGCTATTCTGCTGGCACTTGGTAATTACTTTAGAAGTATCGGAATCATTTTCCTGATTGCTTCTGTCATCTATATTCTCTTGAACTGGCAACGGATCGGCTGGAGACGATTGCTGATCTCGCTCGGGCTGATGGTAGTGCTGTTCAATGTACCCGGTTGGACACAGAATGCAGCTTTGCAGGCATCAGGTGTAGTCAGTCAACCGACCAGTACCAATTCCGCCCCTGTCTATATGTGGCTGAATATGGGAATGAATCAAAGTACATTCGGATTCTGGGACAATATGGTTAGCTATACTATTTACCAGCGTGAAGCAGGATACAACAAGGCAGCAAGCATTCCGCTGTTCCAGCAGGCGATTCAGGACAAAGTGACAAGCATGACACCTGGTGAACTGGCAGAACTGTATTACAAAAAGCTGATCTGGATCTGGACCGAAGGGAATTACCAGGTCGAGCGCTATGGTATTGGCAATGAACGATCTGCAGGTGGCGGCATGGGATTTGTCATGGGAGGATACAGCTATTCAACCGCAATTACACAGCTATTCGCTGGAGATTCGGTCTATCGAAGCGGTCTGATGTGGATATTGTATGCGATCAACTTCCTGATGTTCATATTTATACTGGTAAGGCTCATAGGAGCGATTCGCAGAAAACGGTATGACGAAGTATCGCTGGTGCTGGTGATTCTCGGATTTATTGGATTCTATCTGCTCTGGGAGATCAAGTCCCGCTATATTTATCCGATCTATCCGCTGCTTATCATCCTGTCTTATATGGGCTTCAAGGATGTCTATGACCGCCTATCTCGATATATCCCATTTCTCGGAAAGGGTGATTAATTCATGCGAAGTAAAAAATATGTATGGTGCTGGTCGGCAATGCTGTTATCTGGTGCTATGTTATTGGGTGGATGTGATGTAATTACGTCCCAGAATATTACCGCTAATAGCGGGTCTGGTATGAATGGGAATGGAGGCGGAATGGGCATGAATGGCGTCCCAGGCCGAAATGGTGGTTCTATGCGCGGCATGATGAATGCGGATGTAATTGGCAAAGTAATATCTGTTAGCGGAAATACACTCCATATCGAGCTGATGGAGCAAAGTCACAGCGATGGCCAACCTCAAGCCCGTACAGGATCAACCGATACCGATACACCAGCTGTACAAGGTTCGCCTGCTGACCATTCATCTTCTTCTGCTCCAACTACAGGCAGTAATCGTCCATCAGATAGCAGTAACAGTCCGGGTACGGATCATACCAATGCCGGTAATTCTCAGCAGCCACCAGGCAATGAAGGAACAAATCTGAACAGTACCGGCGAGAAGAGAGCGCTCCAAGTCAGCGAAGAGGTACAAATCTCCGAAGGACCCGGTATGATGCCGCAGATCAATGCCGACCCATCGTCTGCATCTACAGCCGATCCTGCCACTGCGGCTAATCGTTCCGAGCTCCAACTGTCCGACCTCCAAGCAGGCGAGACGGTCATGATCTGGTACAAGGATAATACCGAGACGGTAGAACGGATCACAGTCATGTAGCTCGTTTTGTATAGTCTGTTCATCTGCCTAGTGAAATGAGATGAACAGGAACAGCAATAGAGTGCCCACTCATCAAAAGAATGATTGCATCGCAAACAAACAGGAACGTCTGATATGAATCAACGTTCCTGTTTGTTATTTCCATGTATAGTTTATCCTATATGACTGACTGGAACTGCATTTAGCCGGAAGCCGAAGAAGAAGCGGCTGCACCTGCTGTTACAGCAGCAATCATTGCAGTCTGCTGGGCAATAATAATATTCGTAATATTGGTAGTCAGATTCGACGTAAGTACATCCTGACGAGCTTCATCGATATTACGGGAGGCGACCAGTGCCGCCGTATAAAGTAGCCGTTGCTCTTTGTTGAGCGACCAGCGGGTAAATCCTTTTTGTTCATGTAAATAGGCATATACTTCAGCAATATCATCAATCATCACCTTTGGATCCGCGGGTAGTAGCGCCAATACGCCAAGAGAAGATAGCGTATACTGCTTGTCCATGCGCAAGTCCCGATCCTTCAGTAATTCTCGCAGCAGCAGAAGGCGATCCAACGTATCGCGGTTCTCACCGCCAAGCACCAATACTTGTGTCAGTGACTGGAGACTATTGCTGTTGCGGAATTCTAGCTTCAGCGATAAATGCAGCTGCTCCATACGCTCGACTCCAACCACCGGATCGATATCCGACAAACCCAGCATCGCAGCGAAAATATAATCATCCCGATTGGTCAAGAACCGGTGATGCTGTTTCATGCCTTCATAAAAGGCCTTCATTCGTTCTATCGTATGTATATGCTGATTCGGCGCAGTATTGGCAGCTATCTCATAAGCGGCAATCACCAGATACTCGGACGCTTTGAATCCATCCTGTTTGAGCTGCTCATAGACAGATAATGTACGCTGCAGCTGCGTTTCCTGATCTCCGTGCAGTGAAAGCATAGATGAGATAGCGATCGCAGCCATGTTGCGGAACATCGAGAAGCGGCTGGTATTTTCCTTGAGCATATTGTAACTATTACGGATCGCTTCAGCAGGAGCCTCTTTGCCTTCAAGTGCATACAACAGAGCAGCCAGTCGGGTAACATTGACATTTTGCCATGGGAATTCTTTTTTGATATTTTGCATATTTGCGGTTAGTAATTCAAGCCTGATCTGATCTTGTGGATTCATGGTTTGCACCCCTTTATGGTAAACTAAAGATAGATTGGAGCCTTGAACTAATTTTACCATACTATGGAGTAGGAAGCTGCCTGCAGGAAAAAGAGGACGAGTGTACCGTAAGACGGAGGCAGCCAGTTCAGGTTATTGAATTAGCAAATGTACGGTTACGCAGGACTACTTTATTGAAAAGGAGCTTCCTTATGAAATCCGAAAATAGAGATCAACAGCAGCTTGTTCAGACAGAGAGCCATGAAGTGGCATCGTTCAACAGCGTAACGGAACATTACCATACAATTATGGGTGTTCCTCGTCAGCCGGCAGAGATATCCAGCATACCTGCACCTATACGCTGGTTTGGTTATTTTGGGTTTGGAGGAATTCTGGTAGGAGCGGCTACAATGCTTATTGTTGCTCTATTTCATTAAAATACAAACAAGAGAACAGGATATGTATTAAAGCGCTTTATCTATATTGTCACAATTTGTTCACAATGTCCGCTTGTCGTGGACATTGTGTTTTTATTTTGCTTTTGAATTATTCTGATGTAAATAAAGAGCTGTTTCTAATACAACGTACATGATGAGAGGCATATATCCACCATATGAGAAACGTAAATAATCCCAAATTACATATAAAATAAATGCATGATTAACAGAATGAGAGAAGGGTCTATTTAGGATGCAAAAAAAGTAATTGTCCACGAAGAGTAGACACTGTTTTCTCCGACAAGGCAAACAATGCTTTCACTTGTGATCCGTCCTATTGAAATTACATAATATGTTACATTACAATGTGGCAATGCGATTCTGTATTACATAAATGTATTTGTAATTCAGGCTGTACTCAAGCACGGTAAAGGGGCGTTTTTCTTTGGAAGCCAAACAATTGAACAGAGGACTAAAAGCAAGACATATTGAATTGATTGCGCTTGGGGGGACGATTGGTGTAGGGCTGTTTATGGGGTCGGCGAGTACGATTCAGTGGGCAGGACCTTCCGTATTGCTGGCTTACTTGCTGGCAGGAATTATTATGTTATTCGTTATGCGGATGATGGGGGAAATGCTGATTATGGAACCGGTCACCGGTTCATTTGCAACCTTTGCCCATAAATATATTAGTCCGCTGGCTGGATTTGTTACGGCTTGGAGCTACTGGTTCCTGTGGATAACAGTCGGAATGGCGGAAGTGACCGCTATCGGTATCTATGTAGGATATTGGTTCCCGGATATTCCGCAGTGGCTGCCGGCTCTGGCAGGCGTAGGCATTATTGCAGCAGCGAATCTGGCGGCGGTCAAATTCTATGGAGAATTTGAATTCTGGTTTGCGATGATCAAGGTGGTAGCCATTGTATGCATGCTGATTCTGGGCACAGGCATGATATTCTTTGGACTTGGGAATGGCGGCGAGCCGATCGGATTATCGAATCTGTACAGTCACGGCGGCTTCTTTGCTGGTGGGCTCAAGGGATTCCTGTTTGCGCTCTGTATTGTTACGGCAGCTTATCAGGGGATCGAGATGGTGGGCATTACAGCCGGTGAAGCCGAGAATCCCAAAGAAACGCTGCGCAAATCCATTAAAAATATTATCTGGCGAATTCTGATCTTCTATGCAGGCGCTATTTTCATTATTGTAACGATCTATCCATGGAATGAAGTAGGGCAAAATGGCAGCCCGTTTGTACTTACATTTGCTAAGGTTGGTATCGTCGCAGCAGCTGGAATTATTAACTTTGTCGTGCTGACAGCTGCGATGTCTGGCTGCAATAGCGGTATTTATAGTGCAGGACGAATGTTGTATACACTGGCACAGAATGGTCAGGCTCCGAAGTTCTTCGGTAAAGTATCCAAAAGTGGCGTACCGCGCAACAGTATTCTGACGACTATTGCACTGCTGCTGATCGGCGTATTATTCAACTACCTATTCCCGGATTCCAAGCTGTTCCTCTATATCTACAGCGCCAGTATTCTGCCGGGCATGATACCATGGTTCGCCATGGCGTTCAGCCAATTCCGCTTCCGCAAGCAGTGGAAAGAGCAGATGCAGGATCATCATTTCAAATCGCTCTTTTTCCCGGTGAGCAACTATATCGTGATTATTTTCCTGTCACTGGTACTGGTGGGAATGTGGTTTAACCCGGATACCAACTTGTCGCTGATTGTAGGAGCGGTATTTATCGGTATCGTGATTATAGGATATTACGTATTCGGAATTGGCAAACGACAGATAGGCTGAACAGGCAGCTTGTGGTACATTAGAAGACAGGAGAGCCGCGATACATAAGCTCTGCGTTTCTATTCAGGCATCACAGCCAATTTGCCATAAGGAGCCAATATGAATAACTACAAATTAACTATCCAATACGACGGTGACCGCTACAAGGGATGGCAACGTCTGGGCGATAGTGATCACACTATACAGGGCAAGATCGAGAAAGCCATCTCTGTACTGACCGGAGAAGAGATTGAGATTGTCGGCTCCAGCCGTACAGATGCGGGTGTGCATGCACTTATGCAGGTCGCCAATTTCAAGACTCGTCAGGACCTGACAGAAGAGCGCATTATGAGCTTTTTGAATCATTATCTGCCACCGGATATCAGTATTATCCAGGTAGAGCAGGTCGATGAGCAGTTCCATGCCCGCTTTCATGCGACAGACAAGACCTATCTGTACAAAGTATGGAATCGCGCGTACAGCCATCCATTTATGCGGAAATACAGCATGCATGTTGTGAAGCCGCTGGATATTACGCGCATGCGTGAGGGAGCGGTCCATTTTATCGGTGAGCATGATTTTACTGCTTATGCGAATGCCAAGTCGAAGAAAAAAGATTCGGTTCGCATGATCCATGCGCTGGATATACAGGAGAAGGACGGCTTTATCGAATTTCGGGTAAGTGGCAATGGGTTCTTGTATAATATGGTTCGCAAAATGGTCGGTACGCTGATTGCAGTAGGACTTGGGGAAAAGAAAGCAGAAGAAATCCCTGGTATCATTCTGTCCAAGGAACGCTTGCAAACTGGCGGAATGGCAGAAGCTGAAGGTTTGTATCTGGAAGAGATTCGTTTCAAACAGCAAAAATAATAGGCAAAAACCGCAGATGCTTATTCTGCGGTTTTTTTGTGGAATGAATCAGCATGCAATATTACTCTGTCCAGTCCACCAGTTGACTGAAATAATGTACACCATCCATATTTACATCGTCTTTTCCATACGCATCCAGGAATATATCATGATATTGCTCGGTATCCAGATTGTATTGGAGCGTCCATAATCCCCAGTAAATATCGTAATTACGATCTCCGATACCACCATAGCCGGTATCGATAAATCCGCGCAAATGGTAGTTCTCCATAATCACATTGGGAAGACAGTAATCTCCATGAATAATCACATTATCGACTGGCACATAGGTGAGCTCTTCCAGTAGAGAAGCGGGGATACCGCTATCTAGTGCTTCCTGCCGGATCTCTGCACTTCTGCCGGGATAGGGACATCCGGTCAGGGGCAGCTCATGCAGTCTGCGCAGATGGTGGCCAAATGCAGCAGCCAGCTGCTCGGGATCGTTGATGTGATCAGGATCTACACCGTCTGTACCCTGAACCGCTGCAGTTAATAGATAATCATGAGTATCATCATCTGTATATTCTATTACACGTGGAGCCATCTGATGAGCATGCAGAAATGCAGTCATGCGATATTCCCGTTCCAGTGTTCCTTTGGCACTAATTTTGAGGAATAAAGAAGGCGTACCTTCAATAAAAAGCGTTCTGGCATTCTCGGAAGAACTGCTATCGTAAATAGGAGCGTCGTTCATATAGGATTGCAAGGATATAGGAAGCTGGCTGGCATCATATGTAATCAGTGTTTTTCTCATTGATATGGATCTCCTTTAAAAGAGTCGTAGGGTGTAAGTAATAAGATCTAATACTATAAAGGAATACAATTCGGACAGGGCAAGAGGAAGATTATTCATCGTTATTTTGGTACACCGTATAGGATACTTGTAGGCATCGCGCCACTCGTTCTGGGCAAAATGACGATGGCAATCCGAAATGCCAAGCTCAGTTCTGCTTCGGAAGCATCGGGATAAAAAGTCTATACAATGCGTTCCAGCAGCTCGCCTACTTTGTCGGCCATAATACGAGGGGGATAGGGCATGCCGTTTTTTAGCCACCACTCGACGATCCCTACGTAACCATTAGCGACAAACTGCACAACGATTTCTTCGTTTTGACCATGGTTTTTACCCATAGTAATATCCACATCATTTCGAAATTCCTCAATATTAAATTGGAGAAACCGGCTGCGGAAATAGATAGCACCTTCACTGGCGAGCATCGTGGAAAAGAATTTGTAGTTGCTTTCAAAATACTCCATGCAATGAATGGTCGATTCGATAAAATCCATATCAGCAGCAGAATCACAAAATTTCCCCAGATTTTGAATATGCTCTTCCATGATCTTGTCGAGCAGGTCGAATTTATCCATATAATGCAAATAAATAGTACCCCGGTTCACATTAGCGCGATCGGCAATATCCTGAATACTGATATTGTCGAAGCTTTTTTCGCCCATTAGTTCAATCAGCGCATGTTTGATAGCCGTTTGGCTTTTGGTTATTCTTCGGTCTACTTTATTCATCCTTATTCACCAGGCCTTTCAAAAGATAATTAACAATTTTGCACAATTTGTTGATTATCCAACAAATTGATTCCATTTAACTATTGTGGATCATAGACTGTTATATATAATTATTAACAGATGTTGATTAATCAATCAATGATGATTATCAGCTGTACAATAAGATAAATGCACAGGAGGTTTTATTCATGGTTACAGCCAAAGTAAGAGCAGTCGATGGGGCAGATCAGCCGTTCCACGCAACGACAATTGAGCGTCGTGATCTGGATACCCAGGACGTATTGATCGAGATTAAATTTGCAGGCATTTGCCATTCCGATATTCATACTGCACGTGGAGAATGGGGTCCTGTTAATTATCCACTCGTTCCGGGACATGAGATTGCCGGTATCGTAACCGCTGTTGGTTCCGAAGTTAGCAAGTACAAAATTGGTGATCGTGTCGGTGTTGGTTGCATGGTCGATTCCTGTCGCGAATGCGCTAATTGCAAAAAAGGCGAAGAGCAATACTGCCATAAAGGCAATGTGCCTACGTACGCTGGTGTGGACAAATACGGCCAACCTACCCAGGGTGGTTATGCTTCCCATATCGTCGTAACCGAAGATTTTGTACTGGGGATCCCGGATAATATTAGTCTGGAACATGCTGCTCCACTGCTATGCGCAGGTATCACTACGTATTCACCATTGCGTACATGGAATGCAGGCCCCGGCAAAAAGGTAGCCGTAGTCGGACTGGGCGGACTCGGTCATATGGCAGTCAAGATTGCTCATGCCATGGGTTCAGAAGTGACGGTATTATCCCAATCCCTGAGCAAAAAAGAAGATGGACTGAAATTCGGTGCTGATCATTATTATGCGACCAGCAATCCGGAGACTTTCCAGAACCTGGCAGGTCAATTTGATCTGATCATCAACACAGTGAGTGCCAAGATTGATCTGGATGCCTATATCTCGCTGCTGGCGCTGGATGGTACGATTGTCAATGTGGGAGCTCCTGCCGAGCCATTGTCGATCAATGTATTCTCACTGATCAGTCAGCGTCGTTCCTTTGCCGGATCGATGATTGGCGGCATTCGGGAAACACAGGAAATGCTGGACTTCTGTGCCGAGCATAATATTGTTCCTGAGATCGAGATTATTTCTGCTGATCAGATCGACGAAGCATATACGCGTGTACTGGCTTCCGATGTACGCTATCGCTTTGTTATTGATACCAGCACACTGTAAAATTAGGCTGAAGTTTATGTCCTGTATGACAGGGCATGCCACATGCAGCAATTATATAGTACAGAAGCAAGCGGGCTCCTATCACAGGAGTCCTGCTTTTTTTATGAGGATTGTTGAGGAAATCTGTTATTAGCCGGAGTCAGCATCTCGTTTTGCAGGTGCAGTACTTCATAAAAGTATGAGATTCTATAATGGCATTTGCTCTGCCTGATAATTATATATGCATGAAAAGAGCTGAGTTCTCTGATTCATGAATCATCACTATATCTTCGTAAAAATATTTTGGATATACATCATCCCAAAGCGATTCATGAGTAACAAATGGGTGTAATAAATCTCAAATTTGATTTACCAACTAAGCTAAGGCCTCAGGCCCAAAAGGGAGCGAATAGATCATGAATGAAAATCGCAATGTAGATGTGGATAAAAGAGAGGTACGGGTAGAGCGCAGATCCGACTCCGGCATGGTAGCATCGACATTTATCAAATATGCAGCCTATATCATTATTCTTGGTCTGGTACTGTGGTTCCTGATCAAATATATTCTGCCTATGTTTTGATGGACAGTTATGGATAAACCCGTTTCGCTGATTAAAATAAGCGAGCGACCATTACTGTAGGCAATCTATGATATTTTGTAATGTAAAAGCCTTTCGGACAGGATAGAGTGCACCCCTTAAAATGGACATTAGAAAACCCCTTGGGTAAACTAATGAGCATTTGGGGGTGCATTTTTTATGGCAAAAAAAGGACAGACGTTTAAGACGTATCCGGTCGAACTGAAGAAAGAAGCGATTCGGTTACACATCGAAGAGAAATGGACGTATCGAAAGATTACAGCACATTTCCA
>Ga0308161_1000816_pt1 | contig 42690 bp, 38 predicted proteins | sample PhyFR2_FD_201034 | JGI IMG/M metagenome (GOLD analysis project Ga0308161, IMG submission 201034) | Phyllosphere microbial communities from UC Gill Tract Community Farm, Albany, California, United States - DLSLF.R2 | ecosystem: Host-associated > Plants > Phyllosphere > Unclassified | place: USA...
TCCGAGCACCAGCTATGCTGAGCCGATTTTCGTCGACAAGGACAACGTGAATCAGGTGCGCAATGACAACGGCATCTAATGCATTGCTGAGCATGGCCGGGATCAATAAATCCTTCGGAGCCGTGAAGGTGCTCGACGATGTCCACCTGCAGCTCCGGGCCGGCGAAGTCCTGGGCTTAGTCGGCGAAAACGGTGCCGGCAAGTCCACGCTGATCAAGATCCTCACCGGCCTGTACACCCTGGATACCGGCCAGATCGAACTGGCTGGCAACGCGGTGCAGATCCGCCGCCCCGCGGACGCGGAAGCTCTAGGCATCGAGGTAATCCACCAGGACCGCCATCTGGCCGGACGCCTGACCGTAGCCGAGCAGCTGTATCTGGGCACGAGCAAGAGCCGCGGGCTCTGGCGCCATGAGCGCGCCGTGCAAGAGTCGGCCCGAGCCGACATCCTGCGCACCACCGGCCAAGAGCTGGATGCCTCGGCCTTCGTTGACGAGCTGAGCGTTGCCCAGCAGCAGCTGATCCAGATAGCCCGCGCCGTGCTGGCCGAGCCCAAGGTGCTGATCCTCGATGAACCGACCGCGCCGTTGGCCAGTGATGAGGTGGAACAGCTCTTCGATACGATCCGGCATCTGCGTGATCGCTCAGTGGGCATCATCTTCATCTCCCACTATCTGCAGGAACTGCAGCAGATTACCGACCGGATTACCGTGCTGCGCAATGGCAAGAATGCCGGCGACGCCAGTTTCGCCGCCGGTGACAGCATCGAGGATGTCATTGGCCTGATGCTGGGAAACCAGGTCAACGAGTTCTCCCATCAGAAGCGCGAGGCACCCGCACAGCCGGGGGAGCCTGCCCTTGAACTCTCGAACCTGTCGGTCGCCGGGAAGCTGAGCGACATCAATCTTTCGGTGGCGCCCGGGGAAATCGTGGCTCTGACCGGGCTGGTGGGATCGGGGATCGAGGTGCTCGCCGATGCGGTGACCGGGAACCAGCCACACGCCGGAACCGCGCTATTGCATGGCCGCCCGGTGAAATCCGCCGCGGACTTCGCCGCCCGCGCCGGCGCCTACGTCCCCTCGAACCGGCATCAGGATGGCATCTTCCTGCGCAATACCGTGCGCGAGAATATCGCTGCCGCGAGCCTGCGCAAACTCGGCCGCCGGCTGGGACTGCTCGACGCGCGCAAGGAGCGGGCGGCAGCCAGCGAATTGGTGCAGCGACTGGATATCCGCCCGGCTGATCCCGACGCCGTGGCTTCGGGCCTATCCGGGGGCAACCAGCAGAAAGCCGTCCTGGCCCGTTGGCTGGCCAAGGGATCCGATGTGCTGGTGCTGGACCAGCCCACCTCGGGTGTGGACGTGGGAAGCCGTGCGCATATCTACGCGCAGATCAACCAGCTGGTCGACGACGGCGCGGCCGCATTGATGGTCAGCGTCGATCTGGAAGAAGTAGCGGGGCTGGCCGATCGAGTGCTGGTCCTCTATCGAGGCCGGATCATCGCCGAGCTGTCCTCCGCCGAAGTGACCACCGAACGAATCTTGCAATTGGCCTCCAGCGGCCAAGGAACCGGAACACCACGAGAAGAGGTGAACGCATGAGCACCGCCATTGCCACCGTCAACGACGCACCGGCGCGCAGCGCACGCGGCAAGAAGCCGAGCCTGGCCGCCTGGATCAGCTATGCCGGCATCACCGCGGTACTGCTGCTTTTCGTTTTCGGCTCGCCATTTTTCCTGACGGCTTCGAATGTCGCCACCATCCTGACCCAGGCTTCGGTCTTCGGCATTGCCGGGGTGGGGCTCGCGATCGTGATCATCGCCGGCGGCGATGATGTCCTGAACGGCGGCATCGACCTGTCCACCGGCGCGGTGGCAGGACTCTCCGGCACCGTGACCGCGCTGGCTGCCGCCGCCGGCACCCCGGGGTTGCTTGCGGTGCTTTACGGAGTGCTGGTGGCTACCGCGATCGGCGTGATCAACGGGATCTCGGTGACCCTGGGCCTGCGCCCGCTGCTGGCGACCTTGGCCACCATGGGCGTGGCCGCTTCGCTGGAACTGGTCTTCAGCCAGAACCTGAAGACCGCCGTGTCCGGCGGCTTCTTCGAGGCTGCCCGGGGCAGCGTTTTCCTCGGGATCCCGCTGGCGGCCTGGCTGATGATCATCATCGGTGCTGCCGGCTGGTGGGTTTATGGCAAGACCAGCTGGGGAGTGAATTCCTACGCTGTCGGCCAGAACCCTACCGCCGCCCAGGTGGCCGGGCTGGATCCCCGCAAATACCGGCTGGCCAGCTATGTGCTCAGTTCGGCCTTGGCGGGCCTGGCCGGGACGCTCTTGGTGGCAAGGCTCTCGGCCGCGGTTCCCGGCATCGGAACGCAGATCCTGCTGGACATCATCCTGGTGGCCTATATGTCCATGATCTTCTCCCGCCGGCGACTGGTCAGCGTTGTCGGCACCGTACTGGCCGCAGTGTTCGTCGCCGCCCTGGATAACGGGCTGACCCTGCTCGGCGTTGCCAGCCAGTGGGTGGGCGCAGCCAAGGGCCTGCTGATCTTGCTGGTTCTGGCCAGCGTGACCCTGCGCGGAAGGAAGAACCAATGAGTACCGCTCAAACTCTTGCCGCGCCCTCGGCGCCGGCCCCTGAATCCCCAACCACCGGAAGCGCCAAAAAGCGCGGCTCCTTCCAAGCATCGCGGCTGGTGGCTCCTGGAACCCTGGCCCTGATCCTCATCGTGTTCTCGGTGCTCAGCCCGGTGTTCTTCACGGCGGGAAACCTTGTGGGAATCCTGGGGCAGGTAGCGCTCCTGGCGTTGGTTGCCATTGGCCTGACCCTGGTGGTGCGGGCCGGCGGCATTGACCTGTCGATTGGCGTGGCCCTCGACTTGGGTGCCTTGGCCAGCGCCTGGCTGATCCACGACGGGTATCGCGCGTGGGTGGCTGTGGCCGGCGGATTGCTTTTCGCCCTGGTCGTGGGGCTGGTGAATGCGCTGTTGATCGTGGTCCTGCGGATTCCTGCATTCCTGGCCACCTTGAGTGTCTGGTTTGTCGGCACCAGCGTGCAGCAGCTGCTGACCAGCGGCGGCGCGCCGATCTACCTTTCAGCGCCACTGGTGCCCGATGGTTTTGCCGTGATCGGGCGCGGTTACTTCCTGGACATCGATGCCGCCATCATCAACGCGGTATCCATTGCCGTGGTAGTGGCTCTGCTTCTTGGCATCACCCGTTATGGGCGCAAGCTGACCATGGCCGGCGAACAGCCCAGCGCGGCGAAGATCTCGGGCCTGCGGATCAATACGCTGATTGCCAGCGCGTACCTGCTGTGCGCGGTGATCGCCGGATTCGCCGGAGTGGTGCTGGCCGCACGCTCCAACGGCTATGTTCCGGGCAGCGGCCAGGCCTACCTGATGGATGCCATCGGAGCGGTCTTCATCGGGGCTACCATCAGCCGCTACGGACGGGTGTCCGTGGGCGGAACGCTGATCGGCGTGGTGATCTTCGGCCTGCTGGATAACGGGCTGAACCTGATCGGCCTGTCCTTCTTCTGGCAGGACCTGGCTCGCGGCCTGGTGCTGCTGGCGATCCTGCTCGCCGCCGTGGTGCTCGGGCGGTCCAAGGGCCAACCGGCAACCGGCATTTTCGCGCTACTGCGCACGGCAAAGCGCCAAACACTGACCACCACCGCAAAGGGAAGCAGCAACTAATGAGCAAGCGCATCCACCTGAACGCCTTTGACATGACCTGCGTCAGCCATCAAAGCCCGGGGCTCTGGCGGCATCCGCAGAATAGGGCCGATGAGTACAACACCCTTGAATACTGGGTTGATCTGGCCAAGACCCTGGAGCGCGGTGGATTCGACGCTTTGTTCCTCGCCGATGTGCTGGGCATCTATGACGTGTACCAGAACTCCAGCGGGCCAGCGCTGCTCGACGCCGACCAGGTGCCGCTGAATGATCCGTTCATGCAGGTTTCCGCCATGGCCGCGGCCACGAAAAATCTCGGCTTCGCGGTGACCAGCGCGCTGACCTACGAACAGCCCTACGCGTTGGCCCGGAAGTTCTCCTCGCTGGATCACCTCACCCGCGGGCGCATCGGATGGAATGTGGTGACCAGCTACCTGGAGTCGGCGGCCCGCAACCTGGGCATGACCCGGCAGCTGGATCACGATGCCCGCTATGACATCGCCGATGAATTCATGGACGTGGTTTACAAGCTCTGGGAAGGATCCTGGGAGGAAGGCGCGGTGCTCAAGGACCGCGAACGCGGTGTCTACACCGACCCTTCCAAGGTGCACCCGGTCAACCACCACGGCGAGTACTTCGACGTGCCCGGCATCCACCTCTCTGAGCCCTCCATCCAGCGCACCCCGGCGATCTTCCAAGCCGGTGCCTCCTCCCGCGGCCGGCGCTTCGGCGCCCAGCACGCAGAAGGCATCTTCCTGAACTCGATCAACACCGCGGTCACCCGTCGACAGACCGACGCGATCCGCGATGAATTCGAACTGGTCGGCAGGCCCCGGGATGCGGCCAAGATCTACGCGCTGATGACTACCGTAGTGGCCGACTCCGATGCCCAAGCCGAGAAGCTCTACCGCGAATACAAGTCCTACGCTTCACGCGAGGGAGCCATGACCTTCTACGGCGGCTGGTCGGGCTTGGACCTGAGCCAGTACGCGCCGGATGAGGAACTGCAGTACCTGGAAACCAATGCGGCCCGCTCCGCGGTGTCGATTTTCACTACCGCGAACCCTCAGCAGAAGTGGACCCCGAACACCATTGCCGACTACCTCAAAGTGGGCGGCATCGGGCCGGTGCTCGTTGGCTCAGCGGAAACCGTGGCCGATGAAATCGAGCGCTGGGTTGATGAGTCCGGGCTGGACGGGATCAACCTGGCCTATGCCATCACTCCTGGTTCCTTCGAGCAGTTCACCGATCTGGTGGTCCCGGAGCTGCGCAAGCGCGGGCGGACCTGGGCAAGGTACGAAGGCAATACCCTGCGCGAATATCTGACCGAGCCTGGCACCACGCGGGTGGCTGGACACCATCCGGCAGCGGCCTACCGCGGAGCTTATGCGGGCAAGGCCTCGGCGGCCGATTCGAAGGCAAGCCAAACCCCGGAAGCAGTACTTGGCGCACAGTGACATATGAGGAAACATGACGGGGTTTTTCGCGGCTTTGAGGGCCGCGAAATGACGATTCATGACGATGTTCCGCCCTATGACGTCGTCCCTGCCAACCGGTGGCCAACGATGCTTCACTGGTAGGACAAACCATCCAGAGCGGCTGAGAGACCTGGCTCCGCGACGCCGCAGCAAGTCTGCTTCCTGCAGAGAGTGCTAACGTCAGGTTCGATGGATTCGCAGAATCTTTCTGCATCCTTCGGAATCCATAGCTATGAGGAGAACGAAGATGACCCTATTGGACACCCAGCTGCCGCGTGTGCCATACACCGGCACCGCCGATGAAGCCGAACTCGCCCAGTGGCGCGAGACAGCCCGGAAAGTCGCCGACCAGCTGGCCTCCGACGCCCTGGAACGCGACCGCAAAAATGCCCAGCCTTTCGCCGAAGTCCAGCTGCTTCGCGAGGCAGGCCTGCTGAACCTGCTGGTTCCGGCGCAGTTCGGGGGAGCGGGAGCCCACTGGGAAACCGCTTTTGAAGTGGTCCGCATTCTGGCTGCAGCCGATGGTTCTATTTCCCAGCTGCTGGCCTACCACTACGTGAACCAGTCGGGCATCGCTTTTTACGGGGCACCGGAAACCCAAGCCGAATGGTGGCAGCGCACCGTGGAAGGCGGCTGGCTCTGGGGCGACTCGGTCAACCCGGTCGACCCGACGCTGACCCTGGTTCCGGAGGGCGATGGATTCCGGCTCAACGGCGCCAAGCGTTTCTCCACGGGCTCCGGCGTGGGCGAAGTGATTGTGATCAATGCCGAAGTCACCGAGGGTGAACGCCAAGGCCAGGTCCTGGCCTTTGTCATTCCACGTGACCGTGAAGGCCTGGAAATCGTCGATGACTGGGACTACCTTGGCCAGCGACTGAGCGCGTCGAACTCTCTGAAGTACCACAACGTGCGTATTGACGCGCAGGATCTGCTCGGCGAGGTCACCGAAGAACCAGTATCGACCCTGTTGACCCCGGGCATCCAGCTGGCGTTTGCCAACTTCTATCTGGGCATTGCCGAGGGCGCCTTGGCCCGTGGCAAGCAGATTCTGCTCGGTCGCAAGAACGCCTGGCTGTTCTCGCAGGCCGAGACCTACTCGCAGGATCCGATCTTCCAGCGCACCGTGGGCGAGCTCAAGGCACGCACCGCAGCTGTGGCGGCGTTGACCGAAAAGCTGGGGCGCAAATTTGATTCGCTGCTGGCCAAGGGCGGGGACGTCACCCAGCCCGAGCGCGCGGCGCTCGCCGTGGACATCGCAGAAGCCAAAGTGGTCTCCACCGAAGTCGGCGTCGATGTGGCCAACCGGATTTTCGAAGTGACCGGATCATCCTCCACCGCCAATTCGGTGGGCCTGGATCTGTTCTGGCGCAATGTGCGCACCCACTCCCTGCATGACCCGGTGGACTACAAGAAGATCGAAGTCGGCGCCTACTTCCTGCGCGGGGAATCCCAGCCGCTATCGCTTTACACCTAAGAACTTTCTACGGACAGGATCCTGAGATGACTGTATTGACTACCGGAAATCGGCTGAGCAAGCTCAAAGCCCGCTTCGCGCCGCTCTTTGAACAGATCGCCGCGGGCGCTGCCGAACGCGACCGCAGCGGCGAACTGCCCTACCAGCAGATCGCCGACCTTGCCGCAGCCGGTTTCGGTGCGGTTCGCGTGCCTGTTTCCCACGGCGGCGCGGGCGCTACCTTGCCGGAGCTCTTTGAGCTCTTCGTGGACTTGGCAGCGGCCGACTCGAATATCGCCCAGGCTTTGCGCGCCCACTTCGCCTTTGTCGAAGACCGGCTGATCGCTGCCCCTGGAGCGGGTCGGGATAAGTGGCTGGCGCGCTTCGTGGACGGCGAGCTGGTGGGCAACTCCTGGACCGAGGTCGGAACGGTGAAGGTCGGCGACGTGATCACCAAGGTCACCCCGGATGGCGAGGGCGGGTTCCGGATCAACGGCACCAAGTACTACTCCACCGGTTCCATCTTTGCCGACTGGCTGGATACCTACGCAGAGCGCACCGATACCGGCAAGCGCGTGATCGCCGCGGTCAACCGCCACCAGCCTGGCGTGGAACTGGCCGATGACTGGGACGGCTTCGGCCAGCGCACCACCGGCACCGGCACCTCGACGTTCACCGATGCGATTGTGGCCGAAGAGGACCTGATCGACTTCGATACCCGCTTCAAGTACCAGACCGCGTTTTATCAGCAGGTGCTCTTGGCGGTGCTCGCTGGTTCGGCCAAGGCTGCCGAACGCGACTTCGCTGCAGAGCTGAAGGCCCGCAAGCGGACCTTCAGCCACGCGGCGGCCAATGTAGCTGCCGAAGATCCGCAGTTGCTGCAGGTGATTGGCGAGGTTTCGGCGGCGGCTTTTGCGGCGGCCGGAACCGTTGAGCGTGTGTCGCAGGCCCTTGAAGGCGCCTATGAAACTGCGCTGGCTCTGCAAGCTGGGGAGATTTCGGCGGAAGAAGACGAAGCAGCCAACGATGCCGCCGAGCTGGCCAGCGCCCAGGCGCAGGTAGTGCTCACCCCATTGGTGCTCAACGCCATTACCCACGCCTTTGATGCGTTGGCGGCTTCGGCCACCAGTGTTTCGAAGAACCTGGACCGGCACTGGCGCAATGCCCGTACGGCTGGCAATCACAACCCGTGGGTGTTCAAGGCGCGCTTGATTGGCGACCTTGCGGTCAACGGCACCGAACTGCCGCGCGTGTGGGCCATCGGAGCCTCGAAGTAACCACTGCGCATTCTGCAGGCCCAGCATTCTTTGGAGGATGCTGGGCCTGCGGTCTTTAGATCAGTGTTTCAACTCTGGCAGGATCAAAAGTGATGGACTGGGCCAGCAATTGAACTGCCTCAGCACGCTTGGTTTCCGCATCGACGTCTTTTCGGAATTGCGCGTTCCGAGCGACACGTTCACGTTCGAATTCCTGTTCAACACCAGATAGTTCCTGCGCGATGGCCACAGATAGGCCATCGCGGAGTTCTTCGAGGGTTGTATTGGAAATTTCCAGTCTCCGGTTGACCACATTCAGTTCAACATCGGGATATCCGGCAGAGCGCAAGCGATCGCTGACCCCGGTGCCGGTGAGGAAGTCGACTTCCTCGGGCTCAGCGCGTCGATTAAAGACCACGGCAACCAGATATTTTTCTGGTGCCTGGTCGGTGAGCAAATTGCTTGGAAGGCTGTCCAGCAGCACCGTCCCTAGTCTCAGTGATTCTCGTTCGGCGTTGGTTGGCCTTGTTATGGAGTTCATGATTGATGCCTTTCAGCGTTTACGAGTGTCGGCCGGTCTCTTGTGTCTGCTGCGTGGGTGTGGAAAGCGGCCGTTGTTTGGCTTGGATGAACTTTTCAATGCGTCGTTCGGGCCCGAGAATCGGCTCTTGGGAGCTATAAGCGACCTTGTTCCAGCCACAGGAAGTGCAAGTCCAGACCACTTCGCGCATGGTCATTTGGGTGTCTTGCCGTAGTCCTGCATCGTGGCCGCCTTCGTTGTCCCATCTCTTGAGCTGGTTTTGTTCATCGATATATCGACGGGTTTCGGTTTCGACCAAGGTGTTTCGGTAACACCTTGGGCAACTGATGGGCTTGTCCATGACCGGGTCTCCAATGCGTCTTGGCCGTTATTGCTGCGAGAGTCGCAGGCTGAGTGAATTGCTGTGGATGCCATGTCACGGTGGCGAGACGTCAGCCTCCCCCGATATTCAGCAACGGGAGACAGCGTGTGCAACGTGGAAAAACAGGTGCCAGTTAAGCAGGCTTTACTGTCCGCGGTGCAAGAGCGGCGAAGGTGTTCGGGCCAGAATCCGCGGATCAGTAGCTTGAGAGGGATAAGGCTGATAATGCCAGCCGCCCAGAAGAATGTTTTCCGGTTCAACACTGCTGCGTTAATCTGAACGCCGTCCTGGAAATCTAGGGACAGCACAAGAGCTCTACGCCGGAAGGAGGAAACCTCTAGAGAGGTACATAAGTGGAAGTAAACTCCATCTCCATTCTACTCCGGTTTCGCCTAATTGAACCGGGAGTTTTCGCCGGGTGCCAGGCTGCCTAGGCCCACTTCGATAGATAGCTACGCTAAGTGTCGCGGATCTCACGCGATGATGAGAGCCAAGGCACTGGGGTGCGAAATTAGAATTGTTGAGGACTTTCAACAATTTTGAGGAACACCATGACTGCTCAGGGACAACCAAATAGCCCATTCAATTTCATTCAGGTCGTCATCGCCGCATTGGGCGCCGGCTACCTCAACGTCATCATCTTCTTCATCGGCATCGCCTCGGGCGCTTCGATGAGGGTCGGCTCCAACCCTGAAAAGGTTGTCGGCTTCGACAACATCCTTCAGTTCACCTGGCTGCCACTGCTGGTGCTGGGCTTGGTTGTCTTCCTGATCGGACGCGCTAAGAAGGGCTTCGTCAAGGTCGCTCAGTGGATCGGCCTGGTTGTTGCTGTCGTCTCGATCATTTCCCCAATTATGAACGCAGCCGATGTGGCTACCGGCGTGACCCTGAGCGTGATCCACATTGTCACCGGCGCTGCCTGGTTCTTCGCCGTTCACTACGGCAACAAGAAGCTGCACGTTCCTTCCAAGGATGTTGTTGTCGCCTAAAGCGGCGGGCAAAGAAAAGCTTCGTCACCGCGGATCGCGAAAGATCAGCGGTGACGAAGCTTTTTTGCTATCTCAGGCTAATTGCCGCGCAACCATGCCGTTGTGGCTGCCGGCAGCCGACCGGCATCATCCAATGGCGCGCTGGACAGCAGCAATGTGCCCTCGGGAAGTAGCTGTGGTTCAGCGCTGAAGTTGGTGACGCTGATCCAGCCATTTGGTCGGGAAAAGGCAAGCATGCCCTCGGCAGAATCCAGCCATTCGAGTGATTCTTCGCTTTGCAGTTCCTTGCGAAGAGCCAGTGCCTGGCGATAGAGCTCCAACGTCGACTCCTCGTTCCCTTCCTGTGCTGCAACACTCAGGGATCCAAAATCCTCTGGCTGCGGCAGGTGGGGTTCTGCTTCGCCGAAGCCAAAAGACGGCCCGTCTGTCGTCCACGGGATCGGAACGCGGCAACCGTCGCGGCCCACCTCGACGCCCTTGTTCTTGAAGAAGGCAGGGTCTTGTCGCTGGTCGTCGGCGATCTCGCTGACTTCTGGCAACCCTAGTTCTTCGCCCTGATACAGGTACGCGCATCCTGGCAATGCCAACTCCAACAGTGTCGCGGCCCGCGCACGCTGAAGGCCAAGTTCCTCATTCAGCACCGACGGATCTGCGCCGTGCAGCAGCCACTTCTTCGCCGCATCGGGATCTCCCGCCAAGGGGAGTGCATAGCGGGTGGCGTGGCGTACAACATCGTGATTGGAGTAGACCCAGGTGGTTGACGAGCCCGCGATCTTCGCCTGCTCGAGGTTGAAAGAGATGATCTTCCTGAAGGCTGCTGCGTCAAAATCTGCTTGCAACAAGTCGAAGTTGAATGCCTGGCCCAGTCCAGTGGAACGAGCGTAGGCAGGCCGACGATCTGAATTGGTCCATGCTTCGGCTACCGCGATGCGTGGTGGATCGTATTCGTTAAAGACTTCACGCCATTGAGCGTAAATTTCATGCACTTCATCGCGGTCCCAGATTGGGTGCGAGCCGTCCCATGGGTGGGCATCCAGTTCCGCTTTGGTAGGCAGGCCGGTCAGTGGAATGTCCTTAGCCAAGGCATGGGCCACGTCCACACGGAAGCCATCGACTCCTCGGTCGGACCAGAATCGCAACGTCTTGAGGAAATCCTCGCGGACCTCGCTGTTGGCCCAATTGAAATCGGGCTGTTCCTTGGCGAAGAGATGAAGGTACCACTGGCCGTCACCGACTGCTTCCCATGCCGGTCCGCCGAAGATCGACTCCCAGTCTGAGGGAGGCAGTTCTCCGTTGGCGCCTGATCCGTCCCGGAAGATATAGCGCTCGCGTTCCGCTGAGCCCTTGGGTGCTGCCAGCGCGGCTTGGAACCATTCATGGAGATTTGAAGAGTGGTTGGGGACGATGTCAACGATGACTTTGATACCTGCCTGATGCAGCTTTGTAGTCATCTTGTCGAAGTCTTCTAGAGTGCCTAATCGCGGGTCTACATTGCGGTAGTCATCAACATCGTATCCACCGTCGGCTAGGGCCGATGGGTAGAACGGCGACAACCAGACCGCATCGACACCCAGAGCCTTGAGGTATTCGACTCGTGAAGCGATACCTTGCAAATCGCCTAGCCCGTCGGCATTGGAGTCGGCAAAGCTGCGCGGGTAGATCTGGTAGACCGCGGCCTGGCGCCACCAGGACGCATCCTCGGATTTCAGGGTGTCGGGGGTAGTGTCTTGAAGAGTCATGGTGTTCCTTTCAACGGTGTGTTTTTGAGGGTGGGCAAGTCGAGCGGAGTGATGGGATCAGGATTTGACGGCACCTTGAGTCAATCCCGACATCACCCAGCGTTGGGTGAAGAGATAGGCCACGACGCTGGGCGCCATCGCCATCAGATAGGAGGCGAAGGAGACATGGTAGTTATTCGAAAATTGGGTTTGGAACAGCTGCTGTACCACAGGGAGAGTCTGATCTGCCTGCTCCGCGATAATCAGTGACGGCATCATGAAGTCGTTCCATGACCCGAGGAACGCGAAGATCGCCACAGTGGCGCTCATTGGTGCCAAGAGCGGGAAAATGATTCTCCAATATGTGGTCCAGTTGCTTGCCCCATCGATGCGAGCGCTTTCTTCCAATTCGCCGGGTAGGCCTCGTAGGAAAGAAGTGAATAGCAGGACATTGAACGACAAGCCGAACATGACATGGAGGATGGCGACGCCTGCCGGATTATCCAGGCCGAAGAGTCCGGTGAGTTTGACCTGGGACAGTGCCAGGACCGGGAACGGTAGGAACATGGCTCCCAAGAGGTAGTAGAAGCTAAAGCGGTAGAACCGCTTGCCCCAGTTCCGGTGGATTGCATAGGAAGCCATCGACGCAACGAGCACCGCTCCGACGACTGCTACGAGAGTGATCAAGAGCGAGATGGTGAATGCCCTCGGAAAATTGACCAGTTCCCAGGCTTCGGTGAACCCTTCGATCGAGAGGGGGTTTGGAAGTGAGAACGCTTTGCCGTCCACAGCCTGCTTGGCGGATTTGAATGCCATCGAAACGGTAACGAACAGGGGAACCAAAACTGCCAGCGCACATATGCCCAATAGGCCAGTGGCCCACCAATTGGTACGTTCACGTCCGACGCGTGAGCGGGATCGTTTGTTGAGTCGTTGTTGTAAAGTGAGGCTCATTTTACTTGTCCCCTGTTCGTTAGGCGCAGCTGCAAGAGCGCGATGATCAGCGAAATAATGAAGAAGACTGTCGCATTGGCCATCTGATACGCATAGTCGCCACGTTCAAAGCCGGTGAAGATCGTCATGGCTATTGAACGGGTTTTCACTCCGGGGCCGCCGTTGGTCAAGCCGACAATGACATCGTAGGCGCCCAAGAAGTTCTTGAAACCGATGATTATGTTGATCCCGATGTAGCCAATCATCAGCGGCAGGGTGACGTGGACGAGTTGTCCAAGGGCGCTGGCTCCGTCGAGGGATGAGGCTTCGTACAAGTCGTAGGGGATCGCCATGAGCCCTGCAATATAGATGAGCATTGCCGAGGGGATCGCCTGCCAGGCGCTGACGATGACGATCGACAGCCATGCGAGATCCGGGTTGGACAGCAGCGATGATTTCAGGAATTCGATGCCGAAATACTCGCCTACAGTGGGCAAGGTGTTCGAAAACAGGAAATTGAAAACATACGCGATCACGATTCCTGAAATCACCATTGGCATCACAAAAATGGTTCGCAAAGCGACCCTGGCACGGATTTGGGCGGTAAGTCCAACTGCCAGCAAGAATGCCAGGGCATTCGTCAGAAGCACAGTGACTAACGCGAAACCGATCGTGAAGCTGTAGGCGCCAATAATCGCAGGGTCGGTGAACAAAGCCGCGTAATTGGCTAAACCGATGAGGTTGTAATCTCCAAACCCAACGGAGTCTGTGAAGCTGAAGAAAATGCCCATGGCCGCGGGAACTGTAATGGCGATCGTGAAGCAAATCAAAGCCGGGACGAGGAAGCCAAGGTAGGTAGCCTCGAATCTGCGTCGTTTTGCAGGTGGGGTCGGCAGTGGACGCTTGCTATCGCTACGAGGTTTTGCTGGTGAGGTTAATGTCATGATGATCTCCTGGGCTGGCTAACTGCGTTGGGCTAGCCGGGCCCAGTCCGCGTCTAGGGTTGCTAGGGTTTGCTCTACGCTGCCACCTGTTACCAGCCCTTGCATGTAGTTCTCGAAGGGGATGGTTCGAGGAATCGCTGTCGAAACTCCTTGATAGATGCGTCCGTTATCGATGTATGGCTGCATCTGTTTCAGGCGCGGGTCCTTGGTCGGTGGCGAATCTGAACGAACCCCAAAACCGAGGGCTGATTCGTTGTAGGCGTCTTGAAGTTCGGGTTGGCAGAGGAAGGCGAGCAGTTCACGTGCTTCAGCCTTGTGGTCGGATTGTTCGGGGATCCATAGCGCCAGATCTAGATTGACCCTGATTTTCAGGTCTTCAGGGTCTTCGGTCATCGGAAGTGGAAAAGTGCCGATGTTTGCATCAGGGTTCGTTTTGGCGATTTCGGGCAGGGCCCAGGGACCTTGGAGGTACATGGCTGCCTGACCATTGGCGAAGGCAAGGTTGCCATCTCCGTAGCCGCGATTGGCTGCGTCCTTGTTGGAGAATTTTGCCAGTTCCTGCATTCTGAGTAGTGGATCAGTGAATGCTTTCGAGAAAGTGACGGCGGAGTCAGGTGTGAAGTCGGAGCCGAGTTCGCGCAGGTCGGCAAAGTGCTGGTTGATTTCAATGGCCCCGCCCACGCAGTAGTCAGCCAAGCCCTGCGAAACTGTCCAAGCATCTTTGAATGTGGAGTAGATCGGTGTGATGCCCAAGTCGGACAGCTCACCGCACAGATCCAGCAATTCTGAATATCGAGTCGGGATGGAGAGACTGTGCTTTTCGAAAATGTCTTTGTTATACAGGACAGATGCACCCATCATGGAGTACGGTAGCACCGATGTTCTGCCGGGGTAATCCGGGTAGAGATCCAGCAACTGCTTGATAAAGGGCGCGTTCATCTTCTGCTGAGGTAGGTCTGACAGATCTGAAAGCGCTCCGCGCTCTTGGAATCGCGCCATTTCGAAGTTGTAATTCAGGCATCCCAAATCTGGTGGATCGTTGCGTGCAAAGGCTGCCGACAATCCCGCAGTCACTTCATGAGTCGCGTTCACTGTTCTCTGAGAGGAATTGAACTGACTCAGCAAGTCTCGAAAGTAGGGGACCACTTCTGGCTTGGACTGGTTGAACCGAATGCTGGCTCGGGGATCATCCGTGCCGCAGCTGGTCAAAGTCAGTGTTCCGGTTGCCAGCATCGAGGCGATGAAAGACCGCCGTTTCAAGGGCCTCGACAAGGCTTCTGATCCAAAATTCATGTGCATCTCCAGTGATGAAGTGAAGTGGGTCACTTTATATCCGAAGTAAATTTAGCATCTCAATAAAGTCGCGTCTATACTTTGAACGTGAGTTCAGTGAAAAATATTGAAGCGCCGGAACCCGGGTCCTTGGACAGTGCTACAGCACTGCGGAGGCTGAATACCCAACGTGTGCTGGATGCCGCGTGGGGGCGCGAAGCGGTGACCGCTAGCGAACTCATTTCCCTAACTGGACTGACTCGCGCGACGGTGCTCAACCAGGCGAAAGAACTGGTGGAATCCGGCTGGCTTGTCGAAGCAAAGGACACCAGAGCTGCCGGAGCCTACTCCAAGGGGCGTCCGGCGCTGCGCTATGAACTGAACCTGGCTCATCGATTCATTGTGGGAATTGACGCAGGGCAACACCGCATCAGCTTGACACTCAGCGATGTACGAGGGACACAAAAATCACATTGCGAAGCCAAGGTAGACCCGCTTGCGACAGGCGAACATCGAGTGCGCGTCACCGAAAAACTGCTGACGGACGTGTTGGCGGAATTCAAAATCCGAAAGCTTGCAGCCATCGTGATTGGTGTTCCCGCGCCCGTCGATGCCGATGGAATGTCGCCAGATGATGACAATGGCTTTTGGGTCAATATGAACCCAGACTGGAAAGCCGTCCTCGGCGAATACACCTACCTGCTGAGGGTTGAAAATGACGCGAACCTGGCGGCCATTGCCGAAATGGAAGATGGCACCGTTGGTTCGTTCGCCTCGCTGATGGTTGGTGAGCGTATCGGCGCGGGCGTAGTGGTAGATAACCACTTGCTGCGCGGCGACAAGGGCTTGGCTGGAGAAATGCGATTCCTTTCGCATGTCGCCGGTGTGGGAAACGCTCATGGCCTTGGATATCTCGCACGCGAGCAGGCTAAAACGGCTTTGTCGCAAGGGGCCAAAAGCAGCTTGGCGGAATTGGCGGCGGATGCGTTGCGCGCGGAAGACGTCTTCCAAGCAGCGGTTGGGCATGATCAATTAGCTCAGGAAATCCTGGAGTCGCTGGGTGACCGGCTGGCCAGGATCAGTGCAGTCATTTCGGGTTTTCTCGGCTTGGAACGTGTAGTGCTTTCAGGCGCGATGGCAGAAATACTGGAACCGGTGGTTGTGATCGCCCAACGCGAACTCGCTCAGGAGCCTGAACTGACCTGCGTCCAACTGACTGCTTCGACTCTGGGCGCTGAAGTCGCGATGCGCGGAGCTGTGGATCTTGGAGTGCAGCTCGTACGAAGTGCAGCGCCATTCTAGAAGGCCGAAGAATGCGCTGCCGGATGAGCGATTAGCGCTGGTGATGGACCAGATAGATCAGCATGGCGATGACCTTGTGGACTACGACCACGCCAAAAATTGCGGCTCCAGCAAAGCACCCGATCCCGATCATCTGGACAATCGTCAATCCCAAGATATTGACGCCCATGGCTCCATTGATGTTGAACAAGGTCCCCATAGTGAGGGTCAGAATCCCTGCAAGCCACAGGATTATCGAGCACCAAAAGCATACCAACGTATCGAATCCTGGCTTGGTTCTTCCTGACATGTTTTACTCCCATAAGTTATGCACGACCAGGCACCGAGGTGCCTTTGGAATTTGCCCTAAGAAGGGATCGGCTCGATTACCGGTGGCTGGACTGCCTGGCGCATGCGCGGCATCAGCAACAAGCTGGCCGCCGCGGCAAAGCACAGCACCGCAGCGGTGATCCACGCAGTTAAATAGCTTCCGGTGCTTTCGCGGGACAAGCCCGCAGTGAGGGACCCCGCGCCGGCGCCAACCATGTGGAAGGCGAAAACCCAGCCGAAGACCACGGTCGCCTTGACCGGTCCAAAGTACTGGCGACACAGTGCCACGGTGGGTGGAACTGTGGCCACCCAATCCAGGCCGTAGAAGATGATGAAAATCCAGAGCATCGGCTGGACGCTCGGCCCCATGAGTGTGTGCAGGAACAGCAATGACAGTCCACGCAGGAAGTAGTAGACGGCCAGCAGCAGCCAAGGGCGCACACGGTCGGTGAGCCAGCCAGAGAACACCGTGCCGAGAATATCGAAAATGCCGATCAGCGCCAGCAGGCCCGAAGCCGTGGTGGCGGGCATGCCGTGATCGTGCGCTGCCGGGATGAAGTGGGTTTGGACCAACCCGTTGGTGGACCAGCCGCAGATCCAAAAAGTCATGGCCAGCACCCAAAACGCCGGGTAACGAGCCGAGGAGAACAGCACGCGCAGGGTTGCCGCCGCCATGGAGCCCTCGGGCTTGGGCACCTCAGCCGCCGGCTCGGTTGCGCCATAGGGGAGCAGGCCCACCTCGGCAGGCGTATTGGCGAAGGGCCACCGCAACAGCGGAATGATCAAGAGTGCGAAGGCCGTGACTACCAGGGCAGCAATACGCCATGAAGCATTCTCGATAATGGCCACGATGGACGGCAGGAAAATCAGCTGGCCGGCCGCGTTGGCTCCGGAGAACAACCCCATCACCAGTCCTCGGCGTTGGCTGAACCAGCGGTTGGCCACCACGGAGCCGAAAACCAAGGCCATGGCTCCGGTGCCTAATCCGACCAGCAGTCCCCAGAGCAGCCACAATTGCCAGTAGTGGTTAATGAATACCGAGAGCCCGGCGCCGGCGGCTACCAGGGCCAGTGCGGCCATGGCGACCTTGCGCATCGAATACCGTTCAAGCAGAGTTGCTGCAAATGGGGCCGCTAATCCGTAGACCACCAGATTGATGGTCACCGCGGTGGATAGCTGTGAACGTTGCCAGCCGAATTCCGACTCCAGGGGCTCGAAAAACGCGCCGGTGGTGGAACGGAACGCAGCGGCCGCCACCAATGCCAGGGTGGTGACGAGCGCGACAAGCCACGCGCGATGCAGTCGAGGTGGACGGCTCGACGCTTCAGATGCTGTGGAGGGTGGCAGGTCGCTCATGAACTAAGCATCACCCGGGTGCAGGTCAGGAGCCTAGTTGATGACAGCCTGGGACGCTCAGCCCAGCCTCGCGGCGCTGGCAAGGGTCGCCCGAGCTTGGCGGAGCAGGGGCTCATCCACCATTTTCCCGTCCAGGGAGAAAACGCCCGGATGGGTTTTGGCCTCGGTGAGAATCTGTTCGGCCAATGCTACTTCGGCCGGCGTTGGCGCGTAGGCCTGGCGAATAATCTGCATCTGGCTGGGATGGATCGACGCCTTGGCCGCGAATCCGGAGGCTTTGGCATCCTGGGCTTCGAGGAACAGTCCTTGGGTGTCCGGGATGTCCAGGTAGACCGAATCAATGGCGGCCTTGCCCTGCGCGGACGCATGGATCAGCACCTGGGAACGCGCAAAGCTTGCCACCTGGCGATAACCGCCATCATCATGGCGCGATGAGGTTCCGCCCAGCGAGGCAATCAGATCCTCGGCGCCCCACATCAAGGCCAGCACATTGGGGGCGGCCGCAATCTGCGCCGCGTTGGCAACTCCGGCCGCCGTTTCGCACAGGGCCACCACTGCATAGTCCGCCAGCTGGGCCGGTTCGGCCGCTGATTGCGCCTTGGGCAGCATCACGGTGGTGTACCTGGTGCTCTTCAGCGCGTCGAGATCATGGGCGAAGTGCTCGGTATCAACCGGGTTGACGCGCACGATGGTGCGGTCCGGGTCCAGATCGCTCTCGCGCAGGGCGCGTCGAGCGGCGTCCTTGTTGTCTTGGGCGACGGCATCTTCCAGATCGATGATCACCGCGTCGGCGCGGCTGGCTGCCTTGGCGTAGCGCTCGGGCCGGTCGCCCGGGCAGAAGAGGATGGCAGGGCCCATCATGAATTCACTCATCGCCGGCCGCCTTCTTGGATGCCTCATGGGCTTGCTGGGTCCACATCAGGCAGGTTCGGGTGGCCGTGGCAACGATCTGGCCATGCTGGTTCCGTCCGGTGTGCGTCATCGAGGCCAGCCCCTGGCCAGGGCGTGACTTGGAGGGGCGCAGCTCGGTGATTTCGGTTTCGGTGTACAGGGTGTCCCCGTGGAACATCGGATGAGGGAAGCGCACGTCGTTGATGCCCAGCTGCCCGATGATGGTGCCTTCGGTCAGCTGCGCCACCGACTGGCCGATCATCGTGCTCAGGGTCAGCAATGAATTAATCAGCGGCTTGCCGAAGGGCTGGGTGGCAGCCCACGCGGCATCAAGGTGCAGTCCCTGGTTGTTCATGGTCATGGTGGTGAAGGCGATATTATCCGCTTCGCTCAGCGTGCGCCCGGGCTTGTGGGCGTAGGTGGCTCCGAGTACCAGTTCGTCAAAATACAGTCCGCGCTGTTCAATCCGCTGCCCGCTCATGACGGTTGCTCCTCTGCTTCGACGTCTAATGGTTCTACGGTGGCGATGACCTGCTTGGCCTTGACGGTGTCTCCCGGGTTCAGCGCTGCCGGGCGCACGATGCCATCGGCCGGTGCCAGTAGCTGATGCTCCATTTTCATTGCTTCCACGATGGCCAGTAATTGCCCGGCAACCACCTGTTGCCCGTCGCTGACCTGCACCGAAATCACGGTGCCCGGCATCGGGGAGAGTACATCGGGAGAATGGACCCCTGACTGGCTGGCCCGGGAAGCGAGCTTTTGCTCCAGGACGTCTTCGCGGCTCAGTTTGCGCACCGCCGCGCTCCAGCCGTGATCGCTGAACCACCAGCTGCCATCGGCCGCCAGCGCATGCTTCGCGGTGCTGCGTTCCTCATTGATTTCAAGGCCGGCATCTACGGTTTTCACGATGAACTGCTCACCTGCCACCGTGATGAGGCTGCCCTCGGCGGTAGGCAGCAGCGTGGTCTCAACGATCTGGTGGCCGTCATCAAAATGCTGGGTGATCGGGCGATGCTGCCCGGCCCGCCACCCATCTCGCGCGCCCCAGGGAGTGATGCTGGCCCGGAGGCTCTGATATTCCAGATGCGCGGCCAGGGCCAGTTCACGCGGGCCAACGGCGCGGAAGGAGAACTCGCCCATTTTGCGTTCGATGAGGTTGGTATCCAGCCTTCCGGCGGCTACATCCTCATCGGCCAGCAACAGGCGCAGGTACTCGCCATTGGTCAGCACCCCGAGCACCACATTCTGCTCCAGGGCCCGGTCCAAGCGCGCCAGGGCGGCGGAACGATCCGGGGCCCAAGCGATGAGCTTGGACAGCATCGGGTCATAGTGGGCGCTGATTTCCAGCCCGTCGCGCAGCGAGCTATCCACTCGCACGCCATCTGGTTCCCGCACCGCAAGGATCGTGCCGATGGAAGGCAGGAAGTTCGCCGAAGGGTCTTCGGCATACAGTCGGGCCTCGACCGCATGCCCGTGCAGGGCCACCTCACCCTGGGTGAAGTCCAGCGGCTGCCCGGCGGCGATGCGCACCTGCCAATCCACCAGATCCAGCTTCTGCCCTCGCACCCGCACCACTTCTTCGGTGACGGGGTGCTCCACCTGCAGGCGGGTATTCATTTCCATGAAGAAGAACTCGTCGGGGTTCTGGTCGCTGACCAGGAACTCGACGGTGCCCGCGCCGACGTAGCCCACCGATTGCGCGGCGGCGACCGCAGCGGCGCCCATCCGCTCACGGATCTGCGCTCCGTGCTCCAGGTTCTCGAAGAGCGGGGCCGGGGCCTCTTCGATGACCTTCTGGTGGCGGCGCTGCAGGGAGCATTCGCGTTCGCCTAGATGCACGGTGTTCCCGTGCGCGTCGGCCAGGATCTGCACCTCGATATGCCGCGGGTTGCGCACCAGGCGTTCGAGGAAGAGCGTGTCATCGCCGAAGGCCTTGAGCGCGGTGCGCCGGGCACTGGCCAGCGCTTCGGGCAGTTGCTGCGCTGAGTCCACGGCGAACATGCCCTTGCCGCCGCCACCTGCCGAGGGCTTGATCAGCAGCGGGAAACCCACTCTGGCGGATGCGGCCAGCAGCTGTTCATCGCTGAGTTCAGGCTCGGCGATGCCGGGAACCACGGGCACCTGGTGGGACTGGACGTGGTTCTTGGAGCGGATCTTGTCGCCCATGAGATTGATGGAGTGCACCGGCGGGCCGATGAAGGTGATTCCGGCAGACTCCAGAGCGCGGGCAAAATCGACGTTTTCGGAGAGGAACCCGTACCCCGGGTGCACCGCTTGGGCACCACTGGCCTTGCAGGCATTGATGACCGCGTCGATGTTCAGGTAGCTCTCTTGGGCGGTGGCCCCGCCCAGTCGGATGGCGGTATCCGCCTGCGCTACGTGCAGTGCATTGGCGTCGGCGTCGGAATAGACCGCCACTGATTTGATGCCCAGCGCGCGCAGGGTGCGGATGATGCGCACCGCGATTTCGCCGCGGTTGGCGACAAGGACGGTGTCGAAAAGTCTGCTGTTCATGGTGATCTCCTCGGGCTACATCCGGAAGAGACCGAAGCTGGTCTCTGGCAATGGTGTTCGGGCGCAGATATCCAGAGCCAAGCCCAACACCCGGCGAGTATCTGCTGGGTCGATGACTCCGTCATCCCACACGCGCGCGGTGGAGTAGTAGGGGTTTCCTTGGCTTTCGTACTGTTCGCGGATGGGGGCTTTGAAGCGTTCCTCGTCCTCGGAACTCCAATTCTCGCCGGCTGCTTCAAGCCCGTCACGTTTGACGGTCGCCAGGACCGAGGATGCCTGATTGCCGCCCATGACCGAGATGCGCGCATTCGGCCACATCCACAAGAAGCGCGGGCTATAGGCGCGCCCGCACATGGAGTAGTTGCCGGCGCCGAAGGAGCCGCCGATGATCACGGTCAGCTTGGGGACCCGGGCGGTGGCCACAGCGGTGACCATTTTTGCTCCGTGTTTGGCGATGCCGTCGGCCTCGTAGTCGCGGCCCACCATGAACCCGGCAAGGTTCTGCAAGAAGAGCAGCGGGATGCCGCGCTGGTCGCAGAGTTCGATGAAGTGCGCGCCCTTCATTGCGGACTCGGAGAAGAGCACCCCGTTATTGGCGATGATGCCCACCTGGTGTCCGTGGATATGGGCGAAGCCGGTGACCAAGGTAGTGCCGTACTCGGCTTTGAACTCGTGGAAGGCGCTGCCATCTACAAGCCGGGCGATGACCTCGTGCACATCGTAGGGGGCGTTCACATCTACCGGCACAATGCCGGCTAAGTCGCTGGCCGGATACAGCGGCTCGGCCACCTGTTGGTCGATCTGCCAGGCGGGGGCGGGATTGGGTGGCAGGGTGGAGACGATGTCGCGGATGATCAACAGCGCGTGTTCGTCGTTCTCTGCCAGGTGGTCCGCGACCCCGGAGGTCTTGGCGTGCAGGTCGCCACCGCCCAGCTCTTCAGCCGTGACGATTTCGCCGATGGCGGCCTTCACCAGCGGCGGGCCGCCGAGGAAGATGGTGCCCTGGTTGCGCACAATCACCGTCTCGTCGCTCATCGCCGGCACGTAGGCGCCGCCGGCGGTGCAGGATCCCATAACGGCAGCGAGCTGGGGGATCTTCTTGGCTGAGAGCTGTGCCTGGTTGTAGAAGATGCGCCCGAAGTGCTCGCGGTCCGGGAAGACCTCGTCCTGCATGGGCAGGAACGCACCTCCGGAGTCCACCAGGTAGATGCACGGCAGCCGGTTCTCCAGGGCGATTTCCTGCGCGCGCAGGTGCTTCTTGACCGTCATGGGGAAGTACGTTCCGCCCTTGACCGTGGCGTCATTGGCGATGATCAGCACGTGCCGGCCATGGACCAAACCGACTCCAGCGATCATGCCGGCCGCGGGGCTGGCGCCGTCGTACATGTTCTCGGCGGCGAGCGGTGCGATCTCCAAGAAGGGGGATCCGTCATCGAGGAGCGCATCGACGCGTTCGCGAGGCAGCAGCTTGCCTCGTTCCACATGGCGGGCACGGGATTTCTCCGACCCGCCCTTGGCCGCGCGTGCCAGACGCTGGTGAAGTTCGGCCAGAAGCGGGGCATTGGCTTTGGCATTGATCTCGAATTCTGCGGGATCCGTGCGGGAAGAAAGCGTCTTCACTTTTCAGTCCTTCGGTTCGGGTTCACTGGCGACGATCACTGGTGTAGGGAGGTCACTGCTGGCCAGTGGCGATTCGGTGGCGACGGCGAGCATCCGCATGGTCAGGGAGACAAAATTCAGCTGCACTTCGGCCAGGGACAGCCGTCCGTCGCGGCGGTACCAGTGGTTGGCGCCGGTGCCCATTTCCATGATGGCCAGCCGGGCGATGCCCAGGTCCACGGTGTTGAAGATGCCTTGTTCGACTCCGTCATGCAGCACCTTGGCGAAGAGCTGTTCATAGTCATCGCGCAGCACCTGCATCTGTTGCGCGTTCGCCGGCGACAGGGCGCGCATTTCATGTTCGGCCACGCGGGAGGTCTTGGTGTTGGTGGCGGTGAACCCGACGTGGAAAGCGACCAATAGGGCCAGCTGCCTAGTGGGGTCGGTGCTGGTGGCCAGGACCTGGCGGGCGCCGGTGATCATGGAGTCCAGGCAATTCTTGATGATGCCTACCAGTAGTTCTTCCTTGCCGCCGACGTAGTGGTAGAGCGTTGCCGAATTCAGTCCCACCGCGGTGCCCAGCTCGCGGATGCCGGTTGCGGCAAATCCGCGTTGCGCAAAGCAGGACACCGCTGCTTGCTGGACTTTACCCAGTTCCAATGGACACCACCTTGTGTTCCCAATCAATCGATTGACAGTGTCTATCCAAGCCGAGAACAACTGTGGTGTCAATCACTTTTGATTCGTTCGGGGTGATGTTCAGGCTCCACGGGGCGTGCGAAGTATTTGGTATTTCATTTATGAATCAAATGGAGAAGACGGGAATTCATGATGGTATTTACTGCCAAATCTGAGTTAATGATATTCAGGTGCCCATGAATTGCGACCGGAAAGTACCATGCCACGACCCATCGACACCGCCGTTGCCACTACCAGCCGACGACAGCTACTCGCCGCAAGCGCAGGACTTCTAGGGGGAGTTTCCGAAAGGCGACCTGTTTTTGTGGTGTTTGTGCTGGTCAAGGCGTTTTCGAGGCGTATTACCTAGGCGGGGCCTTCCGGTCGGTTATCGCGTGCGGGCGTAGGTCTCGAGGTTGAAGAGTTTGGCGAGTTTCTCCGTGGTCGTGGAGTGGTCGGTGAGCGGGCGTTGGGCGCGGGGTCGGCCCTTGGGTCCGTCGTGGTAGAGCAGCACGGTCTCTTCGATGCTGCCCACCTCGTCATGTCCAGGGCCGCCGACGAGGTATCCAGGCCGTACTCTGCCACGATCCTTGTCGCCACCCGGGTGCTGATTTCTTCCAGGTGATCCGCGGTGAGCTGGTTCATCACATCCCAGAACCGGCGGTAGTCAAGCTTCGCGGCGCCGGTCTCCGTGAACCGCGGCCCGGCAGTGGCCTGCACAAGGAAATCCGCCCTGGCCGGGAACCGGCCAGGGCGGAAACCTTCTGTGTGCGCTGCGAGGGCCTGGCCAGCGCACTTATGGGTTGAGCCTCGATTTCCCTTCGATTATCCGGCGGTTTTTGCGGTCAGCTCACCGGGCATGTGCCCCATCTCTTCGAGCCCCTCGCCGGTGACTCGAACCATCCGCGCGGCGCCGATGTCGTAGAAGAGGCCGGTCAGAATCAGTGACCCGTCGTTGACCTGTTGCGCGAGCATCGGATGCGCGGCCAGCTGTTCGATCTGCTGGATGACGTTCACCATGGCCAGCTGATCGGTCTCCCCGTAGCCGGCGCGCTGTGCTGCAGTGCCGACCTGGTGTCCGGCCTTGTAAATGCCTCGAACCTCGCGGAGTCGTCGCAGCCAGCCTTCCACAGGGTTTGGGGTGGCGGATGACGCTTTCTCCGGCTGCTTCAGCAGGGCATCCATGGCACCGCAGTTGGAGTGGCCGCAGATCACGAGGTGGCGTACGCCCAGCTCATTGATGGCGAATTCCAGTGCCGCTTCGACCGAAGGGTCGGAACCCACGCTTCCGACTACATTTCCGACATTTCGCACGGTGAACAAGTCTCCGGCGCCGCTGGAGGTGATGAGGTTCGGGATGACGCGCGAGTCCGCACAGGTCAGGAAGAATGTCCGCGGGTTCTGCTCTGCAGCGAGTTCCTCCATGTCCGGCTGCACCATGCGGGCGTGACGGCGGTGGTACTGCTCGATGCCGCGAACCAAGGCCCTTTCTCCTCGCTCAGCAGCGTTGCCCGCATGGGTGCGCTGCCAGCTGTTCCACGGGGCCATTCCACTGCTGATCGCCGAACGCAGGCGGCCGCGCTGCGGCGGGCCGTCCAGGGCTTTCTGCAGGGCTGCGGTGCCATGCTCCTCGATGCTCACGCGGCCGTCCGTGGCCTCGTGGCGGATCTTCCACGTGGACAGGGTTTCGGCGACGGAGCGGTCGATGAAGTCGGCTTCGATGTCCACGATCACCTCACTGCCTTCGGGAATTCCCGTGAGCACAGAGCTGAGCCTAGGCATGGAGAGGAAACTGCACGAGCCCTCGACCATGACATGCCAGCGCTGGGCGCCTTCGGGCGTGTCGTCGATTCGTTCGGCGTGGACATTGCTTCGCACAACGCGCCAGAGCACCATCAGGAAGGACAGTGCCAGCCCCAGCATGACCCCTTCCAGCAGGTTTCCGAAGACTACCGTTGCAAAGGTTGCAAGGTACACGACGGTTTCGCCGGAGCGGCGTGCATTGAGCAGGTCGGCGACCTTGATCAGCTGGATGCCCACGACGATCAGCAGCCCGGCAAGCACCGAGATCGGGATCTGCATGATCAGCGGTGCGAAGAACACCGAGAACAACAGCACCCAGACGCCGTGCATCACGGCAGAAGCGCGGGTTTGCGCGCCGGAAGCAACGTTGGTGGCGCTGCGCACGATCACACCGGTCACCGGAAGACCGCCGAGCAGGCCGCTGCTGATGTTGGCTGCACCCTGTCCCATGAGTTCGCGGTTGAAGTTGGTGCGCGGTCCGTGCTGCATGCGGTCCACTGCGACTGCAGACAGCAGCGATTCGACGCTGGCGATCAGGGCCATGGTGACGACACCGATGGCGAAGAGCCCCCACCCTCCGGTGGGCAGCGCCGGCAGGGCGATCACTTCGAGCAGATTGCCCGTGATGTTGATTCGCTCGACGGCGCCGCCCAGGGGCAGGGAGCAGAGGGTCACTACGGCTACCGCCACCAGCTGGGCCGGCACCTTGCGGAATTTCTCGGGCAGGCGCTTCCAGATCAGGATGACGGCGATGACGGACAGGCCCAGGAGTGCCGCCTGCCAGTGCATTCCGATCAGGCTTTCCGGCAGTGCGGCGATGTTTTCCCAGGCGTGGCTGCGCGACTGGGCGCCAAGCAGAGTGTGCACCTGTTGCAGCACGATGGTGGCACCGATGCCCGCGAGCATCGCCTGAACCACCACGGGCGAAATCGCCAAGGCGAGCCGACCCAGTCGGCTGAGCCCGAAGAGGATCTGCAATACTCCCGCGCAGACTGTGATGGCGCAGGTGACCTGCCATCCGAATTGATTGATGAGCCCGGCGACAATCACGGTGAGCCCGGCCGCGGGGCCGCTGACCTGCAGGGGGGAGCCGCCGAGGGAACCGGCGACGATGCCGCCTATGACTGCGGCGATCAAGCCGGCCATGATCGGCGCTCCGGATGCGGTGGCGATTCCGAGAGACAGCGGCAGGGCTACTAGGAAGACAACCAGAGAGGCGGCGATGTCAGGTCGCCAGTGGCCTGCGGTGCGGGGCGGCGGACTGCCGGTCGTAGGATGTTTTGCGGTTCCGGGCAAGGACACTGTGTACTCCTGTTTCGTCGTTGATTCAGTCAATGCGACGGAAGGGCAGGCGCGGTGATGCGGCAATCTGGATCCTCGTCAACTACAACTACAGCATTAGATATTTTCAGTTTCTTGTCATATAAATTGCGGGGAAGTTACGAAGAGCCATGAGTATCTTGTGCAGATTCTTTGATATTCATTCCTGGCCGAGCATAATTCAGCGAAAATGTTAAGGTAAGTTTTTCTTCGGCGATTGGAGTTGAAATAAATTTTTGATTATACGTTCTGTATGATAATGAGAATAGTTATCATGAATGTCGCTTGGTGGGGGTATCGCGACCTCGCTCCGGGGCACTGAAAGTCACTGGTCCCGGAGTCGCCTGGGTAAGGCGTGGCGCGGCTGCCTCATTGAATGCATGGGCCGTCCGTGGTTGTCGTCGGGGCGTTCTTTGGCAATTCAGTTACTGGCTACTAACTGAATGTTGCGCCTCTGTTTGCCATTGATTCCCCTTGTTAAAGCCCTAAAGCTGGCGGTCAGGCTGCGGTCCTGTGACGTGCTGAAGTGTGCCCCGTGCATAAATCGGGTAAATCTAAGGACGTTGAGTCAGGGGCCGTGCACAGAACTTTCCGCACGACATTGAGGGAGATGCCTTACCAATGGCCAAATTATTTACACCCACACCGACGAAGCCCTGATGCTGACAACCCACTCGTTCTTGCGAATCGTTGAGGCCTTCGCGTCGACCGCAGGCGTGGAACTTGCGGCCCGCGATATCTCGCTGGCAGGCCGCATTACTGCTACCTTCCCTGACTATGTCACCGAAGAACAGTGCATCGGCGATGCTCTTGCAGAACTTGGCGATCTAGCCAAGTCCCCAGAAGCCAACATCATCAAACTGCCAAGTATTTCGGCATCCATCCCACAGCTCAAGACTGTTATTGCTGAGTTGCAGGCTGCAGGTTACGCAAAGCCTGACTGCCCGGACAACCCGAAGTGCAGCATCCCATCCAGGGCTCACATCGACGTGACGAGCAAGTCGAACACCAGGGCCCCTTCGCCTTGTCCATGGTTGCGTGGACTCCCGGGTGACCCCTGAACTGCTTTTTGACCAGGGATCGGAGACCTCTTTGTCACCCGTACGGTTGGGGCGGTGCTTGATGACACCTTGGTGGGTAGCATGGAATTTGCAGTCTCTAGCCCATACTCGGGTCCACTCCTGGTGATCCTCGGACATGCTGCCTGCGGTGCAGTAACCGGAAGCTGAAAGCCATGGAAAAGATCCAAAGGACCCGCAGTTCCCCTGAGAAATGGATGACTTTGCTGAACAAATAGCTTCAGTGGACCGCAAGGCTAAAGTAGAGGGATCGGGCAGTGACGCGGTGAATAAGGTGGCGAAGTCCAACGCGCTCGCCGTCGCTGAGCAACTTCTAGAGTGCTCAGTCATAATCCGCAAAACCGTTCAAGAAAAGCGGACCCGAGTGGTGCCAGGTGTTTATGATTTGGAGACCGGGGAAGTGAGCTGGCTGGAGAGCTAGGCCCGCGCTGAACTCGAAGTTAAAGCGAAATCCCCGCCGGCTGGGCCGGCGGGGATTTCAACGATCATCACTCGCACCTTCAATGAGGTGCTTACTACGTTACTGAAGATAGCTATGCATGCGCTGAGCGCAGTCTTCGCAGTGGCAATGTATCGCGTGGATGATTCAGAGCGAGTTACTTGACCAAGTTGGCGCGCAGGTCGTCCAGGATCTGGGAAGCGCCGGTTGGGCCGAGGCCCAAGAACCAGACATCGTCATCAACACGGACAGCCTGATTGTTCTGAACGGCCTTCAGCTTCTTCCATAGTGGACCTTCGATGGCAGCCTTTTCGCCGGTAGCTTCGGGGGTGCCGTAGGAGGAGTAGAAGATCCAGTCCGAATCAGCTTCGGTGAGGTTTTCTGCAGAAATTTCGGCGGCCAAGTCATCGATGTTCTGGTTTGCTGGACGCTTCAGGCCCGCGTCTTGCAAGATCACGCCAAGTAGTGACTTGTTGGCGTAGAGGCGAATCTTTTCAGGCATAAAACGCAGCAGGGAAATCTCAGGATCGCCTTTCACGTCATTGCCCAACTTCACGGCCTTGTCCTGGTAATCGTTCAAAACGTCAACGGCCTTGGTCTCTTCACCGAGGGCCTCGCCGGCAAGCAGGAAGTTTTCCTTCCAGGGGAAGCCGGGGCGGATCGAGAACACGGTCGGTGCGATGTCGTTGAGCTGCGAGTAGAGTTTGTCGGCGCGCAACTGGGAACCGAGGATGAGATCGGGCTTCAGTGCTGCGATGGACTCAAGGTTCAGTTCCTGAATGGTGCCAACGGTTTTAGCGTCCTTCACCTTATCGGCAAGGTAGCTCGGGATTGGGGAGGAACCTTCGGTGGATGGGATGCCTACCGGGGTGATACCCAGGGAAATGACCTCATCAAGTTCGCCGGTATCCAGAACGACAACACGCTTCGGCTTGGAGTCCAAGGTGGTGGTTCCATTGGCGTGGGTGATGGTGCGGGGGAACTGTCCTGCTTCGGCGTCGGAGCCGAACTTTGCGGTCTCTTCATCTGCGGTGGTGAAGTGCTCGCCTCCGATCGCAACGTCCTTGTTTCCTGAACCGGAATCGCTTGTGGTGGACGCGCCGCAACCGGCGGTAAGGCCGACCAGCGCAAGGGCGGTGGTGGCAATCAGGGTGCGGCGCCATGAAGCGCCCAGTTTAGAAAAATTCACACAGTGAATATACCCTATTTCACTAAGGGTATCCAAAGGTTATTACGCATGAATTCGTCGCTGCGCGGTAGAGTAACTATGTTCCTTGCAGTACCTCCCACGAAGGGCGCCGATCATTAGCGCTAATCCATCCAGCCCGGCCAAGGCGATGCGCGCACCTGCGCCGCGAGGTGTGAGCACAGGGCGAAAGCTCATCCTGCTACTCGTGCTTGCGGCGGTTCTGCTGGCGCTCGTCCTTCTATCACTGGCCATTGGATCCCGTCAGCTTCCACTGGGCGATGTTGTTACCGCACTGACGGATCCCGCACCAACGGTGGAACGCAGTATCGTGGTTGAATCGCGATTGCCACGCGCACTACTAGCCGTACTTGCTGGTTTGGGTCTTGGCGTCGCTGGAGTGCTGGCCCAAAGCCTGACCCGTAACCCGCTGGCGGAACCTGGAATTCTTGGTGTGAACGCCGGAGCCTCCCTGGCCATCGTGATTTCGGTTGGCTTCCTTGGCGTGCAGGGCTTTAATGGCTACGTCGTGTTTGCTTTCCTCGGTGCGCTGCTGACTACGGCGGTGGTGTATTTGGTGGGCATGCCTCGGCCTGGATCCAGTGATCCGGTACGCCTGGTACTTTCCGGTGTGGCCATCGGGGCGGTATTGACCGGAGTGGGAACAGCCCTGTCCCTGATCAAGCCGCAAGCTTTTGATCAGTTGCGTGCCTGGACCATCGGTTCTTTGCAGGGCCGTGACTCCTCGATAGTGCTCACGCTTGCAGGGTGTTTGCTCGTTGGTCTGGTGTTGGCCGCGAGCAGTGCGAGGTCATTGGATTCTTTGGCGTTGGGCGAAGATAGCGCCCGGTCATTGGGAACCAATATCGGGCGAACACGAGTGTTGGTATTGCTGGCGATTACAATCCTCGCTGGAGCTTCAACGGCCGCGGTGGGTGCGATCGGATTTATCGGCTTGATGGCACCACATGCAGCTCGGCGGCTGGCCGGTGCACATACCGGATGGATCATCGCCTTTACCGCGCTGATTGCTCCGATGTTATTGCTGTGTGCCGACATGCTCGGGCGCGTGCTCTTGCCTGGTGAATTGCAGGCTGGTGTGGTGGCGGCCTTCCTTGGTGCGCCGCTGCTGATCATGATTGCCCGTGGGAAAAAGGCGGTGGCCCTGTGAACCTACGTAAGGCACTGGCTGCGCCGAGCACCCTGGTCATTCTCCTGCTCTTATGCCTTGGGGTCACTGTCCTGGCCATCTCTGGAGGTGAGTATCAGATGAGCCCGTGGCAAGTTGTGCGGGTACTTTTTGGTGGCGGTGAAGGCATCGAAAATATGGTCATTTGGCAATGGCGCATGCCTAGGGCCCTGGCTGCGCTGGTCTTCGGTGCGGCGCTGGCGCTCTCAGGTTCGGTCTTCCAATCCTTAACCCGAAACCCCTTGGGTTCCCCAGATATCATCGGCTTTTCCACCGGTGCCTATACCGGTGCGTTGGTGGCCCTCACCGTTGTTGGCGGCGGCTATGTTGCCACGAGCGCCGGTGCGTTGATTGGAGGTTTGCTCACCGCGTTCCTGGTTTACCTCTTAGCGTGGCGCAATGGCACCGCGGGATTCCGACTGATCCTCGTGGGCATCGGCATCTCCTCGGTGCTGGCCTCGTTTAACCACTTCATGGTGTTGCGCGCCGAGCTGGATGTGGCGATGGCGGCAGCCGTGTGGGGTGCCGGAACGTTGAACGGTCTGAGTTGGGCGACGGTGATTCCACCGATGGTGCTGGTCGTGCTTTGCGCCCTAGCCTTGCTAGCTGGTAGCTCCCGATTGCAAATGCTACAGCTAGGCGATGACCTCTGCCGGGCATTGGGCATGCGGGTTGAACGAACCAAATTGCTCTTTGTGGTGCTCGCAGTCTTTTTAGTCGCAGCGGTTACCAGCGTTGCCGGGCCGATCGCTTTTGTCGCCTTAGTGGCCCCACAAATTGCTCGTCGCGTCATGGGTAGTTCTCGGTTGCAGTTGCTTCCAACTGCCTTGGTGGGCGCATTATTGTTGGCGGGCAGTGACTTGCTAGCGCAGCGTCTTTTCGCCCCGGTGCAGTTGCCCGTTGGTGTGGTAACCGTGTGCTTCGGTGGTGTGTATCTGATTTACTTGCTGAACCGCAGAACGGCCAAGGTCTAAGGCGATCCAGTCGAGGCGAACACTTCGCGGAAGACAAGGCATGTGGCGTTCAGTCTAAAGAGCTGTTCATTATTATTGAACACGGCAAAAAGCTGAACAGTTGAAGTTGAGGGCGAGAACCGATAGCGGTTCTCGCCCTCAACTTTGGGTGTATGTAGTTTTACATGATTCCGGTTGGTACCAGTAGCGCCCATGATAGTGCTGGGGCCAGGAGAACGATGGCACCTGCGTACATCATCAGCTGCTTGTAGGTGCGAGTGCGATCGCTTTCCTTCACGTTGGCCACGACCAGTGCGCCAGCGGTGGAGAACGGGGAAACGTCAACCACGGTGGCCGAGATGGCGATAGCTGCCACCGTGCCGGAGACGCTCAGCGAGCTGACGGACAGCAACGGGCCGGCCAGCGGAATGAACGCCGCAAGCAGTGCCGTGGACGAGGCGAAAGCCGAGCCGATGCCGATCACGTAGCAGAGGACCAAAGCGATCAAGATCGGCGCACCCAGCGCCAGAGCCATGTGGGCCAAGGTATCGATCACGCCGATGTGGGTCAGCAACGATACATAGGTGATCATGCCAGCCACCAGCAGCACGGTGGACCAGGAGATGCCTGCAACGAATTTCTGCTGGTCCTTGATGTTCAGCAGGGCAAGGAGCAGGCCTGCGCTCAAGGCGACGAAGCCGATGGGCAGACGCAGGACCAAAGCGCAGAAGAGCATGACGCCAATGAGCACCAGGGTGTAGATCTGCTGACCTTGCGGACGGGTGGAGCGGGTATCCGCCGCTGCCGCATAGGCCTCGCCCTTGGCGGTGCGCAGCTTGCCCATGAAGGCGAAGACGATCACAGTCAGGATCGAGAGGATCAGGTTGATCGCGAAGCTGGCGACAAACAGGGCATTGGCCGAAACCGGGAAGCCATTTTCCATGGCGATGTCATGGACCAGGACACCGGAGACCGACAGCGGCGAGAATCCGCCAGCGTGGGCGCCATTGATGATGAAGGCACCCATCAGCAGCGGGTGGATGCGCGACTCGTAGGCAAAGCCGATGGCTGCTGGTGCCAGCAGGGCGACGGCGGCAGGGGAAAAGGTGCCCAGCGAGGTCAGCGCCGCAGCAACCAGGAAGAAGACCCAAGGAAGCATCATGGTCTTGCCGCGAACCATGCGCACGCAGTTGCGCACGATGACATCGATGGTGCCGTTGTGCTGCGCCATGGAGAAGAAGTAGGTGACACCGATGATGGTCAGCACGATGCTGGCCGGGAAGTCCGCGAGGATTTCCTTATCGTCCATGCCCAGCATGAAGTAGCCGATGCCGAAGGAGGCAACCAGCCCCATCACACCGATGTTCACAGGCCACTTGGTGGCGATGATGAACATCAGCACCAGGACGACCAGCGGGACAATCTGCTCAAAAGTCAGGCTGCTGCCCGGATCGGCGGGGGCCGAGGAGCCGGCCATTGACGGTCCAACCAGCAGGGCAATCAGTGCAACTACGGCGGCGGCGGCCGCAACGATCAAGATGTTCCGGCGGTTCCGGCGCTTTTGGCGGCGCGGATCAACGGTATTAAATTCAACGTCTTCGCGATCAGTCACTGGCGCAACGTCGAGCTCAGTTTTAGACATGGTCTGACTCCTTAGCGGCTGGCGCTTGCTAGGTCGGTCCCGGCAACGCTGCCGAGGACCTCGGGGAGGTGAATGGTGGAGGTTGCGATGGAACGCGCGGTGCGGTCAACACCGACGTACGTGGATCCTTCGCGTACTTCGCTCCACGTTTCGATGACACCGGCCGGGGTGCGCAGGCGCAATGTGGCCCGTGGCTCGCCGCCGGTGATCTCGCCCAGGACCGTGCCCGGGGTCTGCGCGCCAAGGGTCAGTGCGACGCTGCCGGTGATGGCCAATGCCGGGTGGGGCCTGCCCATGGAGAGCATCATGACGCTGGCATCGCTCTGATCGTCCTGCGGTGCGGCGGCGATCGCCAGCTTGGGGATGGCCCGGGCTGCCTGTTTCGGGGTCGTGGCAAGGCCCATGCGCACCGCAGCTTCGCGGCGTACCTGGTCCAAGACGTTGAGTTGCGAGTCGACAGCGGCCATCCATGAATCATAATCTGCGGTGTCAAGGCCGAGCTCTTCTGCGCGCAGAACTACCACCGGGGCTCCGGCATCGATCAAGGATACGGTCCATGCGCGATCAGCGGCGATCAGGATGTCGGTAGGGTTCGACGTTGGCAGCAGGCTGCCGGTGGTCTTGCCTGCCGGGTCGCGGAACCCGAGGCCTACTTTGTAGCCGGCGGTTGCAACGCCGGGCATCTGCGCTTGGGGAACGATAGGCAGTGCGCCGCCTGGCGTATCCACGCGCTGGATGATGATCTGGCCGGTGTTGGTATTGCGGGTGATGACACGGGTGATGTCAGAGTCGGGAACAACCCATCCCTGTTCGATGGCGTAGAGGCCGACCACTGCCGAGCAGTTGCCGCAGTTGCTTCCCCAGTCCACGGTGGCTTCTTCGATGCCTACCTGGGCAAAGGTGAATTCGACATCTACCTCAGAGTCGTCACAACGGTGCAGAATGACCGCCTTGCTGGTGGTCGAGGTGGCTCCGCCGACGCCGTCGATCTGTCGTGAATCAGGGCTGCCGAAAACCTTTGGCAGTAGTTCATCGAGGCTGGTGGCCGTTTCGTCCAGATGCTCGGATTCGAAAACCCAGCACTTGCTGGTTCCCCCGCGCATCCATTCAGCTTGTATGTTCATCGTCATTCCTACATCTCGTTGTGCCGCGCGATTCGCTCCCGGTCACTCGGTCCGGATTCGTCGTCATCCGGCTACGAAAAACCATAATCTGCATCACATTTGTAGTCCACGTACATAAGATGCAACACATTGTAGGAGTGCTTAATTTGTTTAGATTGCGGGTCTATGTGCCTAAAAATCTGAAGTTAGACCTCTTGTAAAAGGCCTGATATCAATCATTCGAACCACTGATTTTAGAGATTGAACAAAGCATTCAATTCATTGAAGTATCACTTACAGCTTTTCGCTATTACGGGTGAAAATAAATTTGCAGAAGCACCGTCCGGAGCGCGGTGACAAAGAATTTACGAGTGCGCAATGACGCAGTAGCGCGGATCTGGAGATGTCTCTATTCTCAGGTCAAGCAACGCTCAGATCTGGGGGAGTCATAGTGTGACTCGACTCGGGTTAAAGCGAAGGACGCCGCACGGCGTCGGTGAGTTAACACAATGAGTGCTTGATTGCGGCGATTACCGTGAGCTCGCTTCCGGGTAAAGAATTCGTGGCTGGTCTGATCGAAACGGACAGGCGAGAAGGCAGAGGGGAACAGTGGTCGTTTCGATCGTTGGCTCCCTGAAAGGGGGACGCGTTCGAACCTATTTAAGGCGTCTGATGAGCGCATCGTCGACACTAGTCCCGCATGGGAGCCCAGTGCTGCCGCAATGGCGCTGGTCTTGCCGGAGATCTCGGTGATGAAGTCAGTGGCGGTCCTAGCGGTGCCCCCCCTGGGCGTGGACGTCAGCACCGGGTGAAGAGGAACCGCGGCTTATTATGGGCGAGCATCTCGTTACTTTCGACCCGGGCCTAGTGTTGCTCGACGTCATAGGTCGGTAGATTCCGGTCATAGGCGTTAGTTATGACGGTCGCTTCCTTGCATGACTTCGTATAACCATTGCTTTCTCCTGGATGAAGGAGGGCGTTCGCATAATTGGACTTCGAGTCTTTCAGCGCACTGATATAGAGCTTAGGGCGGGTATGCGCCTAAGTATCATGGGTGGCTCCGTGAAAATCTGATTGTTCTGCTTGACTCCAAGCTCAAATCGATGTTGAACCTATGCAACAGAGATGTTTGGCTCGATGGATTAAAGACATGGAAGAAATTCCTTGCCCTCCTATCTGGTGTGGCGTTAGCTGGTATGACGGCTCTTGCAGGAGCTCCTGCTCTGGCCGCGCCGACAGCGCAGAAGTCCGAAGCGAATCAAGATGCATCCAAAGGCGCGCTAGAGCCAACGACAACGGTTGCGTTCGGAGAGCAAACTGTTGGGCAGTCCGGATCTGTGGCTCAAGCTGATCTTAATAAGACCGTAGCGGCACAAGTCGGTGCCAGTATTCAATTTGCGGTACCGGCGCGAGCAGCTCTTAGCTATGACGTGTATTCATCGTGGAAAGATAACAAGGCCAAGACAACAGCTATTCGGTGGGGAACAGCTACTTGGGGTTGGCGGCATGTTCAAAAGCACAATGTGTCCCTGAAGATGATTCAGAAGACCACGAAATTTCCTAAGGACCGTTATTCGGAATCGGGCAATCGACTGATTTACCGCACGCCAGCTAACAAGTACAAATGCTGGCTCGGTATCTGTAAGACCGAGAAAACAATGATGGTGTTCGTGTTGGTTAACAATTCGCGGCTCGCAGAAGGAAAACATCGCGGTGTGATTACTTCATACTGTGAAGGGCCGAAGGTATGCCCCAATTGGGTGAGAGAGGTTGCATAAGCGTTGTGAAAGAAATTGCTGATTCTGATCTACTCCAGAAGGTGCTCGAGCGGTTTGATCAACCGGGGTGGCCGAGCCAGATCGGTAGCCTCGAAGCTGAGATCGAAGGCACGCAACTTGTGCTGCGGTACACCGGCACCGGTACGAAATTCGGCAAGTTCAAAACCATGGTAGAGATTCCGCAGGCTGTCGGTGACGATGATTGGAACCGGTATGTTCAGCCAAAAAGACCGGTGCAGGCGCACTGGCCAAACAGCTTGCCCAAGCCGAATCAGTGCTTGCCGATGCGGCCTGGGCAGCTTTGGGTGGCGCCAAGTAAGGCTAGTAGTACACCGCCAGCGGGCCATTGGGGCCGGGGATGACATTCACCGGGGTCTCGAAAACCTCGGTGAGGATCTCGTCCTGCATGATCTGTTCGGGAGTGCCGAACTGCACGACCTTGCCGTGCTTCATCGCGCAAATGTAGTCAGCGTAGTGCCCGGCGAAGTTGATGTCGTGCAGCACGATGACAATGGTGCGGTTCAGTTCCGCCGCGGCACGCTTCAGATGCTGCATCATGACCACCGAGTGCTTCATGTCCAGGTTATTCAGCGGCTCATCGAGCAACACCGTATCGGTATCCTGCGCCAGGACCATGGCCACGTAGGCGCGCTGGCGCTGGCCTCCGGAGAGCTCATCGAGGTAGCGGCCTTCCAGCTCGCCGAGGTCCAGGAAGTCGATGGAGCGCGAGATGATCTCTTCGTCGGCCTGGGTCAGCCGGCCCTTGGAATGTGGGAAACGGCCAAAACCCACCAGCTGACGCACAGTCAAGCGGGTGACAAAGTGGTTTTCCTGGCGCAGGATCGAGACGATCTTGGCCAGGTCCTTGGAGTTGGTTTTGGACACGTCGTAGCCGGCGACCTCGATGGTTCCCTCATCGATGCCCAGCAGGCGGCCGACCATGGTGAGCATGGTGGACTTGCCTGCACCGTTGGGACCGACCAGTGCGGTCAGCCCGCCGGTCGGGATTTGAAGGGTGACCGGGCCGATGGCCACGGTGGAGCTGTATTTCTTGCTGACGGCGTTGAGGGTAATCACAGTCGGCCCTTTCGCAGGATGAAGATCAAGAAGGTGATGCCGCCGACGGCTTCAATGATGATGCCCACCACGCCCTGGGCGTAGAACAGGTTTTTCATGATGAAGTAGGCGCCGGCCAGAACGACAAAGCCGATCAAGAATGACATCGGGTAGATGTAGCGGTGGTCGTAGGTGTCGGCCAATTGATAGGCCAAGGTTGCCACGAGGAAGCCCAGGAAGGTCAGCGGGCCAACCAGCGCGGTGGTCACGGCCATCAGGATGGAGACGAAGAACAGCGTCTTCATGACCTCGCGGCGGTGGTTGATGCCCAGGTTGATGGTGGTTTCCTTGCCCAAAGCCAGGATGTTCATCTTCTTGGAGGCCAGCACCAGGTAGCCGCCGGCAATGACGACCAGCGGAATGGCCACGGGCATATAGCTCATATCCGCATTGGCCATGGAGCCGAAGAGCCGGGCGGTGAGCACATCGAATTCGCTCGGCGTCAGCAACCGCTGCATGAAGGTGGAAATCGAGCCCAGTCCGGTGCCGATGATGATGCCCACCAGCAGCATGATCTGGATATTGCCGAGCTTGCCCGAAAGCAGCCAGCCGTAGAGTGCCACCGACAGACCAACCATGATGGCCACCTGCAAGATGAACTGGCTGACCCCGGTGAAGAAGGTAATCCCGGCAACGCCAAGGAAGAAGACCGCACCGGTTTGCACCACCCGGTACAGGGCTTCGAAGCCCATGATGGACGGGGTGATGATGCGGTTGTTGGTGACCGTCTGGAACGCGACGGTGGCTATGGACTGGCAGGCAGCCACGACCACCATGGTCAGGATATTGCTGGCACGCAGCTTGGCGATCACCCAGAATCCGGTGGAACCCACCGGCATGGGGTTATCCCAGGCCAGCAGCCCGAAGGCGAAGAGCACGGCCAGCGCACCCAGGATGCCCAGGGTGATCCAGTAGCGCTTGCGGACCTTGGCGCTGGGCAGGGGGCCGGAAGAGCGGCCGGGATGGTGAGCCGAACGGGCGGTGGAAGTCATGAGATTAGCCAACTTTGCGCTGCCTCAGCAGAAGGAAAATGAAGACGATCGCACCGAGCACGCCCAGGATCAGGGAGACCGGGACTTCGAAAGGCATGATGATGGTGCGGCCGATCAAATCGCACACCGTGGTGATGGCGATGCCCAGCAGGCACACCCACGGCAGGTTGCTGCGCAGATCATCGCCTCGGATGAGCGAAACGATATTCGGCACGATTAGTCCCAAAAACGGCAGGTTGCCAATGACCACAGTGACCACGCCGGTGGCGATGGCGATCAGTGCGGTGCCCAGCAGCATCACCCGACGGTAGTTCAATCCGACATTGGTGGCGATCTCTTCGCCCAGGCCGGCCACAGTGAAGCGATCGGCCACGATGTAGATCGCCACGGCGACCAGGGCAACAATCCACAGCACTTCGTATTGGCCGCGGATCACCGAGGTGAAGGAACCAGCCATCCAGATGCCCAGCGACTGCAGCTTGTCGGTGGACAGGGCGAAGAAGGTGGAGAAGGCGCCGATCACCGATCCGAGCATGATGCCCACAATCGGGACGGTGAGCGAGGCCTTGAGCGAGACGCGCTGCAGGAACAGGAAGAAGACCATCGTGCCGATGAAGGCGAAGATGATGGACACGCCCATCTTGGCCAGCAGGCTCGCGCTGGGGAAGAGCACCAGCATGGTCAGCAGGCCGAGCCCGGCCCATTCGGTGGTGCCCGTGGTGGTCGGTTCCACGAAGCGGTTCTGGGTCAGCAGCTGCATGACCAATCCGCTCATGGCCATGGCCGCCCCGGCGAGCACCAGCGCGATGGTGCGCGGGATGCGGGTGATGGCGAACATCTGGGCGCCATCGTCTTTGCCGAAAATGTCGTAGACGCCGGTGAATAGCGAGAGGGCCAGGAGCAGGAGGACACCGAGGATGCCTAATGCCAGTTTGCCGGTGAAGACCTTGGATTTGGTCCGCACGGGCGCAGTCGTGCTTGTCATATTGCCGCCGTGGAAAAGTGTGGTGGGAATACAGCTTTAGTGGCGAAGCCGAAAATCGGCTTCGCCACTAAAGCTGCAGGAAATGCATGGAGGCTACTTGGCAGCTTCCAGGGCGTCAGCGAATCCGTTGAGGAACTCGGTGTAGGTCTGGATGCCCTCGTTGGTGTAGGTGTCAGCCGGCATGACCACTACGTGGCCTTCCTTGGCAGCGGTGACATTCTGCAGCGCTTCGGAGTTTTCCAGCAGTTCCTTGGCAGGCTTGTATTCTTCGCCGTCGGTGCCGACCGCTGCGTCGCGGTCCATGACGATGATCCAGTCCGGGTTCGACTTGGCGATAGCTTCAACCGAGACGTCGTCACCCTCGTGGTCGGTGGAGGATTCTTCCAGTTCCAGTGCAGGGGTCAGGCCCAGGAAGTCGAACATCGGGCCAACGGTGCGGCCGGTGCTTGGTGCGGAGTAGCCGAGCTCGCCGCCGGAGGCGATCAGGCCCATGACGGTTTCATCCTTGTTGTAGGCATCGGTCACGCGCTTCTGGGCTGCTTCGAAGTCGTCAACCAGCTTCTTGGCTTCGTCCTGCTTTTCGAAGATCTCGCCCAGGGTAGTGACCTGGCGTTCCAGCTCCGAGTCGAAAGGCTCGCCTTCGCGTGGATCCAACGAAACGATGGTGGCGTCAGGTGCCAGTTCCTTGAACTTCTCGGCGTGCTGGGTGTAGCGCTGGCCGTTGATGATCAGGTCCGGATCCACTGTGACGACGGATTCCAGGTTTGGCTCCTTGTGGCTGCCCAGATCCAGGATGTCCTTGTCCTTGGTGTAGGAGATGGTATCTGGCATCAGCGAAACAGCACCGGCAGTGAGCTTGATGCCCCAGGCGTCCAGGGTCTCGAAGGTGCGGTTGTCGGTGGCGACAACGGACTTGGCCGGTACCGCTACGCTCTTTTCGCCGTCGTTGTCGGTGAAGGTCACGGTCTTGGCATCACCGGCGTTGGCGTCGGCAGCGGTATCGGTGTTGGATCCGCAAGCGGTGAGAGACAGCGCAGCAATGCTCAGAAGGGCAGCGGCACGAAGCTTCATGGAGGCCATGACGTCCTTTTCTTATGGCAACCTTCATTGGTTGCGCGAGTGAATGATCTGGTAATTAGCTTAGCCTTATCTGATCAAATTAAGCCAAATCTTATTGGTGTTGACTGCGTCACTTTGAGTAGTATTTCCACATCAAAATGTTCGCGAATATTCCAATTTCTCACGTCAGAAGTCACCTGAGTTGGAGGGTGTTCAGGAAAATTAACCATCAAAAACCTTCTTTATTTAGCTCTCAAGTAGTGTCCGATAGGATGCACTCATGACAGCATCCTTGGATTTCATCGCCTGGCCGGTCACCACCAAGAGGCTGACCCTGCGTCGGTTGACCGAAGGTGATCTGGAATCGACCTGGAGCTATCGCAAGCTGCCGGAAGTCACCGAATGGATCACCGCAGGACCCAAAGATTTTGAAACCTATCGCAAGCAATTCCTTGAGTCGGGGAAGATCAACCGAGATATCGCGGTAGAGCTCAGCGACGGACAGGGCGGCAGCCGTCTGATCGGGACTGTCATGGTCTATATCAAGGACGCGTGGGGCCAGCGTGAAGTCGCCGAGCAAGCCAAAGCTGTTGAAGCAGAACTCGGATGGAGCTTTGACCCGGAGTTCGCGGGTCGCGGATACGCTACCGAAGCGGTGAAAGCCGCGATGAAACTCTGCTTTGAAGACCTGGGCCTACGCAGAATCGTTGCAGGGTGTTTCGCCGCCAATGAACCATCGGCGCGGTTGATGGAACGCGTGGGAATGCGCCGGGAAAGTTTTGAAAAAGCCAATTCCCTGCATCGCAGCGGGCAATGGATGGACAGCTATTCCTACGCGATGCTCAAAGAAGAATGGGCCGGATAACCCTATCGGGTTTGCCTGGCATTGTGCAGAACCAGATCCAATAATTCCTGCACATCCTCGGAGCGCGAGGTCCAATAACCGGTGTCCAATCCGAAGCCGAACATGGCTTCATTTGCGCGTTTCTTAAAATAATCCCGGTGGTCTTCCAGAGCATTGGCAAGGTCTGCGAATTGATCATTGCTTAGTTCCAGGGTCAGGGTTTTCTGCTTCATGAGCGTTCGTCCTGTGTCGAGGTGTCTGTCTATGAACCGAGGTTACGCCCGGCAAATGGGTATTGAAACCGGCATGGAGCGGATTACCAGTTTCAACGCGTGTACTGGGCGAGGAATATCGCGACAGGTGTGACCGTTATGCCGAAGGTAGCGATGTGAACAACGATCAGAAGGAGCAATACATGTCTGAAGAACGTCGAGTAGTCCTTATCGGTGGCCACGGCAAGGTAGCTTTGCTGGCCGCGCCAAAACTGGTAGCACGCGGCTTTGCCGTCGACTCGCTTATTCGCAACCCAGAGCATTCCGCTGAAATCTCCGCCACCGGCGCGACCCCGGTAGTGCTTGATATCGAAAACGCTGGCGTAGAGCAGCTTGCTGAAGCCTTCAGCGGTGCGCACTCCATCGTCTTCTCGGCCGGAGCCGGCGGTGGAAACAAGGAACGCACCCGCGCCGTGGACTTCGATGCTGCCGTGCGTTCCATGGAAGCGGCCAAGCAGGCGGGCGTATCGCGTTTTGTCATGGTTTCCTACTCGCGGGCGCTGGTGGATGTCGATAATCTCGATCCGGAAAATTCCTTCTACACCTATGCCAAGGCCAAGCATGATGCAGATGCCGTCTTGCGCGAGACCGACCTGGACTACACCATTCTTGGTCCCGGAGCCCTGACGCTGGACCCTGCCAGCAAGAAGATCACCATCGCCGATGAAACCGGCAATATCGATGGCAAGGCTCCTGAAGCGGAAAACGGCAAGGTTTCTCGCGAAAATGTCGCCGAGGTGATCACCCACGTCGTGGATACCGAAGCGGCACAACGCTCGACCGTGAACTTCTACGACGGTTCCACCGCGATCGCTGAAGCCATCAGCTAAACCACCGCGACACAAAAAATCCCTGCATCCGCGTGGTTGCAGGGATTTTTCGCGTTGCGGGTCATCGGCTGCCCGTAACGAAAATGAGGATGTGAAGCGCGCTCGCAATATGCGTGGGGGATCGCTTGGTGGTGGCCTACGCTAGGCACTGATCCGACCGAAGCGAAAGAAAAACTACCATGCCGAACGCCCTCAAGCCCCACGACCCCGCGAAAATGCATCTGATCCTGATGCTCGTGCTGACCTTCTCGACAGGAATTATCGACGCTGTCGGCTATCTGGGGCTGGACCGGGTCTTCACCGGAAACATGACCGGCAATGTCGTGATCCTGGGCATGGCGCTCATGGGCGCCGACGGACTGCCAGTTCTGGGTCCATCCGTGGCGCTGGTCGGTTTTGTGCTCGGTGCGGCGATTGCCGGACGGGTCCTCAAGCAGGAATCCGCAGGCTGGAGCCGACGCACCACGGTGCTTATAGCCGTGGTTGGCATCTGCCTGGCGTTGACTTCTATTGCCCTGTTCTCTGGAGTGCAGCATGTCTCCCAAAGCGCCGCCTTGTCGGTGACCGGATTCATCGCAGCGGCCATGGGCCTCCAGGCAGCCACCGCCCGCCATCTGGCGGTCAAGGATGTGACCACTGTGGTGGTGACCTCCACCCTGACGGGCCTCGCCGCCGACTCGCCCTTGGGCGGAGGCAGCGGCAAATACTGGGAGCGCCGGCTGCTGGCGGTGGCGCTGATCCTGATTGGCGCGGCCGCAGGTGCCGCCTTCTTGCAGGTGCATATCGGCTTGGGTGTTCTGTTCACCGGCGTGCTGGCTATTGGCGTGG
>Ga0308161_1000817_pt1 | contig 42679 bp, 40 predicted proteins | sample PhyFR2_FD_201034 | JGI IMG/M metagenome (GOLD analysis project Ga0308161, IMG submission 201034) | Phyllosphere microbial communities from UC Gill Tract Community Farm, Albany, California, United States - DLSLF.R2 | ecosystem: Host-associated > Plants > Phyllosphere > Unclassified | place: USA...
GGGCACCGCGGCGGCCGACGTGGCTGCGCGGGCTCGGGCTGAACAGGAAGCGGCCGATGGCTCGTAAGAAGAATCGTGTAGACCTCGACCGCGACAACGGCATCGCCCCCGGGCTCGTCGCCAAGACCAAGAAGCGGCTGGTCGTCGCCTCGGGTCGCTCGCACCCCGAGCTGGCGAAGCAGGTCGCCGAGCACCTCGGCACCGAACTGGCTCCCACCGAGCACCGCACCTTCGCCTCGGGTGAGATCTACACCCGCTTCGAGGTGTCGATCCGCGGGTGCGACGTGTTCGTCGTGCAGTCGTTCGGGCCGCCGGTCAACGAGTGGCTCATGGAGCTGCTCATCATGCTCGACGCGCTCAAGCGCGCCTCGGCCAAGCGCATCACCGTGGTCGCGCCGTACTTCCCGTACTCGCGTCAGGACAAGAAGGGCCGCGGTCGCGAGCCCATCAGCGCGCGCCTCGTCGCCGACCTGCTCAAGACCGCGGGCGCCGACCGCATCATGAGCGTCGACCTGCACGCCGCGCAGATCCAGGGCTTCTTCGACGGCCCCGTCGACCATCTCTTCGCCAAGCCCGTCCTGCTGGAGCACTTCGAGCAGAAGCTCACCGGTGAAGACCGCGAGACCCTCACCGTCGTCTCTCCCGACATGGGTCGCGTGCGCGTCGCCGACACCTGGTCCGACAGCCTGGGCGCCCCCCTCGCGATCATCCACAAACGTCGCGACCCCAAGGTCGCCAACCAGGTCTCGGTGCACGAGATCGTCGGCGACGTGAACGGCCGCACCTGCCTGCTGGTCGACGACATGATCGACACCGGCGGCACGATCCAGAAGGCCGCTCAGGCCCTCAAGGCGTCGGGCGCCCGCAAGGTCATCGTCGCCGCCACCCACGCGATCTTCAGCGACCCGGCCACCGAGCGCCTGCAGGATCCCGCGATCGACGAGGTCGTCGTCACCGACACCGTGCCGCTCCCCGCGGAGCGTCGCTTCGACCGGCTCACCGTGCTGCCGATCGCTCCGTTGCTGGCGCGCGCGATCCACGAGGTCTTCGAGGACGGTTCGGTCACGAGCATGTTCGGCGGCGACGCGTAGAGCGAAGCCCGCTTCTCAGCCGTCTCCCTCGGGAGGCGGCTGAGTGCGTTTCCGGGCCGGCGGGCGATCCGACCCGCCCGTCATTCATAGCCCGCACAAAAGAATGAACCGGGGAGCGTCCAAGGTCGTGTTCCTACCGTGAGCAAGCACGCGCCGCGAGGCACGACCGAAGGAGGACCCTCATGATCCGCACCACTGCCGTACCCCGTCCCGTCCGCATCGGCACCGCCCTTCTGGGCGTCGCCGGCATCGTCACCCTGGCCGGCTGCTCGGGTGGCACGACCACCGACGCCGCTGCTCCGGCCGACACGGCGCCCGCGGCCACCTCGGCGCCCACCTCGAGCGCGACCACCGACGGCTCGACGAGCTCGAGCACGTCGGGCACCTACAAGGACGGCACGTACGAGGCCACGGGCCAGTACGCCACCCCCGAGAGCGTCGAGACCGTCGACGTCACCCTCACCCTCGCCGGTGACACCATCACCGATGTGACCGTCACGGGCGACCCCCAGGCGGCCGAGTCCAAGGAGTACCAGAGCAAGTTCATCGGCGGCATCAAGAGCGAGGTCGTCGGCAAGAAGCTCGACGAGATCTCGGTGAGCAAGGTCGCCGGCTCCTCGCTCACCAGCGGGGGCTTCAACAAGGCCGTCGACACCATCAAGACCGAGGCCAAGGCCTGAGATCATGACCGCTCCGACCGCGACGGGTTCGACGTGGACCTTCGACGCGATCGGCACGTCGTGGGCGATCGAGACGGCATCCCCCCTGCCGTCGATCGCCCACGACGCGGTGTCGGCCGTCATCGACAGCTTCGACCGGGAGTGGTCGCGGTTCCGCGACGACTCGCTCGTCTCCGCGCTCGCAGAAGGACGCACGGCATCCGTTCCCGCCCCCGCGGACGCGGATGCCATGCTCTCGCTGTACGACCAGCTCGACACCGCGACGGCCGGTGCCGTCAACCCGCTCGTCGGCGACGCCCTGGCCCGCCTGGGCTACGACGCGCGGCTGACGCTCGCGCCCTGGGGAGACCCCGAGCCGGCGCCGGCCTGGCGCGACACCCTCGCGTGGCGTGACGGGCGCCTCTCGGTCGCGCGTCCGGCGACCATCGACGTCGGGGCGCTCGGCAAGGGCCGTCTCGTCGATCTCGTCCTCGACACCCTGCGCGAGCACGTCGACGGCGACCTCGTCGTCGACGCCTCGGGCGACCTGGCCGCGCGCGGCGTGTCGCTCCGGGTCGCGTTGGAGCACCCGTACGACGCCACGCGCGCGATCGGCGTCGCCACGGTCACCGACGCGGCGCTGTGCGCCTCCGCCATCAACCGTCGCGCGTGGGGCGACAACCTGCACCACGTCCTCGATGCGCGCACCGGAGCGCCGGTCCGCGCCTTCGCGGCGACGTGGGCGCTGGCGGACACCGCGATGCGGGCCGATGCCCTCGCGACCGCCCTGTTCTTCGACGGGGGGCCCGAGCTCGCGGCATCCTGGAACGCGCACTGGGTGCGCATGCACACCGACGGCCGCGTGGAGTGGTCGCCCGGCTTCGACGGGGAGATCTTCCCGTGACCCCCGCGCCTCAGCTTTCGAAGGGAATCTCATGAGCGCCACGCTCACCGCGGGATCGACCCGCGTGCTCGGCCTGATCGGTCGGGTCTCGATGTACCGCCTGGTGATGTCCTCCCTGGGGCTCCTCGCCCTGTACGCCCTCGTCCTCTCGTTCACGGGCCAGATCGGCCCGCAGCCCCTCGAGATCGTCGCGAGCGCCGTCGTCCTCGCCGTCGCATGCGGCGCGACCGACCTCGTCGCGCAGAGCCTGCTCCGGATGCCACGGCGCCTGGAGTCGTCGCTGATCACCGCGGCCATCCTGCTGTTCGTCCTGCGCCCGACGGTGGAGCCCCTGGGCCTCGCGGGTCTCGCCCTCGCCGGGGTGGCGGCATCCGCCTCGAAGTACGTCCTCGCCTGGCGCGGTCGCCACATCTTCAACCCGGCCGCGACGGGTGCGGCGGTGCTGACGATCGTCAGCATCTGGGCCCCGGATCTCGGCGGGTCGGCCTGGTGGGTGGGCTCTCCGTGGCTCGCGGCACCGGTGCTCGTCCTCGGCGTGCTGCTGCTGCTGCGCACGGACAAGCTGCCGATCGTCGTGACGTTCTGGATCGTGGGCATGGCCGTGGCGTTCCTGCGGACGACGATCCAGTTCCAGTCCGCGGGGTTCCCGGTCGACGTCCCCGCGGTGCTCCTGCAGGTCGCCTTCACCTCGCCGTTCCTCTTCCTCGGCGCGTTCATGCTGTCGGAGCCGCTCACCCTTCCGCCGCGTCGGGTGCAGCAGTACGCCGTCGCCATCGTGGTGGGCGTCCTGGCGGGGTGGCCGATCGCGGTGGGCGCGATCACGCTGGGTCAGGAGCGCGCGCTGCTGATCGGCAACCTCGTCGCGTTCCTCTTCTGCCTGCGCGCGGCCGTGCGCTTGCGCGTCGAGGGCGGTCGCGATCTCACGCCGACCGTCCGCGAGCTGACGTTCCACGCCGCTCGTCCGTTCGCGTTCTCGCCCGGTCAGTATCTCGAGCTCGACGTCCCGCATCGCCGCCCCGACGCGCGCGGCACTCGGAGGGAGTTCTCGATCGTCTCGGCACCGGAGGACCTGCCCGAGGTGCGGATCGCCTTCAAGGACGGCTCGCAGTCCTCCTACAAGAAGGCGCTCGCCGCGGTCGAGCCGGGATCGACGCTCGCGGTGACGGGTGTGTGGGGCGACTTCCTCCTGCCCTCGCGTCCGACCGCGCCCGTGCTGCTGGTCGCGGCGGGTATCGGCGTGACGCCGTTCGTCTCGCAGTTGCGCCACCTCCTGGCCACCGGGCAGCGCCGCGACGCGGTCCTCGTCTACGTGGTGTCGGAGCCGGGCGAGCTCGCCTTCCGCGACGAGATCGCCGCCAGCGGCATCCCGGTCGTCGTCTTCTCGCGTGACGAACCCACCGATCTGCCCGAGGGGTGGACGTGGGCCGGACCCGATCGGGTGGATGCCGAGGGGTTGCTCCGCGCGGTCCCCGACATCGCGCAGCGCGCGGCGTACGTCTCGGGGCCGCCGCGGCTGATCTCGGCGCTGGCCCCCGCGCTGGCCAAGGCGAAGTCCCTCACCACCGATGCGTTCGCCGGGTACTGACGCGCTGACGTACGCACACCCGGGGCGCAGCGGCAAGCGACCGGGAGGGGCATGGGCGGCCCGATAACGTCGCCGACATGCTCCTTCTGGCTTTCGCCGCGCTGCTGCTCGTCGTCTTCGCGGTGGCTCGGGCGCGTCAGCGGGCCCAACTGCGCGAGGGCACCCTGCTCGTCGCGGCGGTCGTGTTCGCCGCGCTGGGAGTCCTCCAGCTCCTGGTGCAGTCGGATCCGGATGCCGCCGCCGCGACCGTCAGCGTCGTCGCGGTCGCGGTTCCCGTGCTCGTGCTGGTGCTGGCGGTGTTCCTCATCACCAACGGCATCACGATGCTCCGGCTCGAGGGGCGGAGCCTGGCGAACCTGCTGTCGCTGATCGCCGGGGTCGCTCTGCTCGTCTTCCCCTTCCTCCTGCTCGCCCTGCTCGCGTGGGGAGGGCTCGGCGGCTTCCTCGTGGCCGCGGTCGTCGTGCTGGTGGCGGGCTACGCGGCGGCGGCGTTCGTGGCGTTCCTCGTCTCGTCGCTGCTGTACGCCGCGCTCCCGGTGCCGCGCCGGCCGCGCGCGATCGTCGTCCTCGGCTCGGGACTCGTCCGCGGCGAGGTGCCCCCGCTGCTCCGGGGGCGTCTGGACCGGGCCGTCGCCGCGTGGCGGCGGGCCGGTCGCGCCGGGGGAGAGGCGCCCGTGCTCGTCCCCTCCGGAGGACAGGGGCCCGACGAACCGCGACCCGAGGGAGAGGCCATGGCGGTGTACCTGCGGGAGCAGGGCGTCCCCGACCGCCTCATCCGCCCCGAGACGCGCTCGCTGAACACGCGGGAGAACCTCGAGTTCTCGCACACGATCGTCGAGGGCATCGGCGGTTCGGGACCCACGCTGATCGTCACGAGCGACTACCACGTGCTGCGCGCGGGTCTCCTCGCGCGTCGCCGACTCCCCGGCGCCCGCGTGGTCGGTGCCCGCACCGCGGCCTACTTCGTCCCGAGCGCGTTCCTGCGCGAGTACGTGGCCCTGCTCGCTCGCCAGCGGTGGATGCACGTCGTCTTCGCCCTCGTCTTCGGGGCGACCCTGGTGAGCGTGTACGCGGCGATCTTCCTGGTCTGAGCCGGAGTCCCGTCGCCGTCAGGGCGTGACGGTCTCGCCCGGGTCGAGCGGCTTCGCGGGAAGGCGCACCTCGAAGGTGGTGTCGCCGGGGGCGCTGTGGACGCTGATCGAGCCCCGGTGCGCCTCGACGATCGCGCGGGCGATCGACAGGCCGAGACCCGTGCCCCCGGTCTTGCGGTCGCGCGAGCGGTCGGCCCGGGCGAAGCGCTCGAAGAGCTGCGCGGCCACGGCCGGGTCGACGCCGGGGCCGTCGTCGTGGACGCGAAGGACCGCGTCCTCGCCCTCGCGGCGGACCGAGACGCACACCTCGCTCCCCGCCGGTGTGTGGGTGCGGGCGTTCGCGAGGAGGTTCGCCACGACCTGGTGCAGTCGCGCGGCATCGCCCGCGAGCTCGACGGGGTGATCGTCGACGTCGATCTTCCACACGTGGTCGGGGCCCGCGGGGCGCGCGTCGCCGACGGCCTCGACCGCGAGGCGGGTGAGGTCGACCGTGCCGTAGACGAGCTCTTGGCCCTCGTCGAGACGGGCGAGCAGTAGAAGGTCCTCCACCAGCGTGGTCATGCGGATCGATTGCGCCTGGATGCGCTCGAGCGACTGCTCGGTCGTCTCGACCGCCATCGCGGTGCGCTGACGGGATTCGTCGTCGTGGGCCTGTCTCATCGCGCGCAGCGAGAGCTCGGAGAACCCGCGGATGGATGCCAGGGGCGTGCGCAGCTCGTGACTGGCATCCGCGACGAATCGACGCATGAGCTCCTCGTTGCGTTGACGCGCCGACAGCGAGGCGTCCACCCGGTCGAGCAGCGTGTTGAGCGCCGCGCCGACCTGGCCGATCTCGGTGTGGTCGTCGACCTGATCGGCGGGGACGCGTTCGGTGATCGAGACATCGCCCTGATCCATGCGGATCGAGGCCACCCGCGTGGCGGTCTCGGACACCGCCTTGAGAGGCCGGAGGCCCAGGCGGATCACGAGCGCGATGACGGCGGCGAGGAGAAGGAGACCGCCGGTGGTGACCAGTGCCACGGTGGTCAGGATGGCACCGATCGTGCCGGTGACCTGGGAGAGCGGCAGCCCGACGAGGAGGACCTCGTCGCTGCCGGCCGAGCCGTAGGGACGGACGAGGTACTCGCCCAGGTTCGGCAGTTCGACCGTGCGCGCGTTGGGGCTCGACGAGGCGAGGCTCTCCACGATCTGCGCGAGCTCGTCGGAGGTCAGGGCGCGGGAGTTCCCGTCGTCGACGACGGCGCCGGTGGTCCCGCCCAGGCGCGTCTTCATGACCATGAGGGTGCCGTTGTCGAACGGGCCGGAGTCCAGGACGTCTTCGGCGGTGCTCTGCAGCGAGATGCGCGGCTGGGCGACGGAAGCGACATCGGTGACCTGCGCGTCGAGGTTGTTCAGCAGGACGCCGCTCAGGATGGCGCTGGTGGAGACGCCGATCATGATGAGGATGAAGGCCACCATGCCGATGACCGCGGTCATCAGGCGCGCCTGCAGGCTCCACGGCCGACCGCGGCGCCACCAACGCGCGGACTCGGGGGGTGGCGGGGTCGTCACTGGGGCGCTTTGATCATGTAGCCGACGCCGCGGACCGTGTGGATGAGCGGCTCGTGGCCGGCGTCGATCTTCTTGCGCAGGTACGAGATGTAGAGCTCGACGACGCTCGAGCGGCCGCCGAAGTCGTAGTTCCACACGCGGTCGAGGATCTGGGCCTTCGACACGACGCGGCGCTGGTTGCGCATGAGGAAGCGCAGCAGTTCGAACTCGGTCGCGGTCAGCTCGATCTCGTGGCCCCCGCGCACGACCTCGTGGCTGTCCTCGTTCAGCGACAGGTCGCCCACGCGCAGGATCGGCTCGGAATCGCGCGTGAGCGCGGTGCCGGCGCGGCGCATCAGCCCCCGCAGACGCGCCACCACCTCTTCCAGGCTGAACGGCTTGGTGACGTAGTCGTCCCCGCCGGCGGTGAGACCCGCGACGCGGTCCGCGACCGCGTCCTTCGCGGTGAGGAACAGCACCGGCACGTCGTTGCCCGAGTGCCGCAGGCGCTGCAGCACCGCCATGCCGTCGAGGTCGGGCATCATGATGTCGAGCACCATGGCATCCGGAGCGAAATCACGCGCGGCCTGGAGGGCGTCGAAACCGGAGCCCGCGGTGCGGACGTCCCAGCCCTCCATGCGCAGAGCCATCGAGAGAAGGTCGGTGAGCATCTGCTCGTCGTCGACGACGAGGACGCGCAGAGCGCTCCCGTCGGGGCGGGTGAAGGCGGGGGCGGCGGCGGTCGCGGTCATGGAACTCATTGTGCGCTCGTATCTATGAGCTTTCTATGGCGTGGGTTATGGGAATCCTGAGAACGGGCTGCATGCCGGCCCAGCAGCACCGTGATTCCCACCCCGATCGCCGGCCACGAGCGGAAGGCGTGCAAGACCGTGTGCAGGAGGCCGCCGACCGAGGCGTCGTAGATCGTGGGGCGCAGCGTCATCCACCACACCGCGAAGGCGTACGACGTCGAAGCGGCGACGAGCACTGCCCGCCGCCGCTTCGTCACCGTCGACCCTCGGAGATCCGAGGGTCGATCAGTGGGTGTCCTCGGCTTCGATCTCGGTGCGGTCGCCCGACCAGAGGGTGTGGAACGTGCCCTCCTTGTCGATGCGGCGGTAGGTGTGCGCCCCGAAGAAGTCGCGCTGACCCTGGATGAGGGCCGCGGGCAGACGCTCGGCGCGGAGCCCGTCGTAGTACGCGAGCGACGAGCTGAACGCCGGAGCAGGGATGCCGCTGGCCGCCGAGAGCGACACGATGTCGCGCCACGCGTCCTGTGCGCGACCGAGTGCCTCGACGAAGTACGGGGCCGTCAGCAGCACGGGCAGCTCGGCCTCGGCGTCGTACGCCTCGGCGATGCGGTTGAGGAACTGTGCGCGGATGATGCAGCCGCCGCGCCAGATCTTCGACACGGCGCCGAGGTCGATGTTCCAGCCGTACTGCGCGGCGCCGGCCCGGATCTCGTCGAAGCCCTGGCTGTAGGCCACGATCTTCGAGGCGTAGAGCGCCAGGCGTACCTTCTCGATGAAGGCATCGGCATCCGCACCCGAGAGGAGCTCGGTGCCGGACGGGCCGGGGAGCTCGCGCGAGACCTCGCGCTGCTCGGGGTGGCTCGACAGCGAACGCGCGAAGGTGGCCTCGGCGATGCCCGAGACCGGGACGCCCAGGTCGAGGGCGGTCTGCACGGTCCACGCGCCGGTGCCCTTGGCCCCGGCCTGGTCGAGGATCACGTCGACGAGGGGCTTGCCGGTCTCGGCGTCGTTCTGGCGGAGCACCTCGGCGGTGATCTCGATGAGGTACGACTCCAGCTCGCCGCGGTTCCACTCGGCGAAGACGTCGGCGATCTCCGCGGGGGTCTTGCCGGTGGCCTGGCGGATGAGGTCGTAGGCCTCGGCGATGAGCTGCATGTCGGCGTACTCGATGCCGTTGTGCACCATCTTGACGAAGTGTCCGGCGCCGTCGTGTCCGACGTGCGTCACGCACGGCTCGCCCTCGGCGACGGCGGCGATCGACTTCAGGATCGGACCGAGCGTGATCCACGACTCGTCGGAGCCGCCGGGCATGAGCGAGGGGCCGAGGAGAGCTCCCTCCTCACCGCCCGAGACGCCCATGCCGACGTAGTTGATGCCGGTCTCGCGCACGGCCTTCTCGCGACGGATCGTGTCGGTGAAGAGGGCGTTGCCGCCGTCGACGATGATGTCGCCGGGTTCGAAGACCTTCACGAGCTCGTCGATGACGAAGTCGGTGGGACGGCCGGCCTTGACCATGATGATCGCGGTGCGCGGGGTGGTGAGGGAGGCGGCGAAGTCCTCGTACGAGAACGAGGCGACGAAGTTCGCCTCGGGGTGCGCCTCCACCAGGTGCTCGGTCTTGTCGGCGCTGCGGTTGAACACGGCGACCGTGTTGCCCTCGCGGCTCGCGAGGTTGCGCGCGAGGTTCGAGCCCATGACCGCGAGACCGACGACGCCGATGTTCGCGTGCGCGGGTCCGTCGCCTGCGGGGCGGGAGTCGGCCTCAGCGGTGGGACGCGCGACCTCTTCGGGGCCCGGTGCACCCTCGTGCACCTGTGCGGCCTCGTGCGGGGCCTGGTCCTGGTCGGTCGAGGGTCCGGTCGGGGAGGGGGTGGACGTCATTCGTTGCTCCGTATTCAGGTGCGAGGAAGGGTGGGCGATTCACGCGGGCCGCCTCCGTCACTGTATCGGCTCGGCCTTGGCGTGTTTCAGGGAGTGTCGATGTCCAGGCTGAGGCGGTCGATGACCTCCTGCACCTGCTGGGAAGGCGTCAGATCGAGGTCGATGCGGATCGCCCGCTCGTCGGCATCCGGGATCTCGAGGGTCTCGAACTGCGAGGTGAGCAGCGACGGGGGCATGTAGTGCCCCTGGCGGCGCAGGAGGCGCTCGAGCACGAGAGCGGGATCGCCCATGAGCAGGACGAAGGTCACGTTGTCACGGCGCAGCACGTCGCGGTAGCTGCGCTTCAGCGCGGAGCACGTGACGATCCCGGGGCGTCCGGCGGCGACCTGGCCGTCGATCCACGCCGCGACCCGGTCGAGCCAGGGCCAGCGGTCGTCGTCGTTCAGCGCGTGGCCGGCGGCCATCTTGGCGACGTTGGCCTCGGGGTGCAGGTCGTCGCCCTCCTGGAAGTCCCACCCGAGGCGGCCGGCGAGCATGCCGGCGACGGTGGATTTCCCGGTCCCGGCGGGACCCATGAACACGAGGACGGGGGGTGGGGTGACCATGAGCTCTCTCTTCGTCGATCGGTCGGTCAGATGGTGCGGCGGACTTCGGTGAGCACCGCCGCGACGTAACGGCGGGTGTGCTCCTCGGCGGCGTCGGCGTCGGCGCGGCCGATCGCGGCGGCGGTCGCGACGTGATTGTCGAGGGCGTCGGGATTCGGGATGCCGGGGGTCAACCCGTGCGACGCGCGGCCTTCGATCGCGGCGGCGATCGGCGCGCGGGCGGCGGCGAGCATGAGGTTGCCGCTCGAGACGAGGATCAGGTCGTGGAACGCGATGTCGGCGGCGAGATACTCGGGGGAGTTGCCGAGGCCCGCGGCTCCGAGGCGGGCGAGCTCGTCGGCCAGCCGGAGCAGCTCGCCGCGCTGCAGGTCGGTCGCGCGGCGCGCGCTCAGGCGCGCGGCCACCGGCTCGATCGCAGCCCGGAGCTCGGTCGTGTTGGCGATGAGCTGGTCGCGGCGGCGTCCGGCCAGCTGCCAACCGATGAGCCGGGTGTCCAGGGCGCTCCAGTCGTCGGCGGGGCGCACCGTGATGCCGACCCGGCGCCGCTGCGCGAGCATGCCCATCGCCTCCAGCACACGGACGGCTTCTCGCACGACGGTCCGCGAGACCGCGTACTCGGTCTCGAGGGCGGCGAGGGTCAGCACGCGACCCGCGGGGAGGTCGCCGTCGACGATGCGCATGCCGATGGCATCCACCAACGAGCCGTGCGACGCTCGCGCCATGTGCCCCTCCTCGGGTCCTTAGGTACGACCATATCTTGTCAAAAATATGATCATTGTGTGAAGATTCTGCGAACGCCTCTCGGCGTCGCGGATCGAGCTAGCCACACCCCGGTGCCGCGCATCCCCCCTGTATCAATGGAGATCCCTTGGAAGACTGGACGCAGACACTCGGCACCACGCCGTTGCTCCTCATCGCGGCGGGCGCGATCGCGCTCATCCTCGTGCTCATCATCTGGCTGAAGGTGCACGCGTTCCTCGCGCTCATCATCGTCTCGCTCGTCACGGCGTTCGCCGCCGGCATCCCGGTCTCGGCCGTGGTGAAGACCTTGACGGACGGTTTCGGCGGAACACTCGGCACGGTGGCCCTGCTCGTCGCGCTGGGTGCGATGCTCGGCCGGCTCATCGAGCACTCCGGTGGGGCGCAGGCCCTCGCCGACACGTTCGTGCGCGTCTTCGGTGAGAAGCGCGCGCCCTTCGCCCTCGGCATCGTGTCGCTGATCCTCGGATTCCCGATGTTCTTCGACGCCGGCCTCGTCATGATGCTGCCGATCATCTTCGCGATCGCCCGTCGTGTCTCGGGCAACAACGTGCTCCTCTTCGGCCTGCCGGCCGCCGCCGCGTTCTCGGTCATGCACGTGTTCCTCCCGCCGCACCCGGGTCCGGTCAGTGCGAGCGAGCTGTACGGCGCGAACCTCGGCATCGTGCTGATCGTCGGCCTCATCGTCGCCTTCCCGATCTGGTACCTCTCCGGCTACCTCTGGGGGAAGTTCGTGGCGAAGCGCATCGTGCTCCCCGTCCCGGCGCTCTTCGGCGACGTGGATGCCGACCAGCCCGCGAACCCGCCGAAGCCCGCCACGGTCATCGCCGTGCTGCTCCTGCCGATGCTGCTCATCTTCCTCAACACCGGCCTCACCACGCTCGGCGCCGCCGGAGCGGTCGATGCCGACAACGTCGTCGTCCAGGTGCTCGTCCTGCTCGGCAACTCGCCCGTCGCGCTGCTCATCACCGTGCTGGTCGCGACCGTGGTCTTCGGCTTCCGCCGCGGTGAGAACGGGACGGCGCTGGAGAAGGTCGTCGACTCGGCGCTCGGGCCGGTGGCATCCGTCATCCTCATCACCGGGGCCGGCGGCATGTTCGGGGCCGTGCTGCGCGCCTCGGGCATCGGCGACGCCCTCGCCGACAGCCTCGGCGACCTCGGGCTCCCGGTCATCGTCGCGGCGTACATCATCGCCGTGATCCTGCGCCTCGCGCAGGGCTCGGCGACCGTCGCGCTCGTCACCGCGGCGGGCCTGGCCGCCCCGGCTGTCATCGCGGGCGACTTCTCGCCGCTGCAGGTCGCCGCGATCACGCTGGCCACCGCCGCGGGGTCGGTGTTCGCCGGTCACGTCAACGACTCCGGGTTCTGGCTCGTGGGCCGCCTCATGGGCATGGACGTGAAGACCACCCTGAAGACCTGGACCGTGCAACAAGCCATCGAATCGGTGCTCGGCTTCCTCGCCGCGCTCGCCGTCTTCGGGATCGGAGGACTCCTATGACCCCCTCGAACGCCGACCTCTTCGACGTCGCGGACCGCCTGGCTTTCGTCACCGGCTCGTCCCGCGGCCTGGGTCGGGCGCTCGCGCTCACCCTCGCCCGCGGCGGGGCCCGGCTGATCGTGCACGGTCGGGACGTGGATGCCGTGGAGCACACGCGCGCCGAAGCCGAGGAACTGTCGGGTCGCCCGGCGCACGCCGTGACCTTCGACGTGACCGACGCGGGGGCGGTGGAGGACGCCGTCGGAGAGGTTCTCGAGAACATCGGCGTGCCCGACATCCTCGTCAACAACGCCGGCGTGCAGCGCCGCGCGCCCATCCACGAGTTCCCGGTCAGCGACTGGGACGACATCGTCGCGGCGAACCTCTCGGGCGTGTTCTACGTCTCGCGGTTCGTCACGCCCGCGATGGTCGCCCGCGGCTCGGGGAAGGTCGTCAACGTCGCCTCGGTGCAGTCGCGTCTCGCGCGCCAGACGATCGCGCCCTACTCGGCGACGAAGGGCGGTGTCGCGCAGCTCACCGCCGGGATGGCCGCGGACCTCGCCCGTCATGGCATCCAGGTCAACGCCCTGAGCCCGGGGTACTTCGCGACCGAGATGAACCGCGACCTCGTCGAGGATCCGGAGTTCACGCGCTGGCTCACGCAGCGCACGCCCGCGGCCCGCTGGGGCGATTTCGACGAGTTGCGGGGAGCGCTGCTGTTCCTCGCGTCCGACGCGTCGAGCTTCGTCTCGGGGCAGAACATCTTCGTCGACGGCGGGATGACAGCGGTCGTCTGACCGCGGAAAGGTCGAGCAATGAAGTCGCTGCAGATCGAGAAGGCGCTGACCGCCACCGTGCGCGAGGCCGACGTCCCGGAACCCGGGCAGGGGCAGGTGCGCCTGCGCGTGGACTACGTCGGCATCTGCGGATCCGACCTCCACTACTACGTCGAGGGCGCCAACGGCGCGTTCGTCGTGCGCGAGCCGCTCGTCCCCGGCCACGAGCTCTCGGGGCGGGTCGATCTCGACCCCTCCGGTGCGCTCGCCGTGGGGACGCCGGTCACCGTCCACCCCGCGCGCTTCGGCACGCCGCGCGAGGGCATCGAGGACGCCCCGCACCTGTGGCCCGGGGGCTCCTACCTCGGCAGTGCGTCGACCTGGCCGCACACGCAGGGCGCGGCATCCGAATACCTGATCGTCGAGGCCGACATGGTGCGGGTCCTGCCCGACGACCTCCCGGTGCGCCGGGCCGTCCTCGCCGAGCCGCTCGCCGTCGCCCTCCACGCGCTGGGGAAGGCCGGTCCGGTCGACGGGCTCGAGGTGCTCGTGACCGGTTCCGGCCCGATCGGTCTCATGGCCGTCGCCGCGGCCGTCGCAGCGGGCGCCCGGGTCACGGCGACCGACGTGCTGTCGGGACCCCTCGAACGGGCGCGGGCGCTCGGCGCGCACGCCACGATCGACGTGTCGACGGACGAGGTGGGGGCCGGAGCCTACGCCGTCGTCCTCGAGTGCTCGGGGGTGCCGGTGTCGATCTCGACGGCCCTGCGTGCGGTCCGCGCGGGCGGCACCGTGGTGCAGGTGGGGATGCTTCCCGACGAGCCGCGGCCGGTGAACCTCGCCCCCTTCATCTCGAAGGAGGTGCGCTTCCTCGGTGCGTTCCGCTTCCGCGACGAGATCGATCACGCCGTGGCGCTACTTGCGACGACCCCGGGGATCGAGAGCGCCCTCACGCACGAGTTCGCGCTGACGGATGCCGACGAAGCCTTCGCCACGGCACGGGACTCGCAGCGCTCGGGCAAGGTGGTCTTCGCCCTCTGAGCCTCGACGGATGCCCCGGTGGCCGCGGCCACCGGGGCATCCGTCAGTCTTCGCTGCGGGCCGCCGTGAAGCGGCGGGTGACGGCGATGTCGCGCTCGCCGAGGCCGCGATCGACGATCTCGTCGAACGCCGCGCGGAGGGCGGGCAGGAGCGCGGGGCGCGTGTCGGTCGCCGCGGCGATGTCCGCGGCGAAGCGCAGGTCCTTCACCATGTAGCCGGCGATCCCGCTGGGGGAGTCGTCGCCCGCCACCAGCTTCTCCCGGCGGCTGTTCAGCAGGTTCGACCCCGCGTATCCGCCGCCGAGGAGCTCCCAGAGCGCGGCGGGGTCGACCTCGGAACGCGCCGCGAGCTCGGTCGCCTCTCCCAGCGCGAGGATGGTCGCCGCCACGACCAGCTGGTTGCACGCCTTCGCGACCTCCCCGGCGCCGAGCGGTCCGAGGCGCACGGGGGTGCCGCAGGGGGCGAGGAGGGCGGCGGCGCGATCCGTGTCGGCGGTGTCTCCGCCGAGCATGATCGACAGGGTCCCGGCTTTCGCGCCGTCCTCGCCACCCGAGACCGGGCAGTCGACGATACGGATGCCGGCCGGCATCCGTTCCGCGAGCTCCCGGACGCCGACGGGCGAGGACGTCGACCCGATCAGGATCAGGTAGGGGCGCCCCGCGATGCCCGCGAGCAGACCGTCCGGACCGTCGAGATGCTCCTCGAGCTGCGGAAGGTCCGGGAGCATGACGAGGACCGCGTCCGTGGCGGCGGCGAGCTCTTCCGCGCTCGACGCCCAGGCGGCTCCCGCCGCGGTCAGCGCGGGGCGCTCACGGCGGGCGTGGACGGTGAGGGCGCCCCGCGCGGACAGGAGATGCCGAGCCATCGGCTCGCCCATCGCGCCGAGGCCCCACACGCCGAGGCGGATCTCGGGCGTGGGAAGGAACGGGCCGGTCTCTTCGTCGAGCGTGGTCATACCGGCATCCTATCGACTGGACAATGGGTTGAACAGGATTCAGTATGGTGAACGACGATTCGGCGAGTCCGCGGCTGGCGACCAGCACCGCGGCGGAAGGAGACGACGACGATGTCGACACGCAAGAGCCTACGCGCGGTGGTGGCCGTGCCCCTGAAGGAAGAGCACTGCCGACTGATCGAGCGCCTCGAGCCGCGCATCGAGCTCGTGCGCGATGCCTCCCTCACCCGCCCGATGCGCGGGCCCGCCGACTGGTCCGGAGACCCCGCGCACCAGCGCTCCGCCGACGAACAGCGTGCCTTCGACGAGATGGTCGATTCCGCCGAGGCGCTCTTCGGCATCCCGGACGTCGACCCGAGCGCGCTCGCACGCACGGTCGCGGCGAACCCGGACCTGCGGTGGGTGATGACGACCGCCGCCGGGGGCGGGGGGCAGGTCAAGGCCGCCGACCTCGACCGGGCCGCGCTCGACCGCGTCGTGTTCACCACGAGCGCGGGAGTGCACGGGGGGCCTCTCGCCGAGTTCGCGGTGTTCGGCGTCCTCGCCGGGGCCAAGGACCTGCCGCGCCTCGCCCGGCAGCAGGCCGACCGTCGCTGGACCGACCGCTGGGAGATGCGCCAGGTCGACGAGATGACCGTCCTGATCGTCGGTCTCGGGGGGATCGGCGCCGAGTGCGCGCGCCGCTTCCACGCGCTCGGCGCCGAGGTCTGGGGGACCACACGGTCCGGGACCCCGGTCGAGGGGGTCGACCGACTCGTCCCGCTGGACGATCTGGTGAACGCGGTGATGGAGGTGGATGCCATCGTCGTCACGCTCCCCGGGACGGATCAGACGCACCACCTCATCGGGGCCGACGTGCTCGCCGCGGTGAAGCCGGGTGCGATCCTCGCGAGCGTCGGCCGGGGAACCGTGATCGACGAGAAGGAGCTCCTGACCGCCCTCGACGACGGTCGCGTCTCCTTCGCCGCCCTCGACGTCTTCGAGGTGGAGCCGCTGCCGAGCGACTCGCCGCTCTGGCGGCATCCTAGGGTCCTCGTGAGCCCGCACACGGCGGCGCTCAATGGGAAAGAGGAGGAGCGCATCGCACGGCGCTTCGCCGAGAACGCCACGCGCCTGCTCGACGGCGAGCCGATGCGCGCGGTTGTCGATACGGTCGAGTTCTATTGACGCGTCGCCCCCGCGCGACGCCGGCACGACGGGAGGTCGCCGTGAGCGATGACGAAGCGAGCGCGATCGCGCGCGACCCTGCGCCGGCTGTCGGGCGCAGCATCCGTCTGCTGGGTCTCCTCGCCGAGGCGGGGCGCGCGCTGACCCTCACCGAGCTCGCGGCGGGTCTCGGTGTCGCGAAGTCGTCGACGGCGAACCTCTGCCTGTCGCTCGAGGCGGGCCGCATGATCGAGCGTGTTCCGCTGGGCTATCGTCTCGGCATCCGCACGGCCGAGCTCGGCGGCGCGTTCGCCGCGCAGTTCAACCAGGTGCGCGAGTTCTACTCCGTGTGCGAGACCTCGCCGGCGTTGGCGTCCGAGCTGGTCCAGGTGGCCGTGCTCGACGACACCGATGCGCTGTACCTCGCGCGCTACGAGGGTTCCCGATCCGTGCGGCTCGGTACGCCGCTGGGCTCGCGCCTTCCCGCCGCGCTGTCGGCGACGGGGCGTGCGCTGCTGATGACGCGCAGCGACGACGACGTCCGCGCCCTTCTCACGCGCGGTCCGCTGCCCCGGCTCACCGAGCACAGCACGGTCGACGTCGACGCCGTGATCGCGAAGCTCGCCGCCGCGCGTGAGCGCGGCTGGTCGGTCGACGAAGAGGAGTCGTTCCGCGGCATCGTCGGTGTCGCCGTCCCGCTCGAGGGGTGGGCGCCGGGCGATCCGCAGCTCGCCCTGGGGGTCGGCATCCCGGTCGCGGATGCCACGCCCGAGCGCGTCGCCCGCGTCGGCGCCGCGCTGCGCGAGGCGGCCCGACTCCTGACGAACCCGTTCAGCGCGTCGCGCTCCGGCTGAGGCTCCGCGCGGTCATCCCCGCGTCGCGCTGGGGGACTCTGGCGTACGGGGCGCGTTCCGCGCGTCGGGGCGTCATTGTTTCGCCCCGATCACGAGGCCGCCCCGAACTCGCTCGGCGATGCCGCGCCGCTTCCTCGATCTCGAAATCCGTCCAACATATTGAACTGTGTCCACAGGGTTGGTACAGTCGCCGAGTCGTAAGACCCCAGCCGATCGAAGGAGATGGCCGTGACCACTGCATCCACACCGACGCCGCAGCCGACGGATGACCCCGAGTACGCCGCGAATCTGCGCCGCGCGACCCTCGCCTCGAGCATCGGCAGCGCGTTGGAGTACTTCGACTTCGCGCTCTACGGCCTCTCGACGGCGCTGATCTTCAACGTCCTGTTCTTCTCGCAGGACAACCCCGCCCTCGCCACCGTCGCGGCCTTCGCGACGTACGGCGTCGGCTTCCTCGCCCGCCCGTTCGGGGGACTGTTCTTCGGTGTCCTGGGCGACAAGCTCGGGCGCAAGTGGGTCCTCGTGATCACGATCCTCCTGATGGGCGGGGCGTCCACGGCCATCGGACTCCTCCCCACGTACGAGGCCGTCGGCATCCTCGCGCCGATCCTGCTCGTGCTCATGCGCCTGCTGCAGGGCTTCGGCGCCGGTGCCGAACAGGCGGGTGCCACGGTGCTCATGGCCGAATACGCCCCGGTCAAGCGCCGTGGCTTCTTCTCGGCGCTGCCCTTCATCGGCATCCAGGCCGGAACCCTGCTCGCCGCCGTGGTCTTCAGCCTCATCTCCCTGCTGCCGGAGGACCAGCTGCTCAGCTGGGGCTGGCGCGTGCCGTTCCTCGCGTCGTTCGCGCTGATCCTGCTCGCGCTGTTCATCCGCATGCGCCTGCGCGAGACGCCGACGTTCATCGAGCTCGAGAAGAGCGAGCAGATCGCCGAGCGCCCCGTCCGCGACATCTTCACGCGCGGTCTACCGGGCGTCATCGTCGGTATCGGTCTGCGCATGGCCGAGAACGGCGGCTCCTACATGTTCAACACCCTCGCGCTGACGTTCTTCGTCGCGACCGTCGGCGGCGAGGCCGACCGCAGCCTGCTGACCTGGGGCGTCACGCTGGGTTCGCTCATCGGCATCTTCTCGGTTCCGCTGACCGGTGCCCTGTCCGATCGCATGGGGCGCCGGACCGTCTACCGCGCGGGCGCGGTGTTCATGCTGGTGTTCACCTTCCCGGCCTGGTGGCTGATGTCGCTCGGCAGCTACCCGATCACCATCGCCGTGATCGCGATCGGCATCGGCGTCGCCGTCAACTCGATGCTCGGACCCCAGTGCGCGATGCTCCCCGAGCTGTTCGGCAACCGCCACCGCTACCTCGGTGTGGCGATGGCCCGCGAGATCTCGGCCGTCCTCGCCGGTGGCCTCGCCGGTGTGCTCGGTGCGTACATCATCGCCGTGAGCGGGGCGAACTGGCTGCTCCTGGCCATCTACATGGCGACGCTCGCCCTCATCACGACCGCGTCGACGTTCCTGGTTCCCGAGACCCTCCGCCGCGACCTCACGCGCACCGACGACGCGATCAAGGTGTCGCGCGACGAGGCCGGAGAGGGTGTGGATGCCACGACCGTCACCGTCCGGACCATCCGATGACCCGCCTCGCCCGGGTGCGGACGCCCGACGGCGTGCGCGTCGTCCGGATCGACGGCGACCGGTTCATCCCGATCGACGACCCCTACGCCGCGTTCGCGGCAGGGAAGGAGATCGTGGATGCCGGGGGCCCGGTGCAGGGACCGCTCGGAGCGCCGTGCGTCCCGACGGTCGTCGTGGGGATCGCCCAGAACGGACCCGATCACGCCTCGCCCGTCCAGGCGTGGCTGAAGAGCCCGCGAACCGTCACGGGGCCGGATCAGGCGGTGACCCTGCGTCGCGACGCCGGCACGACGGTCGCCGAGGCGGAGGTCGCGGTGGTGATCGGTCGGGACACGACGGGGCTCACCGCCGAGAACGCGCACGAGTACGTGCTCGGCGTCACCGCGGTGAACGACCTGTCCAGCCCCGACCGCTCGGTCCTCGATCCGCGCAACTTCGAGTCGAAATCGGGGGAGGGATACACCCCGCTCGGTCCGTGGATCGACACCGCGATCGGTCTCGACGACGACGTGGCGCTGAGCCTTCTCGTCGACGGCGAGCCGGTGTGCGAGACGTCGGCGGGGCGTTATCCGATGTCCCCGCGGGCGTGTCTCGCGTACGTGGCGGGGTGGACGACATTGGGGCCGGGGGACGTGATCATGATGGGCGCGCCGTTCTCGGCATCCCCGATCCGGGCGGGGGTCACCGTCGAGGTCGTGGTGGGTGACCTGCGGTTGCGTACCCCGACGCGCTGAACCGCGTCAGTGCTTCTTGTACCCGGCGTTGCGGCCCATGGAGAAGAGGGCGCCGATCGCGCCGATGCCGCCGACCAGGGCGACACCGCCGATGACCCAGAGCACGACGTGGGAGAAGAAGCCGCTGTCCATGATGATCCTTCGGGTCGGTGGGATTCGATTCTACCGGGGTGCTCCGGTGCTCCTCGACATGCGCGGGTCGTGCGCGGGCGCTCGCGCTGGTAGACTTCCGGGGAACTTCGGCGAGGGACTGTCGCACACCGGCTGGTGACCGTGGCATCCGTGATCGACGCGGTGATGCAGGCCCCCGGCTTTCCTCACGCGCTCGCGTTCGAGTCGAATCCAGACCACCGGTGCGGGCCGTGCCCCGCCCCCAAGCTGCGGGCCGTGCGCTCGCGAGGAGAACATCATGTCGGAAGACAACAAGGTCGTCGCGGAGCTCCGCGAGAACTTCGGCAAGGGCTTCGCCCGTCGCCTCCGCGCCGCGGGCAAGATCCCCGCCGTCATCTACGGCCACGGCACCGAGCCCCAGCACGTCGCGCTGCCCGGTCACCAGACCGCGCTGCTCATCCGTCGCGCGAACGCCCTCCTCGACCTCGACATCGCGGGCAAGAGCCAGCTCGTCCTGGTCAAGGACGTGCAGAAGGACCCCGTGCGTCAGATCATCGAGCACATCGACCTGATCGTCGTGAAGAAGGGCGAGAAGGTCCAGGTCGACGTCCCCGTGGTCGTCGTCGGCGAGCCCTTCTCGGGCACCATCGCGATGCTCGACGCCACGAGCGTTTCGCTCGAGGTCGAGGCCACGCACATCCCGCAGAACGTCGAGGTCGACGTCGAGGGCGCCGAGGACGGCACGCAGATCACCGCCGCCGACCTGAAGCTGCCCGCCGGTGCGAGCCTCGTCACCGAGCCCGAGACCCTCATCGTGGGCGTCTCGGTGCCGCTCGACACGCTGGCCGCCGAGGAAGAGATCGCCGAGGCCGACGCCGAGGTCGCCGAGGAGCAGTCCGAAGAGGCCGAGGCCGGCGACAACTGACATCGGACGGCTGCGGTACACGCAGTCCGTCGACGAGGGGGCGCGTTCTTCGCGCCCCCTCGTTTCGTCTCCGGCCGACCCGGAAGAATGGATGCCATGGCAGACACGTGGGTGATCGTGGGACTCGGCAACCCGGGTCCGCGTTATGAGACGACCCGGCACAACATCGGACAGATGGTCGTCGACGAGCTCGCCGCGCGGCGGAGCGAGGCCTTCCGCGCGCACAAGGCGAACGCCCGCGTCGCCGAGACGTGGCTGCGGCCCGGCGGCCCCAAGCTCGTCCTCGCGAAGCCCAACAGCTTCATGAACGTCTCCGGGGGCCCTGCGGCCGGGCTCGCGCGCTTCTACGACGTCGCCCCGGAGCGTGTCGTGGTCGTGCACGACGAGCTGGACATCCCGTTCGACACGGTGAAGCTCAAGACCGGCGGGGGCCATGGCGGCCACAACGGCGTGCGCGACGTCGCCAAAGCGCTCGGCACGCCGGAGTTCCCGCGCGTCCGCGTCGGCATCGGACGCCCCGTGGGCCGGCAGGATCCGGCGGACTGGGTCCTCGACCCGTTCGGTGCGACCGAGCGCCAGACGCTGCCGATCCTCGTCTCGGATGCCGCGGACGCGGTCGAGATGCTCGTCGAGGAGGGGCTGGTCTCGGCGCAGCAGCGCTTCCACGCCCCGCGCGCCTGACCGGCCGCCCCTACGACGAAAGCCCCGGCCATCGGGCCGGGGCTTTCGTGTCGCTGAGATGTTCAGCCGATGGAGTTGACGTACGGCGCCGCTCCGGCGGTCGCGCCGATGCCGAAGATCACGGCGACCACGATGCCACCGAGGACGGCGAGGACGATCGCGGCGATGCCGAATCCCCGACCACGGTTCTTGATCGCGGCGATGATGCCCTGGATGAAGCCCCACAGACCGAGGGCACCGAAGACCAGGAAGCCGGCCACGGCGAGCAGACCGGCGACCGCTGCGGCCTGCTGGGCCGCCTCGGGGAGGGCGGAGGCGTCGATCTCGGTCGTGCCGTTCGCTCCGGTGGAGGCGTACTGCACGAGAGCACCGCTCTGCATGCCGCCGATGAACGCGAGGATCGAGCCGATGACGATGGCCGCGAGCGCCACGACGAACGCGATCAGGCCGAGGCGGTTGGAGGGCTTCTGGGCGGATGCGGTGGGGGGCTGGTAGCCCGGGGCCGCGGGGTACCCGGCCTGGGCGGCGGCATCAGCACGCGTGGCGGGGGGAGGGTTGTACGGCTCGGGGGGCGGCGTCGTGCTGCTCACGGGGTACTCCTTCGATCGTGGGATGGGATCATCCCGTCGCCGCGAGTATAGGGAAGCCCCCGCTTTTCTGAGAACAACCTGGACGCGCGCCGGGAAAGACGGTATCGACGCCGATTCAGGTGTAAGCGCCACCCGAGTCGGCGATCGTCCCCGCGCCGGCGGCCACCGCGAGGGCGACGAGCGCCGCGAAGATGAACGGGCCGAGGGCGGCGAGGACGATGGCGACGATGCCCATCGGGCGCCCGCTGTTGCGCGCGGTGGCGATGATCCCCACGACGAGAGCGGCGATGCCCAGGACCGTCCCGGTCCAGAACGCCACCTCGACGACGAGCACGAGGTCCCGCACGGGGCTCAGCACGCGCAGATCGAGGTTCTGCCCGCCCTGCGCGACGACCTGGGAGCCGGCACCCCGGCCCACGCGGAAGGCGGCGAAGCCCGCGACCGCGGGGGCGAGGACCATGCTCAGGATGCCGGCGACCAGCGCGAAGGCGCCGAGCGGACGCCGCTTCTTCGGCGGCGGGGGAGCCAGAAGGGTCCCCGTCGCGGGGGCGACGTACGGAGCGGCGAAGGGCGACGACATGCCAGCACTCTACGAGACGCGCTCGCGCCGCGACTCTCTGATCGGGGCTCCCGCCGAGCCGATGTCGGTGGCCCCACGTAGACTTTCCCGAGTGACAGTTCCCGGGATCGTGCGCGCCCTCGAGCAGGCTGAGTCGTATCGTGAGGCTGCATCCGCGGCATCCGTCGATCTGTCTCTCTCCCTCGTCGATGGGCTCGATGCCCCCGTCATCGCGGGCCTCATCGAGCGTCGTCGTGCCGCCGGTGACCCCGGGGCCGTGTTGGTGATCGCTCCGACCGGTCGTCGCGCCGAATCTCTGGGGCCGGCTCTGGATGCCGTGCTCCCGGGCGCTCAAGTGCTGCACTTCCCCGCCTGGGAGACGCTGCCGCACGAACGGCTGAGTCCGAGTCCCGAGACGGTGGGACGCCGACTGGACGTGCTGCGTCGGATCGCGTCCTGGAACGGTGAGGCGCCGCTGGTCGTCACCGCGTCCGTCCGGAGCGCCCTCCAGCCGCTCGCCCCGGGGCTCGGCGACGTCGCTCCCGTCGAGCTCGCCGTCGGAGGCCGCGGGCAGGAGCTCGAGGCGGTGATCACCCGGCTCGTCGAACTGGCGTACCACCGGGTCGACATGGTTTCGCGGCGCGGCGAGTTCGCGGTGCGCGGCGGCATCCTCGACGTGTTCCCGCCCGTGGCCGACCACCCCTACCGCGTCGAGTTCTTCGGCGACGAGGTCGATCAGATCCGCGCCTTCTCGGTCGCCGACCAGCGCTCTCTCCCGGGCGAGGTGACCGCGGTGACCCTGGTCCCCAGTCGCGAGCTGCTGCTCACCCCCGCGGTGCGGGCACGCGCTGCCGCGCTCCGCGACGCCTACCCCGGGCTGCGGCAGCTGCTCGAGAAGATGGCCGAGGGCATCCCCGCCGAGGGCATGGAGTCCCTCATCCCCGTCTTGGTCGACGACCTCACCACCCTCGTCGACTACCTGCCGGGGGGCAGTGCCGTGGCGCTCGTCGATCCCGAGCGTTCGCTCGCCCGCGCGACGACGCTCGGCGACACCAACCGCGAGTTCCTCGAGGCCGCCTGGTCGGCGGCGACCGCGGGGGCCGACACCCCCGTCGACCTCGACTCCGGCGACTTCGTGACCCTCGACGACCTGCACGAGCGCGCGAGCGGTCGCGGGGGCGTCTGGTGGCAGTTCAGCGCCTTCGATTCGGGAGCGGCGGATGCCGAAGACGAGGGTCTCGTCCGCGGCGACGATTCCGCGCACCGCATCAAGGCCGACGCCGTCCCCTCGTTCCAGGGCAACGTCGACGGAGCCACGGCGCACGTGGGCGAGCTGCTGACCGATGGTTGGTCGGTGATCGTCACGGCATCCGGTCCCGGAATGGTCGATCGCGCGCGTGACGTGCTCGCGGAGCGCGGGATCGCGGCGCGCCGCGTGGACGACGTTCTCACGCCGCCCGAGCCCGGGGTGGCGCACGTCGTGTGCGCGCCGCTGGAGCGCGGTTTCGAGCTGACCGAGGCGCGCTTCGCCGTCATCACCGAGACCGAGTTCTACGGCCGGTCGGTGAGCGGTGACAACCGCGGCGTCAAGAAGCTCGCGTCGCGTCGTCGCAACGTCGTCGACCCCCTGCAGCTCAAGCCCGGCGACGTCGTCGTGCACGCCACGCACGGGATCGGCAAGTTCCTCGAGCTCACCCAGCGCGAGGTCTCCAGCGGCGGCCGCAATGCGGTGAAGACGACGAAGGAATACCTCGTCCTCGAGTACGCCCCGGCCAAGCGCGGCTACCCGGGCGACAAGCTGTTCGTCCCCACCGATCAGCTCGACCTGCTGTCGAAGTACGTCGGCGGCGAGGCTCCGACCCTGTCGAAGATGGGCGGCAGCGACTGGGCGGCGGCGAAGGGCCGGGCGCGCAAGGCCGTCCGTGACATCGCGGTGGAGCTGGTGAAGCTGTACTCGGCGCGCATGGCATCCAAGGGCTACGCCTTCGGTCCGGACACGCCCTGGCAACGCGAGCTCGAAGAGGCCTTCCCGTTCGCCGAGACGCAGGACCAGCTGCAGACGATCGACGAGATCAAGGCCGACATGGAGAAGCCGATCCCCATGGATCGCCTCCTGTCCGGCGACGTCGGCTTCGGCAAGACCGAGGTCGCCGTGCGCGCGGCGTTCAAGGCGATCCAGGACGGCAAGCAGGTCGCCATGCTCGTGCCGACGACCCTGCTGGTCAAGCAGCACCTCGAGACCTTCGCCGAGCGCTTCGCCGGCTTCCCCGTGACGGTGCGGCCGCTCTCGCGCTTCCAGAGCGACAAAGAAGCGAAGGCGACCCTCGCCGGTCTCACCGACGGCACGGTCGACATGGTCATCGGAACCCACCGCATCCTCACGGAGAAGGTCGTCTTCAAAGACCTGGGGCTCATGATCATCGACGAGGAGCAGCGCTTCGGCGTCGAGCACAAAGACCAGTTGAAGAAGCTCAAGACCAACGTCGACATCCTCGCGATGAGCGCCACGCCGATCCCGCGCACGCTCGAGATGGCGGTCACCGGGATCCGCGAGATGTCGACCCTGGCGACCCCGCCCGAGGACCGGCATCCGATCCTCTCGTACGTCGGGCCGCGCAACGACAAGCAGATCGCGGCGGCCATCCGTCGAGAGCTGCTGCGCGAAGGCCAGGTGTTCTACGTGCACAACCGGGTGTCGTCGATCCAGCGGGTCGCGGCGCACCTCGCCGAGCTCGTACCCGAGGCGCGCATCGTCGTCGCGCACGGGCAGATGGGCGAGCACGCCCTCGAGCAGGTCGTCGACGACTTCTGGGAGCGTCGGGCCGACGTGCTCGTGTCGACCACGATTATCGAGACGGGTCTCGACATCTCGAACGCGAACACGATCATCATCGACCGCGCCGACAAGTACGGGCTCTCGCAGCTCCACCAGCTGCGCGGACGCGTGGGGCGTGGCCGCGACCGCGCCTACGCCTACTTCCTGTACGACGAGATGAAGCCGCTGTCCGAGACCGCGGCGGACCGCCTCGAGACCATCGCGGTGAACAACGACCTCGGCTCGGGCATGCAGGTCGCCCTGAAAGACCTCGAGCTGCGCGGCGCGGGAAACCTCCTCGGCGCCGAACAGGCGGGGCACATCGCGGGTGTCGGCTTCGACCTGTACCTCCGCATGATCGGCGAGGCCGTCTCGACCTTCCGCGGCGAGGACGTCGACGGTCCGACCGAGCTCCGCCTCGAGCTGCCGGTCGATGCGCGCCTGCCCGAGTTCTACATCGACAGCGAGCGGCTGCGCCTCGAGGCGTACCAGAAGCTCTCGGCCGCGGCATCCGCCACCGCCAAGGACGACGCGATCGACCTCGTGGTCGAAGAGCTGCGCGACCGCTACGGTGAGCCCCCCGCCGAGGTCGAGGGTCTCATCGCCATCGCGCGCCTGCGCCGCCGCGCCGCGCAGGCGGGTCTCGCGGACGTCGTGGCGATGGGCTCGAACCTGCGCATCGCCCCGGCCGACCTCGCGGACTCGATGCGCGTGCGCCTGCAGCGGCTCTACCCGAAGGCGAAGCTCGTCGCGGGAGGGGATGCCATGGTCGTGCCGCTCCCGCAGGACGCGAGCGACGCGAACCTCATCGCGTGGGTGCGCCAGCTGCTCGACGCGCTGTGGCCGCTGCCGGTCGAGACGGCGTCGGTCTGAGGATGCCATGATCGGCGCGCTCGTGACGAGCACCGTGGCGATGGTCGCGGTGGCCGTGCTCGCGTTCTGGACGGCGCGGCGCGGGGCGGCGGGCACGTTGCCGCGGAACGATTTCATCGGCATCCGGACGGGGGCCACCCGCGCGTCCGACGAGGCGTGGATCGCCGCTCATCGCGCGGGCGCGGGCGATCTGCGGCGCTCCGGCATCGGTGCGGGGGCCACCGCCGTGCTGCCGTGGCTGGTCCTGTTGCTGCCCGAGGCGCTCCGCGAGCCCTCGATCGCCGTCGTGGTCCTCGCCGGAGTCGCCGCGCTGATCGGCTTCTCGCTGCGCGCGGGCGTGGTGGGGCAGCGCGCGGCGCGCGCTGTGACCGAACGTCCCTGAGTCGCGTTCGCCCCGCGGTCCGGCCCCTCCTGCGCCACTGCCAGAATGAGCGCATGACCGACGTCGCGCCTCGTCGCCCTGACGCCCTCCGCCCGACGGTCGGCGCTCGCGCCTTCGACGCGCTCGACATCGCGGCGACGGCGCTGTTCGGTCTGGAGGGGGCCGCGGCGGCCGCGCACGCGGGGTTCGATCTGTTGGGCGTGGTGGTGGTCGGGCTCATCGTGGCGCTCGCGGGCGGCGTGCTCCGCGACGTCCTTCTCGGCGACCTCCCGCCCGCCGCCCTGCGGACCCCCAGTCGCATCGTCGCGGGGCTGGCCGGTGCACTCGTCGCGTTCGTCTTCATCGAGATCGTCGACGCGTTCCCGGCCCTGCCCCTGCAGATCCTGGATGCCATCGGCCTCGCGCTCTTCGCCGTCACCGGCGCGCAGAAGGCGTCGGCATCCGGCGCGAACCTCTGGGTCGTGACGATTCTCGGGACCCTGGCGGCGACCGGCGGGGGCGTCATCCGCGACGTTCTCCTGGCCCGTGCCCCGTACGTTCTGTCGGAGAGCATCTACGGCACCGCCGCGGCAGCGGGCGCTCTCGTCACCGGCATCCTGCTCGCGACCACTCGACGTCCTCGGCTCTCGCTCGCGGTCGGCTTCGCCGTGGCGCTCGCGCTCCGGCTCGGTGCGGTCGTCTGGGGCTGGTCCCTGCCGAGGATCGCGTGACGCTCACGGTTCGCGCGTCCGGCACCGCGGTGCGCCCCCTCCCGGGGCGCCCCTCGCTCGGCGCGCGGGCATTCGCGGCCCTGGACATCGTCGCCACCGGGGTCCGCGGAGTCGAGGGCGCAGCGCTCGCCGCCCACGCGGGCTTCGACCTGCTCGGCGTTCTCGTGGTGGGCTTCGTCGCCGCCGTCGTCGGCGGGATGCTGCGCGACGTGCTCCTGGGCGATCTGCCCCCGGCGGCTCTGCGTTCCTCGAGTCGCATCCTGGTGGCCCTGGCGGCGTCCGGGGCCACGTTCGCGCTGCTGAAACTCGTCGACGAGGTCCCTCCGACGGTGCTGCTCACCCTCGACGGCGTCGGGCTCGCTCTCTTCGCCGTGATCGGCGCACAGAAAGCCTCGGCGCACGGAGCGAGCCTGTGGGTGGTCGTGGTGGTCGCAGTGGTCGCCGCGACGGGTGGGGGAGTCGTCCGCGACGTTCTCCTCGGGCATACGCCCGTGCTCCTCACCCAGAGCGTCTACGGCGGGGCTGCTGCGCTCGGGGCTCTGGCCACCGGCATCCTGCTCGTCACGACCCGGCGCGCGCACCTGTCCATCGTGGTCGGATTCGTCCTCGCGTTCGGTCTCCGTGAGGCGGTCCTGCTGATCGGCTGACGTCAGCCGGTCGCGGGTCTACGCTGACCGCATGCGCTTCGCTCACCTCGGGGCCGAGCCCCGCATCCATCCCGACGCGGTGGTCGCGCCGACCGCCGTCGTCAGCGGCGATGTCACGATCGGCGCCGGATGCCAGGTCCTCCACGGTGCCGTCCTGACCTCGGAGGGGAGTCCCATCGTGTTGGGTGAGAACGTCATCGTGATGGAGAACGCGCTCATCCGCGCGAGCTCCACGCACGCCGTCCACGTCGGCGCTCATACCCTCGTCGGGCCGATGGCGAGCGTCGCCGGTGCGGATGTGGGCGAGGAGGTGTTCCTCGCCACGGGGACGCGCGTGTTCAACGGGGCCGAGATCGGCGACCGCAGCGAGGTCCGCATCAACGCGGTGATCCACCTGCGGACCGTCCTCCCCGCCGAGACCGTCGTGCCGATCGGATGGGTCGCCGTCGGCGACCCGCTGCAGATCCTTCCGCCGGACCGCCACGACGAGATCTGGGCGGCGCAGAAGGAGCTCGACTTCCCCGGGTACGTGTTCGGCCTCGATCGCGAGACCCCCGACCTGATGGTGCAACTGACCGAACGGTACGGCCGCAGCCTCGCGCGGCACGCCGACGACCGCCCGCTCGGCTGACGCCGCCCGCCCCGGGCCCGTCATGCGGAGTCGGGCCGCGCCGGCGGGGCGGCGCGGGCGCCGGTGTGCGGGCGGCCGAGTCCGCGGGGCGGGACGCACGCCGCGGACACGACGGTGCGCCGACCCCGCGGACACGACGGCGCGCCGAGGATCGGGTCGGATGCCTCTTACCCGGTGTTCTGCAGACCCGCTGCCACGCCGCTCACGGACAGCAGCAGCAGGCGCTGGTGCTCGGCATCCGGGGTCTCCGACTCGGCGGACGCGTCGCGGAGCGCGCGCAGGGCCCGCAGCTGCAGGAGCGAGAGCGCGTCGACGTAGGGGCTGCGCATCTTCACCGCGCGCTGCAGCACCGGCTTGTTGCCGAGCAGACCGCCGCCGGTGATGCGCTCGACCCACGAGCGGGTGAGGAGCATCTCGTCCATGACGAGCTGGGCCAGGTCGTCGCGGTCACCGAGGGCGAGGTAACGGCGAGCGATGCGCTCGTCGGCTTTCGCCAGGCTCATCGCGACGTTGTCGATCATCGTGCGGAACAGCGGCCACTGCTCGTACGCGTCGCGCAGGCGCTGCTCGTCGCCGACCGCGTCGAGGGCGGTGCCGAGGCCGAACCAGCCGGCGAGGTTGATGCGCGCCTGCGTCCACGAGAACACCCAGGGGATCGCCCGGAGGTCTTCGAGCGACTCGACCGAGAGGCCGCGACGCGCGGGACGCGAGCCGAGGGCGAGGTGTCCGAGCTCTTCCATCGGGGTGACGGTGGCGAACCACGGTGCGAAGCCCGGTGCCTTCACGAGGGCGAAGAACCGTTCGCGCGAGGCGACGTCCATCGTCTTCGCGACGTCGGCGAACGCCTCGGCCGCCCCGCGGTTCCGACGCTCGATGGAGGGGGAGGATGCCGTGAGCACGGCGGCCGCGACCTGATCGATGTGGCGCATCGCGATATCGGGGTCGCCGTAACGGGCGAAGATGACCTCGCCCTGTTCGGTGAGCTTGAAGCGGCCGTCCACGGAGTGCGGGGGCTGCGCGAGGATCGCGGAGTTCGCCGGCCCGCCGCCACGCCCGAGGGCGCCACCGCGACCGTGGAAGAGCGTGAGCTCGATGCCCTCGGCCTGGGCCCAGGTCGAGATCTTCGCCTGCGCCTCGTACAGCGCGAGGTTGGCCGCGACCGGTCCGACGTCCTTCGACGAGTCGGAGTAGCCCAGCATGACCTCGAGGCGGCGGCCGGTGGCATCCAGTCGGCTGACGAACGAGGGGTGGGAGACGATCTCGGCGAGGATGCCGGGGGCCGCCTGCAGGTCGGCGAAGGTCTCGAACAGCGGGATGACGTCGAGCACGGGGAGCGCCTCGCCCGGGCCCATCGCGTACGAGGCGAGCTCGTGGACGTTCGCGAGGTCCTCGGCCGACTGGGTGAACGAGACGATGTACCGACCGGCGGCGCGGGGGCCGAAGCGCTCCTGCACGTACGCGATCGAGCGGAACACCTCGAGCACCTCGTCGGTCTGCTCGCTGCGGGCGCCGCCCGCACGCAGTTCCTCGAGCACCTTGCGGTGCACGGCGGAGTGCTGGCGCACCTCGAGCTCGGTGAGGTGGAAGCCGTAGGTCTCGACCTGCCAGACGAGGCGCTGGAGCGCGCCGTACGCCTGGCGGGAGGCCCCCGCGGCGACGAGGGAGTCCTGCACCGTGCGCAGGTCGGCGAGCAGGTGCTCGGGGTCGCGGTAGGCGAGATCGGCGTTGCGCGTCCGGGTCGCGGCGATCTTGCGCGCGAGCAGCAACAGGATGCGGCGGTGCGGCTCGTCGGGGGAGCGCTCCGCGATCTCGGCGGCGGCGTCTTCGTCGGCCGCGCGCAGGCGGTGCCACAGGGCGACCAGGGTGTCGCTGGGGGGCGTGGTCTCGGCATCAAGGGTCAGACCGCGACCCACGCGCTGGGTCGTGCGCTCGAGACCCAGGAGCACGTGCTCGCTGGCGATCGCGGCGGCCTTGCGGGTGACGGATGCCGTGACGAAGGGGTTGCCGTCCCGGTCGCCGCCGACCCACGAGCCGACGCGGACGAACGGCTTCACGATGGGGGCGCGCGAGCCGGCGTGCTCGCCTTGGAGGATGTCGTCGATGCGGCGGTAGACGCGCGGCACGGCGGTGTAGAGCGTCTCGTCGAACACGGACATGACCGAGCGGACCTCGTCGACCGGCGACGGCTTCTCGCGCCGCAGGGGAGCGGTGCGCCAGAGCGTGTCGATCTCCTCGAGCATGCGGCGCTCGGCGCGGCGGATCTCGCCGTCGTTGCCCGCCGCGTCGTCGTGCTCGGAGAGCAGCTCCGACAGGCGGCGGATGCTCGTCGAGATCGCCCGGCGGCGGGCCTCGGTGGGGTGCGCGGTGAAGACCGGGTGGAAGCGCAGGGCCTGCAGGCGCGCGAGCGCCGTCTCTTCGCCGACCTCGCTCGAGAGGCGCTCGAACGCCGTCGCGATCGTGTCGGGCGTACCGCTGCGCGAGGGGCGATCGCCGCGCTCGCGCAGGATGCGCACGCGCTGGTGCTCCTCGACGAGGTTCACCAGGTGGAAGTAGGCCGTGAAGGCCCGGGCCACCTCGTCGGCCCGTTCGATCGAGAAGCCGTCGGCGATGGCCGCGGCCCGCTCGAACGCCTCCGGCGTCTCGTCGGTGTAGGCCTGGATCGTCGCCGTCCGCAGCCGCTCGACGTCGTCGTACAGTCCGGGGGAGCCGCTCTCCTGAAGCACGCGGCCCAGGAGCGATCCGAGCAGGCGCACGTCGGCGCGCATCTGTTCGGGGAGCTCCTGGCCGGCTTCGAAGCGGCCCACGAGGTCGATGGCCTCGGTCGGGGTCAGTTCTCGCACACGCCCCAGATTATCCGCGTCGCGTGTCGGGCAGATGACGCGAGGACGCAGTGGTACACGCTTCACGCGGCGCCGCGGTCCGAACTCCGGACTTTTCGCTGCCGGGGGCCGTGATGGCGGCGGATTCTTGCGGCTGATACGTCCTGGCGTCCGAGATCTTCCGGAGTGCGGCCCGTCCTCGGCCCGTCCTCGACCCGCCGCGCGCCTGTGCGGGGGATACTCGGGGCAGCGGCGCCATCGCCGCCCCGGAGGGAGACCCCGTGACCGACGACGCGCTGCGACAGGCCGCCGACACCATGCGAACCGTCCGCGCGCGCTGCGCCTGGACGCGGACCATCGACCACCGCGACCTCGTCCCCTATCTCGTCGAAGAGAGCGCCGAGGTCATCGACGCCGTCGAGTCCGGCACGCGCGCAGACCTGCGCGAGGAGCTCGGCGATCTGCTCTGGCAGGTGCTTTTCCACGCCGAGATCGCCGCGGGAGACCCCGACGACCCCTTCGACATCGACGACGTCGCGCGCGGGCTGACGGAGAAGATGGTGCGTCGGCATCCGCACGTGTTCGCGGATGCCGTGGCATCCACGCCCGAAGAGGTCCTCGTGCACTGGAACGCGGCGAAGGCGGCCGAGAAGCACGACCGCACGAGCGTGCTCGACGGGGTCAGCGAGCACATGCCGGCGCTGGCGCTGGCGCAGAAGGTGGTCGGCAAGGCGGCGCAGGTCGGGGTGTCCGCACCGCACCACCGCCTCGCCGATCCGGCGTCGGAGTCCGAGCTCGGCGACGCCCTCCTGGCGTTGGTGCAGCTCGCCCGCGAGCACGGCTGGGACGCCGAGCGAGCACTGCGCGAGCGCCTGCGCACCCTGCGCGCCGAGGTGCGCGCGGCCGAGGGGGCGTAACGGTCGTCGGGATCACGTGGGATGCCCGACTTGACCGACGAAATGCCTTCATACGCGGTCATCTCAGCGATCCCGGGTCATCTAGACGGGGGCGGACCCGTGCCTGAACACGGCGTCGGGTGGAGCCTGGAACAATGGGACGGTGGCATCCGTGAACCCGCCGCGCGGCATGCGCGACTTCCTCCCCGCTGACAAGGCCCGTCGCGAGCGCGTGCTCGCCGTCATCCGCGAGCGCTACCGCGCCCACGGTTTCGACGAGATCGAGACCCCGGTCATGGAGGACTACGACCGCCTGCACGCCGGGATCGGCGGCGACAACGAGAAGCTGTCGTTCAGCATCCTCAAGCGGGGGATGGATGCCGAGGCCATCCGCGCCGCGGCCGACGATCCCGCCGCGCTCGCCGACCTCGGCCTCCGCTACGACCTCACCGTCCCGCTGGCGCGCTTCTACGCGACGAACCGCGCGCAGCTGCCGAGCGTGTTCCGCGCGATCCAGGTGGCGCCGGTCTGGCGGGCGGAACGTCCGCAGAAGGGCCGCTACCGCCAGTTCCTGCAGTGCGACATCGACATCATCGGGGATGCCTCCGCCCGCGCCGAGGCCGAGTTGATGATCGCGAGCCTCGACGTGCTCGACGCGCTCGGCCTCGAGGGCGGATCGATCCGCGTGAACGATCGCCGCGTTCTCGACGCGATGCTCGACGTGTTCGGCTTCGCCCCCGACGTGCGTCCGGGCGTGCTCATCACGATCGACAAGCTCGACAAGGTCGGCCCCTCGGGCGTCGTCGCCGAGCTGCGCGACCGCGGGGCCGCGACCGAGGCCGTCGACGCGCTCGCGGCCTACCTCGACCGGCCCGCGGAGACCCCGTCGTTCGACGACGCCGGCATCCGCGCGGCGCTGCCCGACGGCATCCCGGATGACGTGATCGCCCACCTCGTGTCCCTCGGCGAGACGGTTGCGGCTGCCCGCGGGGCGGACGCGCCGCTCGTCTTCGACCCGTTCCTCGTCCGCGGCATGGGGTACTACACGGGCACGATCTTCGAGCTCGCCCACCCGAGCGTCGACTACTCGCTCGGCGGCGGCGGTCGGTACGACGGCATGATCGGTCGCTTCCTCGGGCAGCAGGTGCCGGCCGTGGGCTTCTCGATCGGCTTCGAGCGGATCGTCGATCTGCTTCCCGACGCGGATACCGAGGGGGAGCGATCCGTGGTCCTCGTGCACGATCGCGAGGTTCCGCTCGCCCGGCTTCTCGCGCTGAAGGCGCACCTCGTCGCCGGCGGGGCGCGCGTGCGCGTCGAGCAGCGGCCCAAGAACATGAAGGCGCTGCTCGAGCGCTCCGCGGCCGACGGTTACACGTCTTTCGTGCCCGTCGGGGCGGACACCACGCCGGAGTCCCTGGAGCTTCGTCCGCTGAGCTGAGCGCACGGGCCCGCGCGCCCGGCTCGGCGTCTGCGCCGAGGGTGAGGTCGTGGAGCTTGTCGAGCGGCCCGGTGGGTCGAGGCGGCGTCGACGAGCTCGACCCCACGCGTCGGCGCGTGCGCCGGCTACGCCACCGCGCTGATGAGCGCCTCGTCTGGACTCTCGGCTGCGAGTCGTTCGAGCCGCGTGGCGGTCGCGGCATCCCGGGGAGCGAACCAGACGACCCGCGAGCCCAAACCTTCGTCGATCCACAGGCTGGACATCTCGAGGTGCAGCTCGCCGACCCGCGCGTGCACGAGGTTCTTGGGCGCGTTGCGCTCCCCGCCGACGTCACCCAGGCTCCACAACTCCGAGAAGCGCGGCGAGGCCGCTTCGAGCTCGGCGACGAACCGCTGCCACGAGGGCTCCTCGTGGTGTCGCCCGTAGGCGGCGCGCAGGCGCGCGGCGATGCGTCGTTGCGCGTGGTCGAGGTCGACGTGCGCGCGCTGCCATGCCGTGTCCGTGAACAGCAGCACGGCGCAGTTGCGCCGTTCGACGGGCAGCTCGTCGAGGTCGTCGAAGAGGAAGCGGTAGGAGCGGTTGTACGCGCGGATGTCGAAGCGCGAGGTCTGCACCGCCGCCGGGTACGGCAGCAGCTTCTCGAGCAGGTCGAGGTGCGTCTGCCCGACGCACTGGCGCGCCTCGCGGTCGGGTAGCGGGAGGTCGGCGAGGGCGAACAGGTGGTCGCGCTCGTCGTCGCTCAGGAGCAACGCGCGGGCGATCGCGGCCACGACCTGCGCGGACGCGGCGATCGGGCGCCCCTGTTCGAGCCAGGTGTACCAGGTGAGTCCGACACCGGCGAGCTGAGCGACCTCCTCACGGCGCAGGCCCGCGACGCGACGGCGCGAACCGTCGGGGAGGCCGACATCGGCGGGACGCAGGCGCGCGCGACGGCTGCGCAGGAAGCCCGCGAACTCGGCGCGGGTGTCGTCGGATCGACTCATGGCATCCCTCCCTCTCCGGCGATCCTAGGACCGCCCTCCGACACGTCCCCGCGCGGTGGGGAGTGCTCTCGGTACCAGGATGAAGGCACTCCTGGTACCAGGATGCCGCTGTCCCCATGCTGGCACCATGACCACCTCCGCACAGCCCGCCACGGGCAGCGCCCCCGTGCCGATCCGACCCGGTCGGCCCGATCTCGGCGCCGCCCAGGCCGTACCCACCTGGCGCTACCTCGGCTTCCTCCTCGGTCCCGGCGTCGGCACGTTCGCCTTCAACGCGGTGACGGTGATCCTCCCGACGCTGCGCGAACGGTTCGGCGCGGGCGACGTGGCTCTCGAACTCGTCATCGCGGGCTACGGCATCCCGTTCGCCGTGCTGCTGATCCTGGGCGGACGCCTCGGCGACCGCTTCGGCCGCCACCGCCTCTACACGGTCGGCATGGGCCTCTTCCTCGTCTCCGCGATCGCCTGCGCGCTCGCCCCCTCCATCGAGACGCTGGTCACCGCCCGCGTCGTGCAGGGGGTCGGTGCCGCCCTGTGCACCCCGCAGGTGCTCGCGACCATCCAGGCGACCTCGCGCGGCGCCGCCCGCACCCGGGCGATCGCGGCGTTCGGCGCGAGCGGCGGGATCGGAGCGGCGGTCGGGCAGGTGTCCGGCGGAGCGCTCGCGGCGCTGTCGTTCGGCCCCGTCGAGGGGTGGCGCGCGGTGTTCGTCGTGGTGGCGCTCATCGCCGTGGCCGCGATCGTCTTCGCTCCGTTGGCGCCCCGGTCGCGGGCGCACGAAGTGGTCGCGATCGATCTCGTCGGCACGGCGGCGCTGGCTCTCGGCATCCTGGCCGCGTCCGTCGCGCTGACGTTCGGCCCGGTGTGGAACTGGTCGTGGCCGGTCGCCGTCGCCCTCGTCGTGGCCGCCGTGGCGCTGGTGGGGATGTGGAAGCACCAGGATGCCATCGAGCGATCCGGCCGGGTCCCGCTGCTGCCCCCGAGCGTCCTGCGTCTGCGCCCCCTTCAGCTCGGGCTGCTCGCCGCGGGCCTGTTCTTCGCGGGCTACTCCGCCCTGCTCTACGTCTTCCCGCGCGCCGTGGAAGCCGGGGGACTCACGTCGCTGCAGGCCGGGATGGCGCTCCTGCCGTTCGCGGTCGTGTTCGCCGGGATGTCACTGGCCGTCGCCCGCATCCAGAGTCGTCTCGGTGACGCCACCCTGATCCTCGGCGTCGCCCTGCAGATCGTCGCGCTGCTCGCGATGGCCGGCATCCTCGCGGTGGCGTGGGGAAGCGACGTCGGGCTCTGGCTCCAACCCGCTCTCGTACTGCTCGGCGCCGGGCAGGCGCTGATCTTCTCGCCGCTGACCCAGCTCGTCGTCCGCGAGGTGCCGGTGGAGGCGGCCGGACTCTCGGGCGGCATGTTCAGCACCGCGCAGCAGCTCGCCCTGTCGTTCGGCGTGATCGTCATCGGCGGACTCGTGAGCCTGACCGGCGCCGCCGGGCGCGACGAGCTCCTCGCGGGTCTCGCCCTCGACATCGCGCTCGCCGTGGCCGTGCTGATCGTCGCCGTCGCACTGCGCTCCCGCGCGCGTCGCGCCGTGCGCTGACGGACGGACTCCGGATGCCGCGCCCCGGCGCCCCCGCACCGTCACGCCGCGGCCACCGGGTGTTCACCGCGGGCGAGTGTCATCGGAGGATGCGCGCGCGTCGTCCGGTGACCCTGACCGCCGCCTCCACGGTCGCCGTGCTCGGCGCGACGGCCGTGGCGGCGCGGACGCTCATCGCCCGGCAGGCCGCGATCGCGCGCCGGCGCATCGGCAAGCCGCTGGGGGAGCAGGCTCTGGATGCCGATCGCGTCTGGCGCCGCAAGAAGCACCCGGGAGAACCGGTGGAGCTGCTGCTCCTGGGTGACTCGATCGCCGCGGGCCTCGGTGCCGGCCATCGGCGGGACACGCTGGGAGCCCGACTCGCGAAGGGCATCTCCCGAGAGGCGGTCCGGCCCGTGCGCCTGCGCACTGCCGCCGTCGTGGGGTCCGAGACCTCGGCGCTCGCCGCCCAACTCGCTCAGCTTCCGGGCGACTATCGCGCCGATGTCGCGGTCATCGTGGTGGGCGGGAACGACGTCACCCACCGGGTGCCCGCGAATCGAGCCGCCGGGCAGCTCGAGGAGGCCATCGGCATCCTGAGGAGCAGGGGGATGCCCGTCGTGGTCGGCACGTGTCCCGACCTCGGCACGCTGCGCGCCGTGCCGCAGCCGTTGCGCACCCTCGCATCGCGCTCCTCGCGGCAGCTCGCCGCCGCGCAGGCCCGCGCCGCCCACCGGGCGGGCGCACGCGTGGTGGGGCTGGCACGGGCCGTGGGGCCGGTGTTCGCCGAGCGGCCCGACGAGATGTTCAGCGTCGACCGGTTCCACCCGAGCGCCCTCGGCTATCGCCGCACGGCCGACGCGCTGCTCCCGGCGGTGCTCGCCGCGCTCCCGACCGCGCGGGGCGAGCAGGCCTCCTCGGCCAACCCATAGCTCGCCGCCATACTCTTCCCGCACGCCTCCCACCGATGTCTTCCTCAGCACCTGGCGCGCCGATCCGATCACCCTCGGCGTGCTCTTCGTGGCATCCACCGCGTACCTGCTCGGGGTCCGTCGGGTGCGGAGCCGCGGGGAGTCCTGGCCGCTGCGGCGGACGATCGGCTTCTTCGCCCTGGGGCTGCTGCCGTACGCGGTCATCGAGCTCGGCTTCCTGGGCGTGTACTCGTCCGAGCTCCGCTGGGCGTTCTCGACCCGCATCGCGCTGCTGATCTTCGCCATCCCCGCGGGTATCGCCGCGGGGCGTCCCCTCGATCTCGTCCCCGCCGGGGTGCGCGAGCGGATCCTCGCGTCCCGCGTCACGCGCATCTTCGGCAACGCCATGGTCGCCACCGTGGTGATCGCGGCGGTCTTCTGTCTGTTCCTGACCCCGCTCGCCGGCATCCTGCGCGTCGATCCCGTGGCCGAGGCCTCGCTCGGGATCGTCGTTCCCCTCGTCGGACTCGCGATGGTGCTGCCGATGATGGCCCTCGGCGCGGTGCACACCGGCACCTTCATCGCGATCGAGTTCCTGCTCGCTTTCGTCGAGCTGCTGATCGACTCCGTTCCCGGCCTGCTCATGCGGCTGAACGACAACGTCCTGGACCTGATCCCGGATGCCACGCAGACGGTGTCGTGGTGGCCGTCGATGCTGCACGACCAGCACCTGGCCGGCGACATGATCTGGTTCATCGCGGAGTTCGCCGACGTGCCGATCCTCGTCATCCTGATGATCCGGTGGATGCGCAGCGACCGCGTCGAGGCGAAGGGCTTCGACGACCTCTCCGACGAAGAGTACGACGAGATGACGCGCGCGCACCTGCGCGGCGAGCGTTGACCCGCACCCCGCGCCCCGACAGGGTGGGAGGGTGGCCACTCCCGACGACGTCGACACGTTCCTGACCGACACCCTGGTCGGAGACGACCCGGTTCTGGATGCCGTGCTGCAGACGCAGCACGACGCCGGTCTCCCATCGATCGAGGTCGCTCCCGTCAACGCGAAATTCCTGCACCTGCTGACCCGCATCGCGGGCGCCCGGCGGGTGCTCGAGATCGGCACGCTCGGCGGTTACTCCACGATCTGGTTCGCGCGCGCCGTAGGCCACGGCGGGCGGGTCGTCACCATCGAGGCCGAGCCCGCGAACGCCGAGATCGCCCGCGCGAACCTCGAACGGGCCGGTGTCGCCGATCGCGTCGAGGTGCGGGAGGGGCGGGGCGCCGACGTGCTCCCGACGCTCGAAGGCGTCGAGCCCTTCGACCTGGTCTTCATCGACGCCGACAAGGAATCGAACACGACCTACCTCGACTGGGCCGCGCGCCTCGGGCGCCCCGGCACGGTCGTCGTTCTCGACAACGTCGTGCGCGGGGGAGAGGTCGCCGACCCCGACACGGCCGACACGAAGGTGCAGGGCGCTCGCCGCGGCATCCTGATGCTCGGGAGCGACCCCCGCTTCGACGCCACCGCCCTGCAGACGCTCGACCGCAAGGGGTGGGACGGGATCGCCCTCGCGATCGTGACGGATGCGGCATCCGTCTCCGCGCCCGCCCTGGACGGTCACTAGACTCGACCACGGACCGACGACGCTCCGCCCTCTTTCACTCAAGAACCAACGAGGAGTCCTTCGTGGCACTTATCGAGGCTGTCAACGCGCGCGAGATTCTGGATTCGCGCGGAAACCCGACCGTCGAGGTGGAGGTGCTCCTCGACGACGGCATCGTCCAGCGCGCGGCTGTTCCCTCCGGCGCGTCCACCGGTGCCTTCGAGGCCTACGAGCTGCGCGACGGCGACAAGAGCCGTTACAGCGGCAAGGGCGTGCTGAAGGCCGTCGCCGCGGTCGTCGACGAGCTCGGCCCCGCGATCGAGGGCGTCGAGGCCAGCGAGCAGCGCATCATCGACGAGATCCTCATCGAGACCGACGGCACCGAGAACAAGTCCCGCACGGGCGCCAACGCCATCCTCGGCGTCTCGCTCGCCGTCGCCAAGGCCGCCGCCGACAGCGCCGACCTGCCCCTGTTCCGCTACCTCGGCGGACCCAACGCGCACCTCCTGCCCGTTCCGCTGTTCAACGTCATCAACGGCGGCGAGCACGCCGACAACGGCATCGACTTCCAGGAGTTCTTCCTGGCCCCCATCGGCGCCGAGACCTACGGCGAGTCCCTCCGCTGGGGCACCGAGGTCTACCACGTCCTCAAGGGCGAGCTGAAGTCCGCGGGCTACAACACCGGTCTCGGCGACGAGGGCGGCTTCGCCCCCGACCTGCCCAGCAACCGCGAGGGCCTCGACTTCCTCATCCGCGCGATCGAGAAGGCCGGCTTCACCCCCGGCAAGGACATCGCGGTCGGCCTCGACGTCGCCGCCACCGAGTTCTACAAGGACGGTGTCTACACGGTCGAGGGCAAGGAGTGGAGCGTCGACACCCTCGTCGACTACTTCGCCGACCTCGTCGCGAACTTCCCCATCGTCACCATCGAAGACGCCCTCGCCGAGGACGACTGGGACGGCTGGAAGAAGCTGACGGATGCCATCGGCTCCAAGGTCCAGCTCGTCGGCGACGACCTGTTCGTCACCAACCCGAAGCGCCTGCAGCAGGGCATCGACCTCGGTGTCGCCAACTCGCTGCTGGTCAAGGTCAACCAGATCGGCACGCTGAGCGAGACGCTCGACGCGATCTCGCTGGCCACCCGTTCGGGCTACACCTCGATGCTGTCGCACCGCTCGGGCGAGACCGAGGACACCACCATCGCCGACCTCGCCGTCGCGGTCAACGCCGGTCAGATCAAGACCGGTGCCCCGGCCCGCAGCGAGCGCGTCGCGAAGTACAACCAGCTGCTCCGCATCGAGGAAGACCTCGGCACCGCCGCGGTCTTCGCGGGCCGCTCGGCGTTCCCCCGCTTCAAGGGCTGATCGTCTGACATCGCGAGGAGGGGGAGCCGCGAGGCTTCCCCTCCTTTCGTGTTTCGGAGCCGTCACGGGGTGTTCGCCGAGACCCTCGGCGGTCCTCGGCGCGTCCCCGGGTCCGCACGGGGGAGCGACGTAGACTCGGCTCCGCCCGTGGCCCGAACGCTCGGGTGAGAAGGAAAGGGGATGCCGTGGACCGACCGACACTGCCTCCCCGCGGGCCGGCATCCGGAGGCGCCTCCGGTGCGAAAGGCAACGCTGCGAAAGGTGACGGCGCGAAGGGCAACGGAGCGAAGAGCAGCCGAGCGAAGGGGAAAGCCGGCGGCACGCCCCTCGCGAAGACATCGACCGGAAAGCCTCCGGCGACGCCGCGAGCCCAGGGCTCCGCGCCGAAGCGCCCCTCCCGCCCCGCGGCTCGGCCGGTGGCCGCGCAGCCCCGCGTCGATGTGCGGGGGTGGCTGGGTGGCATCCGTGTCTCCGGATTCGTCGTCATCATGCTCGGCCTGGTCGTCCTCGGCACGTTCGTTCTGGTTCCGACGGTCGGCACCTACATGGATCAGCGTCAGCAGATCCAGGCGCTGAAGAGCGCCGTGGCGCTGAGCCAGTCCGAGGTCGCCGATCTGCAGTCGCAGCGCGAGCGGTGGTCCGACCCGGCGTACATCACGACCCAGGCGCGCGAGCGGCTGTACTACACGATGCCCGGAGAGGTCGTGTACCTCATCGACGACGACCTCCCCGCCTCGGCGGCCCTCCAGGAGCAGGCCGACGTGAGCGGTGACGTGAGTCAGACCCGCACCGACTGGATGTCGCAGTTCATGAGGTCGCTGACCTCGGCGGGATCCGCCCAGGTGGCGGTTCCGACCGTCGGGGTTCCCGACCCCGCGCCGACGCCCGACGCGCCGCCCGCTCCCTGACACCCGGTCGGGTCGGCACTCGGCGGGCGGGCAACCCCGCCGGGTACCCTGAGAGCGATGACTACGACGCCGCTTCCCCCCGCCTCCGACGCCGACCTCGCCGTGCTGCAGGCGCAGCTCGGTCGCGTACCCCGCGGCGTGGTGGGCATCGCGGCGCGCTGCGTCTGCGGCAACCCGACCGTGGTGGCGACCTCTCCGCGTCTCGATGACGGCAGCCCGTTCCCCACGTTCTACTACCTGACGCACCCCGCGGCCACCGCCGCGATGTCGGTGCTCGAGGCCGGGCACGTCATGAAGGAGTTCCAGGATGAGCTCGCCGAGGACGACGACCTGCGCGCCGCCTACCTCGCCGCCCACGAAGCCTATCTCCGCGATCGCGCGGCCTACGGCGAGCCCGAAGAGATCGCCGGCATCTCCGCCGGCGGCATGCCGACGCGCGTGAAGTGCCTGCACGCTCTGGCCGGTCACGCTCTCGCCGCGGGCCCGGGCGTCAACCCGATCGGTGATCGCGCCCTCGCCCGCGGGACCTGGTCGCCCGAGCGGTGCGTCTGCGAGACCCCCGGAGTCGGCGGATGAGACGCCTCGTCGCCGCGGTGGCATCCCTCGTCCTCGCGGTGATGCTCAGCGGGGCGACGATGAGCGGAGCCACGACCGCCCCCGTGCCGGAAGACCCGACCGACAGCGTCCGCGCGGGCGAGTACTGGCTCGATCAGTACGGCATCCGCGACGCGTGGAACACCACGCGTGGTGCCGGGCAGAAGATCGCGATCATCGACACGGGCATCGGCCGCGGGCCGGTCGAGTTCAACGGCGCGGTCGTGGGCGGCACCGATGTCTCGGGGGCGGGATCTCCCGACGGCCGCACGCCGGTCGGCGCCGTGGACTCCAACCACGGCAGTTGGGTCGCCTCTCTCGCCGCCTCGCGCGGCACCGGCAACGGCCGCGGCATGATCGGCGTCGCTCCGGAGGCCGACCTGCTCTCGATCTCGATCGGCTTCGGGGCGTCGGCGTCGGTCCCGTTCACCGAGCAGATCGCGAAGGCGATGCGCTGGGCCGTCGATCAGGGGGCCACCGTCATCAACCTGTCGCTGACGACGAACACGCTCGACTGGGACCCCAGCTGGGACGACGCCTTCCTGTACGCCTTCGATCATGACGTCGTGGTCGTGGTCGCCGCGGGCAACCGGGGGAGCGGCACCGACCGCGTGGGCGCGCCCGCGACCATCCCCGGCGTGCTCGCCGTGGGCGGCGTGGACCCCTCCGGGCGTGCGAGCAGCGACGCCTCGACCCAGGGCATCACGATCGGCATCTCGGCCCCCAGCGAGCGGCTTCTCGGCGTCTCGGCCGACGGCACGCTCGCCCAGTGGAACGGCACGAGCGGCGCGGCCCCCATCGTGGCCGGCATCGCGGCTCTCGTGCGCGCGGCGCACCCCGGTATGGATGCGAACAACGTCCTGAACCGGCTCATCTCCACAGCCAAGCCCGCCCCGGGCACGGCGCCCGGCCTCGACATCCTGTACGGATACGGTCTCGTCGATGCCTCGCGCGCGGTTTCCGCGGACGTGCCCTCGGTGTCGGAGAACCCGCTCGGCAGCCTCGAGGACTGGATCCGCGTGTACCGGCGGGCCGACAGCGAGCCGAGTCCGACGCCGAGCTCGGCCCCGGTGGAGATCCCGCCGTTGCCACCGGTCGAGGGGCCGCCCTCCGCGAGTTCGCCTCTGCTGCCGTCGCGCGATACCGTGCTGTACGGGTCACTGCCGCTCGCGGGTGCCACGCTCGCGGCTATA
>Ga0308161_1000824_pt1 | contig 42452 bp, 56 predicted proteins | sample PhyFR2_FD_201034 | JGI IMG/M metagenome (GOLD analysis project Ga0308161, IMG submission 201034) | Phyllosphere microbial communities from UC Gill Tract Community Farm, Albany, California, United States - DLSLF.R2 | ecosystem: Host-associated > Plants > Phyllosphere > Unclassified | place: USA...
AGATCGCGGGCGACTGTCGCGACGTGGACGCCGGTGTCGAGGCGGCCACATCCGTCGCACCGGTTCTCAGCGTCGTACGGCTTGATCGCCTCGAGGTGGCCGAACTGACAGCCGTCGCAGACGATAGATAGCACCGGGTCCCACCCGAGCAGGTGGGATCGCATCGGGGCGAGCTGCATATGAGGGCAGCTGCCGCTACTCACCGCGATCGCGTGGTCAGCGAACGCCCGGTAGCCGATGGAACGAGAGAACCGACCGGCCTTCTCCCGGAACTTCATCTCCTGGTCCACGCTCTTCTGGATGCGTGCGCGTTCGGACTGTTCGGTGGCGTGTTTGCCGGACCAGTAGCGGAGGGTGTGGACGTCGCTGTAGAAGTACGCCTGATCCGGTTCTGTGAGCAGCCGCGCGCCCCTGCCCAGGCGTGGGTTCCAGAGGTCTGCGAGCGTGGCAACTAGGAATCCTCGGGCCCGGTACCACTCGATTGCTTCGGGGGTGTTGGAAGGGATGACCGAGCCGTAGAGGCCGACGATGTCGCGGGGGAGCCCGGCGATCGTGGCTTCGAGCAGCTGACTGGCGATGCCTTGGTCTCGGTGGGTCGGCAGAACGGCGAGCGTGTGGATCTTCAACCAGCCGAGATCCTCGGGGTGTTCGTCACCGACCACGGTCCGGCCGTAGGAGAGCCCTGTCGCTATGTGCCCCACGACCTCGTCCCCGATGGCAGCGACGCGCGTAATCACGCGGGGGTCCTCAGTTGCGATGGCCGCCGGCCAGTCGAAGACGGTGCCGGCGATCTGATGTGTCTGCCGGTCGATCTCGTCGACGTCGCGGAGCGTTGCTTCTCGGATCTCAACGTTCATGGATTTGGTTCCCTCCCTGTACCAACCTCTCCGCGCACCGTAACGGGTTCCCCTGACGCGGTGTCGTTCATACCGGTACAGAGAATAAGGCTGCGGCGGCTACGCTCCGCGGCGTGACTGATGAGCTCGAGGCGTTGCAGTGGCTCACCGTGGACGAGCTCGCGGCTGCACGCCGGCGCGCGATCAAGCAGCTGAACCTCCTCGATCACTCCGACGCCGGGTTTTGGGAGGCCGAGGCTGCGCTGCAGCGCACGCTCGCGCTGATCGGGTTGGTGCAGGACGAGCGACGGCACCGCTGATCGGGGGGGGCTAGGAGCCGAGCGCTGCCTGCGCTGCGCGACAGGCGGGGCACCAGTCAACGTCGTCCGTTGAGCAGTCCCACCCGTACGATTCCGCGTGGCCGCGCGCACCGTGGTAGCTGACCGCGTTGGGGCCGATCAGGGCGAGCTTTTCGCTGCACTGGTGCCCATCGCACGTGAGCACAATCGCGGGGTGAATTGCCATACCGTCTCGTCTCTCGCCGGCGTCAGGCGTCGACCGTGATGCCGAGGCTGATCCACCCGTCGGGGACCGACTGCAGGTAGGCCTTCAAGGCGGCGGCGTAGTTCGGCCCGGACGCTTCATGCGGCTGGATCTCGGTCGACCGGGCGACGGCACGGACGGTGATGTTCCCGGCCGCGGTCGAACTCAGCGTGTTCGTCTGCACGACGTCGTACCCGGTGAGCTCCAGGCCGTCGATCGCGCGGGCCCGGGCGGTGCTCTGGTCGTCTGCGTGGCCGTCGGCGGTGATGGTGTTCGTGGAGCGGATCGTGCCGCGGACGGTGGTCATGGATCCATCCTCGCAGCGCGCTCCGACACCTGCGGTGTCGGCGGCCGCGGTCATCATCGGTGGCATGCCCGAACACAGGTGGGCGCCGCCGAGCCACCCAGATCCGCCCGAGGACCAGCCGCTCGGCGTCCCAGCCCCTCCGGCGCCGGAGCGAGTGTCGGGCTACCCGGCGGTGTGGGTGCGGGTCGAGTTCACCCGGTCTGGCCTGCAGACCTGTCCCGGGTTCGTTGAGCAGGCAGACGCCGACGTCGTCTACGTGCAGCTCGTGCACATGGGCTTCGTGCACCACGTGTGGTTGCCGATGGACCGGATCAAGAAGCGGGCTCTGAAGCCGCAGGGGCGCCGCTGATGGGCGTGCGCCGGCGTGGCCGCTGGGTGCCCGAGGAAGCCGTGTCGCTGCCCGCAGACGCCCGTGGCGGCCCGGTGGGCGACGTCGTGCCACCGGCGCCCGTGCACGCGTGGATCCGCACCTACCGCGGTGTCGATCGCCGCGTGGAAGCGAAGGCGATCGCCGCGACCGGTGACGCGGTCCTGATCGAGTGGGGGAGCGGGCAGGCCGCGACCGCGGCGTGGGTGTGGCGGGCCGCGGTGAAGCACCGCGTGGAGCTCTCAGCGACGTCATAGCCGACCCCGGTTGCCGACGTCGAGGGGCGTGCGTACCGTGATGGTCTGCGTCCGGACCATTCCCCCCAGTGGCTTCGGGCGCGCGCAGCTCGAGCAGCCCCCCCAATTCGCTCGAGCTGCAGCCGGCCCCGGTCTGTTCCCCCCAACAGGCCGGGGCCGCTTCACGTCTGCGGACGGTACACGGCGATCGGAGGCCCGCCGGCACCGTCATGCGTGTCGCCGGTGGCGACCCAGATACGCCCGCCGTGCTCGAGCACGCTCGGGAGCGCGCCACGGACCAGGATGCGCACCGATGGACGCGCGTCGTCATCAACGAGGTCGACGCCGCGCGCATCGCGATCGTCCGGGTTCCGGCCAGGACTAGTCCGCACGAAGTCGCTCATGCCTGCAGCCAACTCCCCGCGCCGAGGATTGACCTGGCGTTGCTGCAGCTCGAGGTGAGAAGTCGCTAAGTGGGCCGCCTTCGGCGGGCTGATCTTGTCTGAGGGGAGCCGGCAAGCCGGCCAGTGCTTGTCGAACCCTGACGGGTTCGTTGTTTGCCCGGGAAGCCTTCGGCGATTGTACGGACGAGGTTCCGGGCCGCAAGCCGTCGCCACCGCCGCACGCGAGAACTTTCGACCGGCACCGTCGTGCTCATCTCCTCCGTCAATGGACGGCGCCGGTCGAAACTTCTCGGAGCGTCGCCGCTTTGGGCTTGCACCCCGGCTCCTCGTCCTATCGGCACTACGTGCCTTCCCGGGCAAACAACGAAAGGGAGAGGAAGAGGAAATGAAGTTGATGGGTATTCGAGCGACCGTGGATGGTCGCGCCGAGGGCGTCGTGGTGAACGTGGGGACCTCGATCCTCGCGGGCCTACAGGAGCAGATCGGGTGCGGCCCGGTGGACGTGGTCCGCCTCCCGAATCAGATCGAGGCGTGGGTCGATGACAACGGCGCATACGTCGCAGAGGTCAACCCCGTCGCGACGGTCGCAGCGGTCGTGCTCGGTCGGTCCCGCACCGCGGACCCGCTCTACGGCGCGGTGCTGTTCCTCAGCGCCGACCGTGCCGGTGACGTCCGGTCGCTGTCGCCCGATCAGTACAAGGCGGTCCTGGCCGCGTTCGAGCACGCCCGTGCGGCGCTCGACCGGGCGGAAGCACTGACCGCCGCGCTCCACCAGCAGTAACACCCAGCAGTCCCACCCATAGAAAAGACCGGGTGCGGAGTTCCCGACAACTCCTAATTGCCAGGACCCGCACCCGGTCACTACCGGAAAGCGTAGCAAACGACATGACCATGACTGAGAACATCACCGTCACCCACCTGACGGACCAGCCCCAGCCCGAAACGCCCACGGTCGAGGCCGCCCCGGCCGCGGCCGGTGTCGACCTGGTGCACGTCCCCGCGGCGGACGTGGTGATCGAGGACAACGTCCGCACCGCGGCCGACCTCGATCCCGCGTTCCTGGCTTCCGTGAAGCGTCACGGGGTGCTCCTGCCGACCATCGGCTACCGGAACGCTGACGGGGCCGTGGTGGTCCGCGACGGGCAGATGCGCGTCCTCGCGGCCCGCGAGGCCGGGACCACCGTCCCGGTGTTCGTCACGGCCCGAGGGGACAGCAAGGCCGCGCGGATCGCGGAGCAGTTGGTCGCGAACGAGCGCCGCACCGCCCTGACGGACGGTGACCGGCTCGCCGCGTACCGCCAGTTGGAAATCGAGGGGCTGTCTGTGACCGCGATCGCCCGCGAAACGGGTACGAAGCGCGACACCGTGAAGCAGACCCTGACCATCGCGAAGTCGGACGCGGCGGCCACGGCCGTGGCGTCCGGGCAGGCGACGTTCACTCAGGCGCTGATCCTTGCCGAGTTCGACGGCGACGACGACGCCGTGGCCGCGTTGAACGCGGCCATCAGTGAGGGGTACGACGATGACGAACTGACCCACTACGCAACCCAGTTGCGCCAGGCCCGCGAGCGTCGCGACGCCCGCGAGAAGGTGCGCGCAGACCTGGTCGCCGAGGGGAAGCGGGTCGTGGGGGAGGACGACGACTACGACTCGTTGGACCGCCTCACCGATGCCGCAGATGACGTTCTCGACTACCGGGAGCGCCACCCCCTCGACCCCGAGCAGCACGCCGACTGCGCGGGCGTCGCGTGGGCGGTCACCGAGTGGGGAACGCCCGAGCCGGTGCAGGTGTGCACCACTCCCGATGCCCACCACCCGCGCTACCTCGGCTACCGCGCGACCGTCCAGGTCGGTGGCGGAGCGTCCGAGCCGGAGAAGTCCGACGAGGACCGCGCAGCCGAGGCGGAGGAACGGAAGGCCGCTCGTCGGGTTCTGGTCGCCAACAACAAGGCGTGGGACGCCGCCGACGACGTGCGACGCGAGTGGATCGCGGGCCTGCTGCAGCGGAAGAACGCTCCGAAGGACGCGGCCCGGTTCCTGGCGGTCGCGCTCACCTGCCACGCACACACCCGGCACGCGTCCGGGATGGTCAGCGCCAGCGGGCTGCTCGGCATTGAGTCGAGCGGATGGGAGCGCGACACGCTCTCCAAGTGGATCGAGCAGCACCCCGCGAAGGGGCTGCACATGTCCCTCGCGGTCGTGCTCGCCGGATTCGAGAACACGGCGAACCGTGAGTGGTGGCGCACCCCGGACGCCGACTCCCGCGGCTACCTGGGCCAGTTGGCCGCGTGGGGCTACCCGCTCAGCCAGGTCGAGAAGATCGCCGCAGGCATCCAGCCCGACGCAGAGCCTGAAGACGGCGAGGCCACGCCCGCCGAGTAGGTGAACCGGCGTGGGGGTCGCAGCCAGCGGCCCCCACGCCCACCCGGCCCCGGTTCGTGTCCCATCCCGGCCGTCCCATCGGGCTGTCCTGGTGTCCGTGGGCTGCGTCCCGGCTGCGCCGTGACTCGAAGGAGCTCCGCCCCCTCGAAACTCCCCGGAGCCGCTCGACGGAGCTCGCGGCTGTCACCGCCTCCGGCGGGCCAGGGGAAGAGCTACAGCATCCCGATCGGCTCGCCGCTGAGTGCCCGGATCATCACGTTGATAACCAGCACGAGGCCGGCGGCGGCCCCGATGAAGTCGAGCAGCGGGCCGATCGAGTCGATGAACTGCTGCGCGGCGCGGAACGGGTGCCGGCGGGGCCGCGGGGAAGTGTGTCCTGCGTGCTCGGTCATGCCACGAGTATCCCAGTGCTTCCGGCCGGAGGCCGGGAGTCGCTTCACTCCGGGTGGAACCGGCTCCGCCGGCACTGTGGGCCCTTCGGGCCGTTGGTTTGCCGTGAAGCCTTCGGCAGCGTACGGACGATCGCGCTCCGCGCAAGCGGGCAAGCCGCCGTCTCCTCCGAGATTTTCGGCGCGCGCTTCGCTTATTTCGCGCCGAAATTCTCTCCCCCGCCGCCCTACGGGTTGCACGGATCCCGCTCGTCCTAGCGGCGACAAGTCGCCTTCACGGCAAAACAACGAGAGGGAGAGGAAGCACACATGCAGCACATCGACACGCTCACCACATTCGTCCCAGTCGTCGGGGAGGACGAGAAGCAGCGGCAGTTGCGGAAGCTCGGCGAGCGGGAAGACGACATGAAGGGCCGCACTCGGATGGGTTACGTGCTCATCAGTTCGGCAACGATCCCGGGGCCGAAGTTCACGACGTTCGTGGACACCTTCACCCGCACCGACGAGGAGGAGTGACAGAGGGGCGGCCGGGACCAACTCGACTTTGGTCCCGGCCGCCCGCTCACCCTCCCACAGCACCACCAGCCCCCGAAAGGACCGACCCACCATGACTACCACCGCCACGAAGACCACCGCCCGGAAGACGGCCGCGAAGACGCGCCGCCCGACCGTGACCCCGGAGCAGCGAAAGGAGCAGGCCGCCGCGCTGCACGAGTCGATCGCGACGCAGGTCGAGCAGCTGCGCGACTCGGACCGGTGGACCGCGTTCCTGCAGTTCGCGTCAGCGTTCCACGCATACAGCCTGAACAACGTGCTGTTGATCCTCTCCCAGCGGCCCGACGCCGAGCGCGTCGCAGGGTTCCGGACGTGGCAGGCCCTCGGCCGCCAGGTCCGCAAAGGAGAGAAGTCGCTCCGCATCTTCGGCTACAGCACCAAGAAGGTGACCGAGCAGGACGAGAACGGCGACGACGTCGAGAAGCGCTACCCCCGGTTCCCGATCCTGCCCGTGTTCGACATCGCCCAGACGGACCCGATCGACCCCGACGCAGACGACCCGTCGACGCTCACCGCACCACTGACCGGCACCGATGACCACGGCGTCATCGGCACCCTGACCGCCCACCTGATCGCGGACGGGTGGACCGTCGAGCACACCCAGCCAGGGGAGGGCCGCAACGGCTTCACCGATCCCGCCGCCCGCCGCGTCGTGATCGGGTCGCACCTGGCCCCGGAGCACGCCGCGAAGACACTCATTCACGAGCTCGCGCACATCGTCCTCGGCCACACCGACGACCTGACCGAGTACGCCGAACACCGCGGCGTCATGGAAACCGAGGCCGAGAGTGTCGCCTACGTCGTCGCGGGGCTCGCCGGGTTCGACACCGCCGCCTACAGCGTCGGCTACGTCGCCGGATGGTCCGACGCGGACGTCGACCTGATCCGCGGAACGGCCGCCCGAGTCCTCACCGCGGTGCACCAGGTGGCCGCGATCCTCAACCCGGACGAGGACGAGACGGACGAGTAGCCCGGCGGGGCCGTGACGAGCGGCCCCGCCGGCGCCGGGGGCGTGGCCGACCTCCGGCCGACCGTGGAGGCGGCCCGCCCCCACACCCCTGGCGTGCCGGCAAGCCGTCGCAACGGAACCGGCGACAGAGCGCCGGCCCTGCCGGGCCTTCGGCCCCGTTTCTTTGCCGTGAAGCCTTCGGCAGCATACGGACGATCACCCGGAATGCAACCGGCTTTCGCGGCATAAACGGCCCCTCCCCGCAAGCGGGTCCCCTCCATATATTCCACGACCGGTTGCATTCCGGTCGCTCGTCCTAGCGGCGACAAGTCGCCTTCACGGCAAAAAAACGAGAGGGAGAGGGAGTCATGAACGATAACGACGCCACCGAGGAAAACACGCGCACCGCTGGATCGTGCGAATGCACCGAGTGCTACACGCTCGGCGCCGTACAGAACAGCCCCCGCGAAGTCTGCACCGCCTCCCGCTACGAAATCGCTTGACAAGAAAGGGGACCCCTCATGCACATCACCTACGAACGCCCCGCCACCATCGGCGAGCAGATCGACCCGAACGCACCCGCCGCAGACCTCGACCCGACCGGTGCCGAGTGCGCAGCGACGACGTACGACGTCGGCGGCCTCGAATGGCACTGCACCCGCCGCCCCAACCACACCGACGACGAACACCGCGCCGCATTCGACGTCCACGGCGGCGGACCCACCGGCGAAGTCGGCTTCGCCTGGCAGTACGAGTGGGGCGGCGCCGGACACGGCCCATCCTCCACCGACCCAATGACCACGGTCACCGTCACCGTCTCGTTCCCGTCGACGGCATGGACGAACGAGCAGCTGCCCGACGCGATCGCCGACGAGATCCGCTCCGCGTTCTGGGAGTGCGACCACGACGACGTCACCGTGACCACCACCGCGACCAGCACCCCGCACCCCGTCACAGGTTGAGCCGCGGACGGCGGCGGGCGTCTCTACATGGTGAACAGCGCCGGGACGACACAGTTAGGGAATGCACAGCACGCTATTCCTATCGGATGACGGTAATAGCAACCCGGCCTTAGTGCTCCTGGGGATTCCCAGCCCTCCCGCTGTTATCGATGCCCCAGCCGTACGTTCGTAAACGCCATGCCCTGGTGCCAAGCAATGCGCGTGCATAGGTTTCCAACAGGTGTGCCGACCGGTAGAAAAAGGTTCAAAGAATGTGCGGAAAAGGGTACCGTTATAGGCCCGCGCGTTATAGAATAGAAGCATGCAACGGGGGAGGGGCCCCCGGCATCACAAACTTTACGAAAAGGTGATTTCGATGAGCATCACGGTTTACACCAAGTCCGGGTTCTGCGGCATGTGCAAGGCCACCGAGCGCGCTCTCGACTCCGCCGGCATCGAGTACACCGAGGTGATCCTCGACGACGTCGACCAGGCACAGATCGAAGAGTGGAAGACCACCCTCGGCACCAACGCCCCCATCGTCGTCACCGACACGGAGACCGGCTCCTGGAGCGGGTTCCGCCCCGACAAGATCGGCGAACTCGCCTCGAGCGCGGCCGCGTGATGACGATGACCCTCGAGCGTCCGACCACCGTCCGCCCCGACATCGTGCAGCAGTCCACCCGCGACGCCGTCGACGAGCTCTACGCCGGCGACACCGTGGCCGCGTTCCGCGCGATCGACGCCGCCACCGCCGACCCGACCGAGAACGTCCACGAATGGGAACTCACCGACGAGCAGCGGCAGGTGTGGGAGGCCGGCTACATGGTCGGGTTCCAGATGGCCGCCCCGGCGCTCATCGCCGAGGTCCTCGAACTGCGGGCCCGCCTCGAGCAGGCCGAGCACGACGCCGACCGGTACTACGCCGAGATGTGCCGCCGACCCGCCCCCGCCGAGCCGGACCGCCCCACGTTCGCGGAGATCTCCCGCGCCCGCGGCGAGGACGACCGCGCCGCACGCCACGAAGCGACCATCGACCGCATGTTCCCCCAGTACGCCGGCGCCTGAGCTGGACGAAGCGGTGTCTGTCCCGTCTGCTACTCATGAGGCCGGTTGTCCCGGTACGTCACGATCGAAAGGATGAGTCATGGCTTGGCTCACGCGACACGAGCGCACACGCCGCACACTCCGAGGCATCGGGTTCCTCGTCCTGGCGGTCGCGATGACGGCAGCGACGATCAACACGATCGAGCAGGGCCCGTTCGGAGATCCGTCCGCGTGGGTGGTGACGGTGGTCGGCGTGCAAGTGCTGACCGTCCTGTTCCTCGCAGCGCTCGGATGGTCCGAACTCCGCGGACCACGTGACCGAGGCGGGAAGCAGTGAGCGCCGGACGGAAGCGGGTCCGCGTGCAGGGGCATGACGTGCCCGCAGGCGACGTCGTCGGTCTGATCCGCTGGTTCCCCCTCGAGGGGGAGTGGCGGCACGAGCTGGTCACCGGCAGTGTCGTCGGTCTCGCGAAGGATGGGCGAATCGAATTGATGATTGGTGACGAGCTCCGCACGTTCGACCCGGAGACTTGGTCGGTGTGTGCTGCGGTCCCGGAACCGTTGAGAGGACTCGCGTCATGACCACTTGGGAACCGTTCGCGACGTGGGCCACGATGCTGACGTGGTTCGTCATCGTGGTCAGTATCGGTGTCCTCGTCTGCCTCCTGGTGCTGGTCATCCTTCGCATGCGTGCCCGAAGGAAAGCCCCATCGGACGGGTCGGAGGGCCGCGGCCGACGCGTGAGTGTCGCGCAGCTGATCGGTATCGCCCTGTTTCTGGTCGTCGGGGTCCTCAACGGCATCCCGGTGATCTCCCGAGAGTCCGCACCGGTCGTCAACGTGATCGGTACGCCGGTGTCACTCGTCCTCCTTGCTGCCGCGGTGTTCCTCCTCGTAGAGCGTCCACATCGCCGATAGATCCACTCGTCCGGCGCCAACCAGGTTGGTAGAATTGACCACGAACAGGGGAGCCCCATGAGCATCAAGACCGAGCACGACACCGCACGGACTGTGGACGTCGAGCAGGAGATGGCGCTGGTCGAGAAGGGCCAGCAGCTCGCTGGTCACTTCCCCGACGCCGAGGCTCTTGGCCGTGCTCGTCGCATCCTCGAGGGGACGCTGTCCCCGGAGGATGCGCGCGCGGAGGTCGCTGCGAAGCACGGGTTTCCGCTCCGCCAGCGCTGAGCGCCGGCGTCCTGCGGGGGAGCGGATGAGCGTCGACGACAAGTACACCTACCCGGGTAGCGGCGGGGTGTTGGTGAACGCTGCCGGGATCCGCGATCAGGGCCAGCTCGACGAGGCGATGAACGACGTCGCTTCGATCACGATGGCGGAGGTCCGCGCCGAGCGCGTTCCCGACCGTCCTGACTACGCGTACCTGCGTGGCATTCATGAGCGCATGTTCGGCGACCTGGTGCCGGGGATCGCGGGGAAGATTCGGGACGTCGACGTGCAGGCCACCGGGACCGGGATTCCGTACTGCCGGCCGGAGTACATCGACGCGAACCTGTCGACGTTGTTCGGCAAGCTCGAGCGGGAGGACTACCTGGCAGGCCTCGACGTGGACACGTTCGCGGTCCGGCTCGCTGACCGGTGGGGTGAGCTGTCGGCGATCCACCCGTACCGCGACGGGAACACCAGATCCCAGAGCACCTACGTGTCCGCGATCGCGGAACGTGCCGGCCACCCGATCGATTGGGAACGCGTCGACGTCGACGAGCTCCGCACCGTCCGACTGCAGGCCGTCGCCGGCAACGACCGCCCCCTCGCCGGGTATCTTCGGGCGCACCTGCTCGAGGGCACCGAGACGAACGCGACGCCGCAAGCTCCCGGTCCGCGGATCGCGAGGCGTCGCGCTGAGCGGGAACGCAACACGCTTCGTGGCGCCGGCTATGACGTCGGCCATCTGACGTCCGCTGGCCACGACGATCAGAATCGAGCGCGGGAGCAGCAGCGCCGGCAGGAGCCGCGGTCGCCCGAACCGCGCGGCCGGGACGGCATCGAGCGATGAGTGGCCGTGTCGCCGTCAGCGCGGAGGAACGGTTCTGGAAGCACGTGGTGCAAGGGCCGTCGCCGTCGGACTGTTGGATCTGGACGGGCGCGATCGGCGACGACGGCTACGGTCGATTCTGGCTGCCCCAGCCTGACGGCGGGCAACGCGCCATGCGTCCGCAGCGGTGGTTCTACGAACACCTCACCGGCACGACCCTGCACCCGTCGACGCTGCTCCTGCACGCGTGCGACGTGCCCTTGTGCGTCCACGTCGACGTCGACCTGTCGGTGTCGCACCTGGCGCCGGGCTCGCACCGAGCGAACATGCTCGAGCGGGTGCAGCGCGGACGTCACCGGAACGCGTCGACGGCGCTCCGCACGATCAGCTTCCCCCGCTCCGAACGCGTGCGCCTGTCGCGTGAGCTCCGGGAAGCGTTCCGCGACAACGGGTGGGATGGTGCCGCGGTTCGGACGTGCAAGACAGGGATCGCGGCGGGCACACCGACGCTCTGGTGAGCGTCGGTGTCGGATGCCGGCAGTACCGTCGCCGCAACCAATGAAGGGGGCAGGATCATGACCGACTACGCGCAGCAGCAGTGGCAGCAGGCACCACCCGTGTTCGTGCCGAAACGTGGGACGACGCTGTCGCGGTGGAGCGTGTTCCTTGGCATCCAGTCCATCCTGCTCGGCCTCATCATCCCCATCCCGGTCCTCGCGATCGTGTTCGGGATTGTCGGCCTCGCCCGCGGCACTGACGTCCCCGGCCGCGCCACCGCCGGCATCGTGCTCGGCTGGTCGTGCTTGACGTTCTGGGGAGGCTTCATCGCGCTGTGCGTGTGGTGGTGGGCGACCAGCCGAATCTAACGGCCACAGCACCAAAGCAGCCCCCGACCACACGGTCGGGGGCTGCTTCGTTCGTTCACTTCGAGTGCGCCAGTTACGCCGCGTACGACTCGGTGGGAGTCTCCGCCGGGCTGTCGCCGTCACCGGGCTCCGTGTCGGTGGTGACGTCGTCGCTGCTCGTGTCTGCGGCGGGCGTCGCCTTGTTCTTGGCGCGCTTCACGTCGCGGACCGCGATCCCGAGTCGTTCGGCGACTTCGTCACGGGTGACCTTGGTGTCGAGCATGCGACCGATGATCGCTTGGGCACGCCCTTCCGCGTCGGCGATCGCGGTTGCGGCCTCGTCGCGGATCTTCTGGATGCGGGCTTCGGCGTCCTCGTTGATCCCGTCGACGGCATCGGCTGCGACGAAGTACTCGGCGGCGAGCTCTTCGAGCTGTTCCTGCCGGCGGCGGAACTCTGCCGCACGTTCCACGGCCCGCTCGCGTGCAGCCTTGCGCGCAGCGGCCTGCTTCCCTGACGTCCGAACCTGAGCCATGCGATTCCCCAATCCCTAACGGCCACCACCCGTCCGATCCGGGCGGCACCGCCCTACCGGCGGTGCATGCGGCGCTCCTGTTGTCGCCCAGCCTACCTCGCGCCAGCGGCGCGGCCTGTGACAGTCATCGACTCGGATGCTGACGGCCCGACGCTCCTCGTTCCTCGTCGCTGGCCGCCGCTCCCGGTCTCCGCCTGTCTACCGCGCTCGTCACTCCGTCGCCTCCGCTTCGCTCCACCGACTCCGATCCTCCCGGCCCCGCATCCCTCCTTCCAACCTGCGCTCGTTCCTCGCTCTGGTCTCCAGTCATCCACGCGTCACACCTCAGGCATTACAAATGAATGAGGATAGACTCGCCGCATGCGCACCGTCACCAGCCCGCACCACGGCTGGGTCGAGTGCGGCCTGAACGGCCCCCAGCGAGGCGGTGACGGCGCATGATGACCATGCACGTCCTGTCCGCCGGCGACGGGTACACGTACTACACGTCCGAGGTCGCCACCGGGGATGCGCGCCGCGATCACGACCGCGAGCTCGGTGACTACTACACCGCCGACGGGAACCCGCCCGGACGGTGGATGGGTGGTGGCGCCGCCGTCCTCGGCGTCTCCGGGACCGTCACCGAGGAGCAGATGAAGGCCCTCTTCGGCGAGGGTCTGCACCCCGACGCGGACCGCATCATCGCCGAGGCGATCGCCGAGGGGAAGACCGGTAAGCAGGCGCAGGAAGCTGCGAAACTCGGCAGGTCTTACTACGTCTACAAGGCCGACGAGAACTCCCTGCAGGGCCGCATCCAGGCTGGGTACGCGACGTTCCAGCGTATCCAGGGGCACGAGCCCAACACCGAGGAACGACGCCTGATCCGCTCCCGTGAGGGCGCGCAAGCGTTCCGGGACGCGAAGGGCCGCGAGCCCGCCGACAAGGAAGAACTCGGTCGCTACATCACCGCCGCGACCCGCCCCGACCAGCAGGCCGTCGCCGGGTTCGACTTGGTGTGCTCACCCGCGAAGAGCGTGTCCGTGCTCTGGGCGCTCGGCGACGACGACACCCGGAAGAGCATCGAGCAGGCGCAGGACCGCGCCGTCGCGTCGACGATCGCGTACCTCGAGCGGGAGGCATTGGCGACCCGCGCCGGCACCAACGGGGTCGAGCAGATCGAGGTCGAGGGCGGCGTCGCCGTGACCGCGTTCCGGCACTTCGAGTCCCGCAACGGCGACCCCCAGCTGCACGACCACCTGGTGGTCGCGAACAAGGTCAAGGGCTCCGACGGCAAGTGGCGCACCATCGACTCCAAGCTGCTGCACCGCATGAACGTGCCCATCTCGGAGTTCTACAACGCAGCCATCATGTCCGAGGTCACGAAGGCGCTCGACGTCACCACCGAGGCCCGCACGGTCGCTGCCGGCAAGCGTCCCGTGATGGAGATCGCCGGCGTCGACACCGACCTGCTGGAGACGTTCTCCTCCCGGTCCGCATCGATCCGCGTCGAGGTGGAACGCCTCACCGCTGAGTACCAGCGCGACCACGGACGCGCCCCCGACACCAAGACCCAGATCAAGATCGCCCAGCAGGCGACCCTCGAAACCCGCCCGCAGAAGGAACACGGCCGCTCCCCCCAGGCCACCCACGACGACGCCGTTGCCCGCGTCGGGCAGGACCGGGCAGCGCAGGTGCTCCCCGCCGCGCAGCGCATCGCCGAGACCCGCGCCCGCGACGGTTTCGGCACGCCCACGGTCGACATCGACGAGCGCGCAGCCCTCGTCCTCACGGCCGTTGAAGAGCGGTACTCGGTGTGGGGTGCCGGCGTCATCGAGGCGGAGGCCCGCCGGCAGCTGGCGCAGATCATCCCTGACCAGACGATCGCGGAACCGCTCGTGCAGCAGGTCGCGAAGACTGCCCTGCACTCATCGATCTCGTTGACCCCGCCGTCCCCCCACGGCGCGTTCAAGCCGCTGACCCGCTCAACCGGTGAGTCGGTGTTCGACCACAAGGGCAAGACCGTGTACACCTCCGGCGCGATCCTCGCAGCCGAGGACCGCCTCCTCGACGCCGCCCGCACCCGCACGATGGCCCCGGTGTCGATCGACGTGTTCGAGCGCGTCGCGGCCGCCTACGCAGGCCCGCTCGACCAGGGGCAGCGGGATCTCGCGAAGGCGTTCGCGACCTCGGACCGGGAACTGCTCATGGGCATCGGTCCCGCCGGCGCCGGCAAGACCACCGCGCTGAAGCTCGCCAACGACGCCCTGCAGGCTGGCGGCGTCCGCATGATCGGACTTGCGCCGTCCGCCCCTGCAGCGTCCGTGCTGTCCGAGGCCGTGGGGATTGACGCGACGACGATCCACGGGTTCATCGTCGCCCACCAGCAGGACGAGGTGGTCGAGAAGTTCGCCCTGCAGCCGGGTGATGTGATCGTGGTTGACGAGGCCGGCATGGCCGGCACGTTCCGCCTCGACGACGTCCGCCGGATCGCCGCCGAGTACGGCGCCGTCGTGCGCGGGATCGGTGACGACCGGCAGCTCTCCGCCGTTGAAGCCGGCGGCGTGCTCCGACTCATCGACCGCGAGGTGGGGTCCGTGCAGCTCGAGCACGTGCACCGCTTCGCAGACGCCGACGAAGCAGAAGCCTCCCTCCGGCTCCGCGACCCGATGCGCCCGGGCGACCCGTTCGCCTGGTACCAGGACAACAGCCGCGTCGTGGGTGGCGACAGCGAGCGGATGACCGCCGCGGTGTTCGAGGGCTGGCAGCACGACGCCCTCGCCGGCACCCGCTCCCTGATGCTCGCCCCCACCGCCACGGCCGTCGCGGACCTCAACGCCCGCGCGCAGGCGTTCCGGATATCCACCGGCGACGTCGACACGTCCCGCTCTGTCCCGCTGCGCGATGGGCTCGCCGCGCACGTCGGCGACACGATCGTCACCCGCCGCAACGACTCCGATCTGCGGATCCAGGGCGGCCGCGACCGGGTGAAGAACGGCGACCTCTGGACCGTCACCGGGATCCGCGACAACGGCGCCCTCGACGTCGCGCACGCGGAGCACGGCGCCGTGATCCAGCTGCCCGCCGGCTACGTCGCCCAGCACGTCGAGGTCGGCTACGCCCGCACCATCAGTCGCTCCCAGGGCCTCACCACCGACCGCACGCACGTGCTCGGTGACGCGACCATGAGCCGCGAAGACGCGTACACGGCCCTGTCCCGCGGAAAGGAGAGCAACCGGCTCTACCTCGCCCTCGATGACGCCGCAACCGTCCCCGATGCCCTCGAGCAGATCGCCGCACGTTCCGAGCGGATGCTCTCCGCGCACGAGACGATCCGCCTCGAGCAGGACCGCGTCGAGGACCTGGTCACGCTCATCGACCAGCACGCCGACGTCGCCACCCGCGCCGACGAGCTCCGGGCCGGCGCCATCGTCGAACGCGCCCTCGGCCGCGAGCTTGCGACGTCCCTCGAGCAGCAGGAGTCGTGGGGCGCCCTCGCCGCGTCCCTTCGCCATGCAGAGGACTACGGCCACGACCCCGTCCAGACCCTCCGCGACGCGTACGGGCAGCGCGAGCTCGCCACCGCAGACGACGTGCCGGCGGTGCTGCACTGGCGCATCGAGCAGGCCCTCGAGGGCATCGACCAGCCCGTTGTCCGCGTCGTCGATCGCGAACCCGTCGACGGGGTGCCGGCATGGATCGCTGACGGCCGCCGCCACCAGGACGAACTCCTGCCCGCCGAGTGGCGCGACCACCTCGCCGAGCGGCACCACTACATCGGCGTGTGCCTGAAGGAACGCGGCGCGGTCCTCGCCCTCGAGCAGCCGGCTTGGACGCAGGATCTCGGACGGCTCCCGTCCGAGCCGTGGCGGATGTTCGACTGGCACCGCACCTCGGCCGAGGTCGACGTGCTCCGCACCAAGTACCGCATCGACCCGTCCGAGCCGCAGGCGATCCCCGACAAGCTCCGCGGCAACCCCGTCGCCGACCACCTGCAGGAGCGTGTCACCGCGCTCCACAAGGCGGCCGCCCTGTCGACCGCGCCGGAGGTCACCGAGTCGACGCGTGAGCATTACGCCACCCACGCGGCGGAGCGGACTGGCACGGCCCGCACCGCCCTGATCGCGGCCGCGGAGGCTACGACGCAGACGACGTCGACGGCGGTGGCCGCCGTCTCCGACGTCGTCGCAGAGCCGATCACACAGACCCGTCCTGAGACCGCCACGGAGCTTGCTCCGCAGGCGCCCACCGCCGAGGCCGCACCCGCGACCCCGACCGGTACCTCGACCACCCCGGTGGCCGCGGTGCCGCCTCGCACTGTCCCGCAGCAGGAAGGAACCATCATGAGCGACCCCATCGACGACACCCTCGACCACGTCGGCCGGCACGCCGGCCGCGCAGCGCAGAACGTCACCTCCGAGTTCACGCGGCAGCTGCAGCGCTCTGCTGACGAACGCCGCCGTGCCCTGCAGGACGCCGAGCGCAAGGCCCAGCGCGACCGCGACGCTGCAGTCCGGGACGCGCAGCGGAAGGCGGACCGTGACCGGGAGCGTGCCGAGCAGCAGGCCGCACGCGACAAGGAACGCACCGACCGGCTCGCTGCCCGCTACCCGAACCCCGAGGAGCGCGACGCTGCTGCCGTCGCCGAGGGCACCGCCGTGGGTGCGGCCGCCGCGGCCGCGGTCGAGAGTCAGACCAACACCGACACCGCAGCGATCACGTCCGATGGCCGCGATGCAACGGCGGCCGAGACATCGGCGATCGCTGCGGAGGGGCAGACGGACGTCGAAGAGGCGGCGGCGCCGCGGATCTCGTCGTCCCGCTCCGAGCGGAACCGGGCCACGCTCGAGGGTGCCGGATACGACCCCGACGAGCGCGCCAGCGACGCTGACAACGGCGCCGCGGAGCAGGCACGGCGCGACGAGTACCGCGCCCCGGAGATCAGCCGCGGCGATGACGGTATCGAGCGCTGACGAGGGGCCGGTCGATAGGCTCACGCCATGAACGGTGACGACTACTCGTATCCCGACTTGCTGGCGTCCGCGGCCGTCAGTGTGTGCCACACATGGCCCGACCCCGCCAAGCGTCGAGAGCAGGTCCTCGCCTACTGGCGTGCCTCATTCGGGTCGCCACCCGGCCTGCTGGCAGCCGCCGCCGACGCGGTTGATGACCTGCCGAAGCCGATCCCTGACAAGCCGGAGCATGTTGAGCGCAGAACACGCATCCGCGAAATGCTCGACATGAAGTCGCCAGAGCAGGAACTGAACGAGATGCGTGAGGCCCAGGTCCTCCTCCAGGCTCTCGCCCGCGAGTTCGGCTGACACGCTGCCCGAGGGCGCGCGCACGTAGAAGGGGCGGACACCACATGGTGTCCGCCCCTTCTACGTGCGTCAGGCTTCCCAGCCCGCTGGCGGGTCCGCGGGCACGATCACGAGACTGTCGCGTCCCTTGGCTTTGCTGAGGTGCCCGTCCGTGCCGCAGGCGCGGAACGGACCCGACGTCCGGTCGAAGATGATGCGTGCGTGGTGGTCCCAGTGCTGCACCCACCACGCCGACAGCGCGAGGGTGTCGCCCTCGTTCTGCGACTTCAACGACTTCGTGTACGCCTGGAACGCCACGACCAGCCGCTCCACGACCTCCGGGTGCAACCACCACTGGGCACACCACGGCGGCTTGTCCGCGGCGCGTGCGTCCCCGTACGCCTCGACGCGGCCCAGCTGCTGCTTCACCCACGCCAGGAACGCCGTCATATCCAGGTCCGCAGGTGAGGGCTCAACTTCCCCGGTCGTCGGATCCGCGGGAGGCGGCGCGTCATCATCCGGCGGCGGCGCGTCGACGTCACGGGGGCCGTAGCCGGCGGGCCACTCGTCAGGGTTAAACGGACTCGACACGAGCGCCCCCCTTCGCGGCCGCCGTGTCTCCACGGCGCGGCTGCTTCACGATCTTCCCGTTCTTGACTTCCTGGCCGTCGACCATCGCCCGGAGCACCTTGTCCTTGAACCACGGTCGAGTCTGGATCAGGATCGGCTTCGCCGCCGCGGAGGTGACCACCGCACGCCACTCCGGCAGGTTCGCGAGGTCCCCGACAGGGAGGATCGGCTTCGGCTTCGGTGTCCTGGACTTCGTGCTGCCACCAGGACCGTACGACGTGGTCGTGGTCCACTCGTCGTAGTCGCCGATGCCTTCACTGAACCGCTTGAGGAACGGTGACTGCGGGTCCTCACCGCCGCCGTAGACGCGGATCGGCGACGTCGTCCACAGCTGTCCCGCGCCGGCCTCCCCGAACACGCGGACCATCTGCGACCAGCCCTGGAAGTACACGCTGAGGATGAGTCCGAGCGAGCCATAGAACGACACCAGGTCCGGCAGTTCAGGCCACCGAACCACGTTCGCTGCCTCGTCGAGCTCGAACACCACCGGGACGGTGATGCGGCCGCCGTCTACTGACGCTGCCCGCTCGCCCGCCCTGGCGATCGACCGGACCAACGACGCCACGAACGCACCACCGGATCCGGGACCGTTGCGGGAGATCAGCACGGCGGTGTCGTTGCTGCGCACGAACGCTTCCGGGTTGAACCGCCGCACGCCCGGTGTGGTGGCCCAGGCGAGCAGCTTGTCGTTCGCGATCGCGGACGCCATGCGCTGCGCGGTCGCGTAGACGCTGCCGCGGGTCTTGTCGGGCTGATTCGGGAACCCCTCGAGTGCCAGCTTGGGGCCGATCTGCCCGTGACGGCTCATGATCGCCGCCATTTCCTCGTGCTCCTGGTTGACGATCCACTCGTAGACCTGGCGCAGCGTCAGCCCCTCGAGCTTCGCGGCGAGAAGGGCGTACGCGAACAGGTCCAGGCCTTGCGAGTCGAACTGGGCGTCTTTCTTGCTGTCGGCGTCCTTGGTGCTGGCCTCGAAGATCGCGGCGAGCTCCTGCGCGTCGACGAGGTCACCAACGTCCGTCAGCGGGTCGTAGACGAAGTCGGGCCGCTTGTCGTGCCGGTACACCTGCGTCGGGTCGTACAGCCACTCCTCGCCGGCGCGCTTGCGGCCGGCGAGGACTTCGCGGACCCCGTCGACCTTGTTCGTGGTCATCACCGCTGCGCCGGGTGCTTCGAGCATGTGCCGGATCACCAGTGCGCTGGTCTTCCCTCGCCCGGTGCCGAAGATGTACGTCGCAACCTCACGCCATCCTTGCCACACCCATGCGGACCGGGTGCCGACGAGCGTCCCGATCCGCTGCCCGGGCGCCAGGTCCACCGCGTTCGGGTGCAGCCGCTTGGCTTCCTTCCTGCGAGCCGGATACAGCAGCGGCCCCAGTCGGTTCCCCTTCCGCAGGTGGCGCTGCTTCTTGTCGACGTCGTTCCCGCCCGCCGAGCGCACGAGGACGAAGATCCCGCCGGCGAGGGCGAGCACGACAACGGCAACGATCAGCGGGGTGCCCCACCAGGGCCACTGCAGCTGCTCGATCGCGGTCTGGAACGGGTCCGGTGTCGTCGTCTTCATCGCTCATCCTCCGTGCTCGTGTGCAGCGCAGTGGGACCGAACACGACCCCGTCCGTGGCGCCGCGCTTGGTAGGCATCGATGCGAGCTGGCTGCTGGTCTTTCCCTGCCTCGTTCCGAGCAGCGTGGCCATGCCGTAGGTCGTCTTTTCCGTCTTCATCAGTTGCTCCCTGTGCTCGTGCACCCGGTGAGGGTGCGATCGAGTGCGTGCTTGTCGTCGGTCGCGATCGACAGCCGCCACTTCGTGGCCACCGTCACGAACGACGCCGCGTAGTTGCAGGCGTCGCCGGTGTTCGCCGGCATCCACTCCGCGGGCCCGGAGTCGGACTTCTCTTCGTTCGCGGGCCCGTCGACGGCGACGAGGTTCGTCGCCTGGTCGTTGGCGAACGTCTCCCGCTGCTTCGGCGTCCAGGACGCGGCGCCGTGGCGCCATGCGTAGGACAACGGGACGCGGTGGTCGATCTGCACGGCCAGGCTCGACGTGTTCCCACGCTCGAACGCGATCGTGCGGCCCGTGTACGGGTCGTGGAGCGTCCCAGAGAGCACGACGCACCCGTTGGTGCCCGGCCTCGTCACAACCGCCGTAAGGTCACGGCGGAGGACGTCGTTGCGGGTGTCGCAGCCGTTGTGGTCGACGTCGGCCCATGCCTGCCCGAACGCGTCCCGGTCGTAGCGTGCCGGCACGTACGCGTCGGAGACCGGGAGTGCACGGAGCTCACGCAGTGCCGCGGCCGCCGGCGCCACGGACACCGTGCTCGAGGTCGACGGAGCAGCCGTCGACGCCGACCGGATCTCCCCGGTGGCTGCGCTCGGGTCCATGTAGGGCGCCACGATCGTGGCCACACCGGCGGCCGCGACGAGCAACGCGGCGGTGACGAGCTGTTGCTGGGTCCGGCGTCTCACTGGGGGTTCCCTTCCCGGGCGGCGGCTTCGGCGAGGATCTGCCGGACCCGGCGGCGGGACAGACCCGATGCCTCCGCGGCGCCCTTCTGCCCGAGGACCTCGACGGCGGCCACGATCGTGGCGTCACGGTCCCGACGGGCCTCCTTGTAGGTGTCGACGACGTCGCGCACAGTCTCCGCGACACCGGACATGGTGCGGCTCATCCCCGTCATCGTCACCAGATCCTCACCGTGAGCGGAGCGCCAGGCTCGGCGGCGCTGACGGCGAAGGTGGCCGGAGCAACTGGGGACGCGACGTCGTACGCGATGTGGAGCCAGCCCTGCGCCCAGTCGATGACGTCTTCGAGCGTGTGCAAGTCGTGGGTGTGTTCGTGGATGAGCTCGCTGACATGCGCTCCCGACTGCAGCACCCATTCACCCGGGCCGGGGAGCTGCTGCAGGCGCAGCCGCTCCCACGGGTCGACCCCGGCGCCTTCGACGGCGTTGACCCGGTGGGACAGCAGGCCGCGGAACCGCACGCGGCCGCCGTGCAGGTCCGGGCTCATCCCCGCTGCCGGGATCTCGGCCGCGTCGGTGACGGGGCCTGTCCAGACGGACACGCACGGGACGACGTCCGAGCCGTCGTTGCTGAGCTCCATGCCGGTGGCGAACCGGCACACCGGTGCGCCACGACCGGCGATCGCGTCGACGATCCCCGCTACAGTCGACGCCGCGACGGAGACCGGGAAGGGGGCCTCGGTGAGGATCCCCCGCGGGGCGTAGTGCATGACCTGCACCAGCGCGGGATCCGCGTCGTCGGCGAACACGCAGTAGTCCGCCGGCACTTCGTTGCGAGTCGGGGACCAGTTGGCTTCGTGCGCGGCGGTCAGGCCTTTCCACAGCACGAACGTTCCCGCCTCGAGCGCGCGGAGGTCCTCGAGCGTCACAGCGGCCGCGTCGACCTGGGCTTGAACGGTCACGACGTCGCTCCGTCCCGCTGGTCGATGACCGCCCACACGGCCGCCGTGAGCAGCGCCGCAACGACCGCGACAAGGGCGCCGGCGTACAGGTACCCGGACGGCGTCCACGCCGCCTGCCAGGCGCCGGCTGCCGCGTGTGCACTGATGAAGGCGCGGCTGACGGTGGCGGCGAACAGCAGGGCGAAGACCCACATGGTCACGCCGGCGGCGAACCCGACGGCGGTGTTTCGGCTGAGGATGAGCAGCCGCCGTGGCCACGGCGACCGGGGCGGGGTCTGGTGCAGGTATCCGGTGCTCATGGTGTGCTCCTCCGCGGGATCGGTACGTGAGTGGTGCGTGGTCAGAGGCCGTCGACGGGGCGCCAGACCTGGTCGTTGGGGGTGCCCCACACCTTCTGGATCTTCACGACGTCGCCGACCTTCGGAGCGGCGATCATCATGTCGCCGCCGAGGCTGATGCCGACGTGCCAGGCGTTGTTGCCGCCCCAGAAGATGAGGTCACCGGGCTGCGCTTCGGCCAGGGGGTGCATCTGCCCTCGAGCGACGCCGTTGCGCCACTGAGTCGTCGCGGAGTGGCCGGCGTCGATGTTGATGCCGATCTGCGCGTAGGCGACCTTCGTCAGCCCGGAACAGTCCCACACGTTCGGGCCGGCTCCGCCGAGGACGTAGTCCTCGCCCAGCTGGTCCTTCGCGAACGCGATGACCTGGTTGATCTTCGCCGCGTGCGGGCCGGTCGCGGGCTGCTCACCCTCGGCGAGGACGTTCTTCGTCCCGCCGGCGCCACCACCGGCCGCGGCACCCGAGCCGGCGGTGCAGCTGGGGCCCTCGTTGGTCTGCGAGACCGTGGAGACGGTGACGCCGGAGAGCCCGTTCAACATCTCGACCGCGTACGCCGACTTCGTCGCGTACGCATCGGGGAACGCGGACCCCTCGACCGACTGCGCGGCCTCGCCGGGGCTCATGGTGTCCCAACCGGGCACCTTCACCAGGCGCTCGTAGAACAGGTTGATCGCGTAGTCGATGTCCGTGACCTGCGCCTGCGTTCCCCAGCCCTGAGAGGGCCGCATCTGGAACAGACCGGCGGAGTCACGGTCGCCGCCGGAGAGGTTGTTGAGGGTGGACTCCGTCATCGCGGCCATCAGCGCGGTCTGCTGCGCGTGCCGGGTCAGGCCCCGCTCCTTGCCGATCGAGATGATCGCCGCGGCGTTCTTCACCTGGTCGCCGGAGTACGGGCCGACCTTCGCCGGCAGGGTGCCCTTCTGCACGGACACGGCGGTGCCGGACACGGTGCCGGCGGCACCGCAGGTGGCGGCCGCGGCCTGGTCGTCGTCGCCGGCGCCGGTGATGATCGTGAACAGCAGCACGACGACGAGGACGACGCCGATGATCGGTGCCAGTGCGGCGATCGCGAGCATTCCACCCTTACCCATGACCTACTCCTGCCCGCCGGCGTTGACGTAGGACGCCAGCCACGGGTCCGCGGCAGTGTCCCGGTGCAGCGTCACCGTGACCGGGCCGCCCTGGGCGGCAGTGAACTGGTACGCGCGGTCCGTCGACGTCTGCTGGTCCCCGACCGGCTGCCCGTCGTCGTGGATGCCGGCGCAGGGCACGTTGCCCGGTCGGACGGCCGAGTACAGCTGCCACGCCTCCGGCGTCAGGTACGGGGTGAGCGAGCGCTGCCATGCGTTCTTCGTCGCGGTGGGCTGGCAGAACCGGTCCGCGACCGTGTGTGCCACCTCCTCGCTCGATGGCACGGCCGAGCGCGTCGGGATCGGCGTCGACGTCGCGGCTGCTTCGCTCCCGCGGTGGGGCAGGCGGGCAGCGACCACGATCACCGCCGCGGCGATCGCGAGGACCGCGATGGCGGCGAACGCGATCAGCAGACGCTTCCGAGTCATGACGCACCCCCACCGAGTCGGACCGCGAGCACCACGACACCCGCGCCGAGCACGACATAACTCGCCACCATGAGCGCCACGAGGGCGCGTGGGAGCCGACGCATGTGGGTGTCCCAGAGCCAGATGTGCAGACGAGTACGCATCGCAGGACGCTTGCTGGTCATGCCGCACCACCAGTCAGGAGCACGATTACAGCGACTGGGACGAGGAGTGCCCCGATGTAGGCGAGCACTGAGAGGCGCATCAGCCGTGCGTCGACGGGCTGCCCCCACTGTGCGGTGCATCCACCGGGTACCCGGCGCCGATCACGGAGGCACATGGGTGTTAGAGCCCCTTCGCGACGGCGGCGCCGGCGGCGAGCCACGCAAGCTTCGTGGGCTCCTGCAGGGCGTCGTAGTTGATGACCCTCGCCTTCAACCCCGAGTCGTACGGGATCGTCAGGACGTCGCGGCCGAGGCCTGCGTCCTTGAATCGGCGCACCTGCTCGGCCACCTTCTGCGGCTTCACATCGCTGGTCTCGACGCCGACGATCACCACGGCGTTCTCCGCGAGCTCCTTGTAGCGGCCGCCGGCGTTCACGAGCTCCTCGAGCAGCAGCGCTGCGGACTCGCACCACTTGTCGTCGGTGGTGGTCGGGACGACGAGCTGGTCCGTGCGGTCCAGGCCCGCGAGCCACATCGGGTCGGTCTCGTCGTTGCCAGAGTCGATGAGCACCAGCCGGTAGAACTTCGTCAGCACCTTGTGCACCCGGTCCACCGTCTCGGCTCCGAACCGCTGTCCGGACGCGAGCATGTCGGGCTTGGACTTGAGGACGTCGTACCGGTCGCGGGTCTGGTGGTGGACGTACTCGGCCATGTCCGCGGACTGCGCGGTCGGCCCGAGGAGCCGGTCGATGTCCGGCAGCAGGTCCAGCACACTTGCTTCGTGCCGGGCTGACTCGGTCGACCAGCCGAGGGTGCCGCGGGTCTGGTTGTTGTCCCACGCCACCGTCGCCGCACCGCTGTAGCGGGCGAGGATCGTGGACAGGCAGACGGTCGCGAGGGTCTTTCCTGCCCCGCCCTTGCCGTTGGCAAGCATGATCGTGCGCGGGCCGACGTGGTGCTGGCTGACCAGGTGCACCTGCTCCCGGTGCCGCCGTTCCGCGGCCGAGGGCGCCATGCGCAGACCGAGGCCGGTGAGGAACCCGCGGAACCCGGTCGTCGCGGGTTCCTCCACGGTCTCCTGCGTGAGGAACGACTGCCGCGCCTCCCGCCGCGTCGGCGGCACGTCCGCCGTGGCCGTTGCGGCGGCCTGGACGGACGCTGGTACTGCCGGCACGACGACGGGAGCGGCGATCCCGACGGGCGGGCTCTGCGGCGCCGGCGGGGCGCTGGCAGCCGCAGACGCGGCGCCGGAGGCTTCCCACGGCGACGGCACGGTCGCGCTGCCCTCGACGGTGCCCGTGACGGGTGCGATCGCGCCGTGGCCGTCGATGCTGAACAGGGTGTCTTGCCCGGTGCCGCGGTCGTGGCTGTGGACGATGACGGCGTTGCCGAGGTGCGTCGCGACGTCGCGGAGATAGTCCATCGCCTCCGGGTACGCGCTCTCGCCGGTGAAGGTGGCATCGCCGATGGTCAGGGTCCCCTGATCGGCGACGAGGGTGTAGTCGACGTGCACGGTGCTGTTGGGCATGATCGGTCGTCCTGTCTCTTCAGTCGTTACTGCTGGTAGCGGTTGTCGGTGTCGTGGACGGCCATCTGGGTGGCGGTGCGGAGCATCTTGACGGGGATCCCGACTCGCTCGGAGATCTTCAGCAGCACCTTCCCGGCGCCGGGAGGGGCACCCTTGGCGCCCTTCTGCCGGCGGGAGCCGATCCAGTCCTTCGACTGGGAGAACGAGGCGACCATGCTGATCTCCTTCGGCGTCAACGGCCGCACCTTGTTCAGCTCGAGCAGGTCGTCCCGGCTGAGGCCCATCAGCAGCAGCAGGCCGGAGCGTTCGATGAAGCCCTTGGCCTTCTCCCGGTCGTAGGCGTTCGGCAGCGACAGGAGGTCCTTCGGGGAGTGGGTAATCTTCAGCTCCGCGGTGCCGACGCTGCGGTTCGTGCGGGAGAGGGAGTCGACGAGGTCGACCATCCCTTCGCAGGCGCGCAGCGGGTACCAGAACTCGTCCATCAGGGTCGTGTAGCCGCCCCAGGTGATCGCCGGCGTGTACTGCTGGCCCTCGTTGGCGGCTTCCTGCTGCTTGCGCTTCTCGTGCTGCGCGAGCTCCCAGTGCGCGTCGATCGCGTCCATACCGAGCGACCAGGTCGACAGCATCGCCGCGGAGAGCAGTTCGGTGTCGGACTCGTGGATCGAGGACGTGTCGAAGCAGAACCCGCCCGGGTTGCCGGGGGTGAACTCCACCGAGTTCGTGCCGGAGAGCATCTGCCCCATCTCCCCAGTCAGCAGCGACCGGAGGGTCTGTCCGAGCCGCTTGTACTCGACGTGGAACTCGTCCGCCGTGGTGGTGCCGGTCCGCTGCAGCACCAGGTCCGACGGGTGGTCGAAGACGCGGATCAGGTCCGCGGTCACCGGCACGTCGTTCGGGCCGGCGGCACGCAGGATGGTGTCCACCAGCGCCTCGAGCGCGGTCTTCTCGAAGTCCTTCACCGGCTCATCGCGGCCGCGACTGATCCGCACGACCAGCTTCACCAGGTTGATCGTCTTCGCCCGCGCCAGGATCAGCAGTTCCTCGCCGACCTGCCCGCCGATCTGCCGGGCCGCGTAGCCGAGCGGGCCGGGCGAGAGCAGGTTCAGTTGGTGGCGGGCTCGGGGACCCATCGAGAACACGGTGCCGCCGAGCTCCTCGATCCACGGCACGTGCTCACCCTTGATCGGGTCGAACACCGCCGGGGTGAGGCCACGGCCGACCTGGCCACCGAGGAGCGTCTGCGCGGTGGAGGACTTGCCCAGCCCGTTCAACCCGAACAGCATCGCTGACGGGGAGGAGATCACGTTCGCCCGGTAGAGGGCGTCGTGGTCGGTGCACACCGCCGAGTGGGTGTTCATGTCGCGGCCGAGTGGAGAGCCGTTGATCGGTCGGCCTGTGCCGGCACCGAACGGGTAGATCCCGCACACCTGCACGCTCGTTGCGAACCACCGCGGTGGCTGCGGGATCTGCTCCCACCCACCACCACGAGGCCCGAAGAACCCCGACGGAGTCAACGTTTGCGTCTTCATCGCTGCGCGCCCCATCAGCGGGTCTCCTTCGAGGGCATCGCGTGTCCGGTACCAGGTGCGCCGACGATGAAGTGGTTGGGGCTGACGCCTGCGGACGGTGTGCCGAACAGCTCCACGGGGTCGAGCAGCTCCACCCGCTCCGTCGTGCATGGGCCGATAGGGAGGATCACACCACCCAGGGCGTCTGCCAACGCCTGCCCCTGGAGCGGCATTGGGATCGTGCGCACCGTCGAGCGGTCGATGGTGCCGTAGACCACCTTCGGGAGGATCGCCGGTCCAGCGGCCAGGTCGCGCAGCTCGTCGGCTGGGGTTGGGGTGCCCTTCACGGTGTGCTCCTGCATCATTCGGTCCGGTCGGTGACGGTCTGCATGGCGGTGGCGTACTCCCACGGCAGCACGCCCAGCGGGAGGGTGGAGTGGAACGCGGCCGAGGTATCGGTCTCGATGAACCGGTAGCTGATGTTCGTGCCGTTGAAGATCTGCTTCAGTTCCCCGATGGCGTTGTTCGTGCCGCGCTTGGTGGGGTCGAAGGTGACGGTGACCTCGATCGCGAACGCCGTCATCGCCGCCCCCGTCATCAGGTCGACCTCGGTCTTCTGCGCCAGCTGTTCCCGGCGCTTCTCGATCTCGTTGTCTTCCCCACGGACGCCCTTGCTGTTGCGCTTGGCGTTGCCGCGCATCTTCTTCGCGAGCTTGAACGCCTTCCCGGGATCCACCGGGCCGTAGAACACGGCGGCGCGCTTGCGGAGGAACTTCCCGTTCGGCTGGAACAACCGGTTCATCAGGTCTTCGGTGATGAGTGCCTGCGGCGGGGCGACCATCATGGCCGTGATCGATGCGACCCCGTCGTGGTAGCAGATCCGTCGGGCACTGTCGTCGAACTGGTCTGGGCCGGCCTGCGTGACGCGGAGGTTGAACGGGTTCCCGGCGAGCTCGTCGGAGCCGTACTCACGGGCGCGCTCCGGCAGGTACGCGACCCGCACTGCGCGGGCGAGCTCACTGCTGGTGGCCACGACCGGGGAGCCGGCGCCGGCTTCGGCGAGCCCGTCCCGGTGGTAGGGCAGCTTCGCGGCGATATCGGCTGCTGCTTCCTCGACGTCGTCGGCGAGCTCATTCACGTTCCACACCACGGACGCGAACACCTCCACGTCCGCGTACGTGCCGGACAGTGCCCGTGCGCCTTCCCGGAGCTGGCGCTGCGCTGCCTCGGGGGCGTTCGGGGAGACCTCGTTGTCGATCTTCTGCACGAGCGGTTCGATGGATTCCTGCGCGGAGTCGACCACGATCACGGCGCCCTCGACCGCGGTGTCCTTCGACAGGGAAGCGATCCACCCGCCGAACGAGGACACCTGCGAATCGATGCTGTCCTGCGGCAGCAGCGCGGTGCCGTCGGGGTGGCAGGAGAACGTCGCGGACAGCAGCGGCTTCCGGGAGCTCTTCCGGTGATGCAGGAGCACGTACTCCTCCCCCTCACCGTCGGTGCCGGTGATCTCCTCGAGATCGGCGAGCATCCCGGGCAGCGCCGTCATCGATTCGGCGGGCAGCGTCGTGAACAGACCCGTCTCGTACGTGTTCGAGCCGGCACGGCCGCGCTTGGCGTTCACGTGGCCGTCCCACAGCTTCGCCGCCAGGGTGCGGCCCGAGTTCGGGTCGCCCCACCGGACGATGAACACGGCGTTCGCCGCGACGCCCGCCAGGGCGGCGACGATCCCCCACGCCCACCAGCCGACGCTCACGCAGACGACCCCGACCATGACGCCGCCGAGCAGCATCGCCCAGCCGAAGAACGTCAGCCCGCCGAGGGTGCCCTTCGTGGACGGCAACCAGTTCCCGAACCGGATGCGTTCCTTCTGCGCTGTCTCACTCACTGATCATTCCTTCCGCTGTGGACGGTGCATCGCCCGCGCCACTTGCGACGACCTGAGCGGCCGCCATTGAAGCCGTCGACCCGGACGACTGCCCCGAGTCCGGCGAGGATCCGCCGGCAACCGATCCACCATCCGAACCGCCGCCGCTGGCGCTCGCACCCGCGGCGCTGCTGCCGCTGTCCGCTGCTGCCCCGGTGGCGCCGCCACCGTCGCCGACCATCCCGCCGGCACCATCCCCACCGGAGGACCCGGCATCGCTGTTGCCCCCACCCGCGACCGGACTCGCGTCACCACCGCCAGCGCCTCCGCCGCCACCGGAAGCGGCTACTTCACCGCCGCCCGCGACACCGCCAGCAGCGCCGCTGCCGGCACCCGCACCTGCGCCGGCTGCGCCAGCACCCGACGCACCCGCGGATGCACCGCCCGTGGCCACGGCCGCACCGACCGCGACGCCGGCCTGAACCACCGCAGCGGCGGCTCCGAGAGCCATCGCCCCGCCGATCGCGGATCCGAGTGCGCCCGATGCCGGGACGAGGAGGCGCATGATTGCCGGCAGCGCGATCACCGCGAGGCCGATCAGCATGAGACCGTAGATGACGCCGCCGGCGCCGTCCTGGCCGTTCTTCAACCGCCACGCGAATGCGTAGATCGACGCGGCGAGGGGGCTGTAGATGATGAACGCGATGATCCAGGCGGTGATCTTCTCGAACGCCTGCTCACCGCGGCGGAGCACCGCGTACGCGGCGCTGACCTGCCAGAACGCGTTCAGCAGCAGCATCAGCGCCTGCCGGACGTACATGATGACCCACTGGATCCCGACCGCGAGCACCCCGATGAGTCCGAGGATCAGCGCCAGCCCGGGCGACGTCGTCGCGAACGCCGCGTCGACGTAGCCGGCCTTCGCCGAGATCCCGGACACCTTCAAGATCCACTGCCCGTACGCATCGCCGCCCCACACGAAAATCTGGATCGCCGCGGTCCCCAGCGTGATCACCGCCACGGTCTTCCCGAGAGCGGTCATCGCCTCTTGGAACGGTTCCCCGCGGTGGGAGTACATCACCCGGGCACCGGCGACAATCAGGCCCAGCGTGAGCAGCATGATCGTGATCGGCAGCGTCGTGTCCTGGAACCACGACGTGGCCTTGTTGTCGAGGCTGACCTGGAAACCCGCCCCGACCCAGCTGGTCAGGAACTGCTTCATGACGTCGTCGTACGCGGCGAACATCGTCTCCGCGGCCTGCTTGAAACCGTTCGACGCAGCCGATGATGCTGCAGCTCCCACGCCTTGCTTGACCGCGCAGAGAGCCGGGCTTGCGATGCAGAGAGCGGTGTCTCCTGGGTTCACGATGTCGTCCCCGTCCACTTGATGAAGTCCCCATCGCTCGGCGTTGTGCCGGCGTTCGAGGTGGCCCCGTTGTCCAGGACGGCGATCTTCCAATCACCATTGACCCAGACCATGGTCATTGGCATGCCGTAGTAGCCCGTCGACGAGCTCGGGTACGAGTACACGAGCGTCAGCTCAACCCGGTCCTTCGTGAACGCGTCAATGGAGAAGCCAGCCGGGTTCATCCCCGAGGACCGCATCTGTTCGGGATCCGACTGCTGCGGTGCGACCTCGAGGCTCTTCTTCTTCCCCGCGGAATCGGCGATGTAGAAGTCCAGCGACTCCGCCGCGGAGTGCGAGCCGTACTGGTCGTAGATCGCAGTCGTTGCCGCGAGTGCCGCTCCGAGCGGCGAACGAGCGAAGCACGCGTCGAACCCGTCGATCGTCTTCGTCGGGCCGACCGACTTCGACACCGGCCACGTCAGTCCTTCTTGCCCGGTCTTCCAGGTGAGGTCCGACGGGACCTTCGGCGTCGACGACGTGTCGGTCACCCTCACGTTGCACGGACCGTCCGCAGCCGCTGACACGCTCGAGGTCGGAGCAGGCTTACTCGCGGACCCCTGGTCGTCGTTGTTCACGGGTGCGAACACGCCGAGCAGGGTGGAGATCAGCACGACGATGATGACCAGGACGAGGACCACGATCGCGGCGATCCCTGCGGGCTTGGAGTTCCAGCCGCGCTTGAGTGCGCCGCCGAAGCCTCGACGGTTGGTGTTGCGGTTGCGTGGTGCCATGACGGCCTCCCGGGGTTGGTGTCGGTTAGGCGCCGGGGATCTGCTTGCAGTTCGCCGACACGGACCCGAGGAAGATCGATGCCACCCCCGCGGCCGCGCCGATCAGGGCTGCGCCACCGATCCACCAGCCGAGACCCTTGAGGGTCTCGCCACCATCGTGGCGGCGACCGGAGAAAAACATGCCGATCCCGAGGATGATCAGCGCGATGATGCCGAGCGCGATCGCGACGATGCGGGTCCACAGGGTGGCGGTGTCGAGGGCGTCCTGCGCCTTCCCCGGCAGGCAGTAGGCCTGCGCGACGACCATGCCGGCACGGTTGGTGGCATCGAACGCACGCGGCGACTTCGCGACGACGGCGTAGATGGCGTTGCTGATCATTCGGCCTTCTCCTTCATTGACTGCGCCCCCAGGAGCGCCTTGGTGACCCGTTGCACGGGACGAGCGAGCTGCCCGACCAACGCAGGGGAGATTTCTGCCACAGCCCGGAGGCGTGGAAGCCACGGCACCGGCACGACCGGTACGGCGCCGGCGAGCACCCGCTGCTCACGCGCGGCGGCTGGGACCGGCTTGCCGGGTGCATCGGCGACGACGAGCACCGCGTCGACCGCGGCCTTACCGAGCGAGTTGATCGCGGCCTTGGTCGCGTTGATGCCGGCAGGTGTCGACCGGCAGACCAGCACGACCGGCCCGGTGAGCTCGTCGGTGAGCTCCGTTTCGGGAAGGTCGAGCAGTTGTGCCCAGGTGCTCACGCCGGCGCCGGGGTGCACGCCTACGATCGACGTCTGCCGAACGGGGACAGCCGGCGGGACGACTGCTCTGCCTGGCCCGGCCCATGTCGCTGAGTCGTCGCCCTGTGCGACGGAGCTGCCGTCGAGTCGGAGGACCACCTTGGTCATGAGCTGCCCGTCGGTCACGACGACGCGCACGGGCGCCGTCGCGTTCACCATCTGGGCGACGGCGTCGAGGACGGTTCGCCGGACGTCCTCCCCGGGTGCGACGGTGAGCACGTGGCCGTTAACTGCCCACATCGGCCCCACCGCGTGGGTCACGGTGACCGGTGGGACGAGCTCAGCGGCGCACTCAGTGCAGTAGCGGGTTCCGAGCTTCGTGCTCCCGCATTGTGGGCAGGTCCGGGCGGTGTCGTCACCGGAGGTCAGCGAAGGATCGGACCAGTCCGAACTTGCTGCGGCGGGAATCGCCATCGTGTGCCTCCAACGGGGGTAGAAACCATCGTTGAAGGCAGCGTAGCACTACGCACCGTGCGTTGTGCTAGTCAGAATGTGTTTTGCTACGCACCATGCGTAGTGGGGCTACGGCTGCTTACGTGCCGCTTCGATCTCCTCGAGGAGTGCGGTCAGTCGGTTGAGGTGCTCGGTCGACACGTCCTGGCCCAGTGTGCGGGCGGCGTGCAGCTGCACAGGGCTCGTTCGCTCCGCAAGTGTGAACCGGAGGGCGGCGTCGATGGTTTCCGTCAACTGGCTGTCTGGCCCGATGAGGTAGGCGGGGTCGACCTCGAAGTACTGCGCGATCGCGGACAAGAGCAGCTTGTCGTCGACGAGGTACTTGTTCCCGGCGCGCATGTACTCCCACCGGGAGCGGCTGAGCTTGATGTAACGGTCCGCGAGGTAGTCGCGGATTTTCGTGTACGTGACGGGTGCACCGTCGGGCGCCATGATCGTGCGGCAGAGCAGATCGAGCTTGCGGGCTAGGGCGGCCCGCTGCTCCTTCTGCTCGTCGGTGAGCTTGTCGTAACTCATGCTGTGGACTCGATTCGGGTCGGGCCTGGTCCGTGTTCGGTGTCGGGGTTCGGGAGGAGCAGTTGCGGAACGATGCTGCCGGCGAAGCTCGCGCTTGTGGCACCCATCATCAGGTGGATCAACTGCCGCTCGTACCAGCGTGGCTGGAACTGCCGCAATCGGATGTTGTCCTCCAGCTCTGCCCAGCGTTGCCAGAGTGCCAGCTCCGCGACCTCTCCGCGACTCCTGAACGCGGCCTGGTGGCGTTCGGATCGTGTGTGGATGCTGTACTCGGGGTTTGTGAGCATGGCGCGGTCGCTGACAGGGATCGACACGACGAGCAGGAGCCGTCGCCATGCGGGGACGAGGACTGGGTGAGCGGCTGCCACGACGACGCCAACGGCCGTCACCACACACATGGACACGACCGCGATTTCCCACAACGGGTCGACGTTGCCCGTCATGAGCGCGTGCGGGGCCACGGTGGCGCGCACCACACCGATGACGAGGCTCTCGCTCACCCACAGCAGGTCGACCACCGCGGCGACGCCAATGAGGCTCACACCCCAACGAGTGGTCCACTCGCCGTAGCCGGGCAGCCCCTTGAAGGCGACGCGGAGGACCTGGATGCCGAACAGGCCGACACAGATCGGCAGGATTGCGGCGAAGAGTTCGCGCAGGGGTTCCCCGGTGTACCTGCCGAGGTACGGGTCAGACACGGACCAGTCGGCTGCCATGAACAGCGCGGACTGCGTGGCGATCATGACGAAAGTCACGGCCCACACACCAGCTTCGACCAGGCGGATCCGGCTGCCGCTCATCGCCCGGATCACCATCACTTCCAGGCAGCCGAGGGCCACGATCACGGCGGAGCGATATAGCAGGTTCGTCAGGTTCTCCCCGCCGAGGAACCTGTCCACGACGACGTAGAGCCACGGCGCTTGCAGACTGCATCCGATGGCCCAGAACACGACCCCGGTGGGCAGCATCGAGTTCTTGCCCCGGACGTTCGGGAACAGCATCGCTGCAGCGGCGATCCACACTGATATCACCGTGGCGATGCCCGTCACGGTGATCCAACTGGGCCCACCTGTCATCGCTCGAACACCCGCCCGAACTGGAAGTCTTTCCCGCGGCCCTTCTCGTAGCGCAGAACACGCACCGCGAGTTCGGCGCCAACCATCTCCGCTAGGCGCTCCTCCTCTGCAGAGAAGTCGCTGTGCTGGAACGTGAAGTCGAGACGTCGGCCGAGCGGGATGGCTGTTCCAAGCAGCTCGACGATCTCCGGGTTGGCGCCGATGTTCTTCCCGGAGCCATTCGGCGAGGCGATCATGTGGCCGTGCTCGTGCTGGATGATGAAGTACTGCACGGTGGGATTGCCGGGCGGGCAGTAGACCATGTCGACGTTCTGCTCGAGGTCAGATCCCCAGACCCCGTGGATCTCTTTGCCTTCGAGATTCGAGGCCACGTAGTACTCGAGGTCGCGTCCAGTGATGTCCTGCAGGCGACGCTGCAGATCCATCATGGAGAGCGATTCCGGGATCCCGTGGTCATCGAGCAGCTTGAGTGCGGCTTGATCGACTCTTCCCGCCATGTGGGACTCCCCTTCCGACTCGCCGATGGTTCCCGAAGTGCTACGCATCCAGCGTAGCCCGTCCGATCCCGGGTAGGCTCTGGCCTCATGCAGGACACAGACGCCAATCAGGTGTGGGACGTCGTAGTCGTCGGCGCCGGCCCTGCAGGGGCCACGGCAGCACGCTACGCCGCTCTCGGCGGTGCCCGCGTGCTGCTGCTCGACAAGGCTACGTTCCCCCGGTACAAGACGTGTGGTGGCGGCATCATCGGTCAATCGCGGCACCGGATGAACGACCATGCCCTGGCAACGATCGAGGCGGACGTCCCCGAGGTGGGTTTCTCGCATCGCATGGGTCGCGTGACCCGCGTTCGCACCCAGGCGCCGTTCGTTGCGATGGTCGACCGGGAACGGTTCGACCAGGCGAACGTCGACGCGGCCAAGGAAGCCGGCGCCGAGTTCCGCGACGGCGCCAACGTCCGGTCCCTCACGGACGAGGATGGGCGAACCCGTCTCGTTCTCTCTGACGGCGACGAGCTGCTTGCACGCGTCGTCATCGGCGCCGATGGTTCCGGGGGCCGTGTTGGCCGGCATGTTGGTGTCGTCATCGAGCGGACCGACCTCGGCCTTGAGGTTGAAGTCCCCCGTCGACCAGAGGACGCTGCGACCGGCGTCCTGCTGGACTGGGGCCCTCGCCCGGGCACGTACGCGTGGGTGTTCCCCAAGGAGAAGACCCTCACCGTTGGCGTCATCGAACGGAAGGGTTACGGGGACCAAACGCGGGGCTACCTCAACGACTGGATCAAGCGACTCGACCTGCACCCCACCGACCAGGACCGCAGCAGCGGACACCTCACCCAGTGGCGCGCCCATAACTCCCCGCTCCGCCGTGGCACCGTTGTGCTCGCCGGCGAAACGGCAGGGCTCCTCGAGCCGTGGACACGCGAGGGGATCTCCTTCGCCCTCCGCTCCGGCGAATGGGCAGGTATCGCCGCGGCCGCGTTCACCGGCGGTGACGCGGCTGCCCTCGACCGCTACGAGGCGCAGGTCCACGCGGAACTCGTGACCGAGATCAACGCAGGCGAGAAACTGCTGCGTATGTTCACCCGGTTCCCGGGCGGCTTCCACTTCCTGATCTCCAAGACCCCCATCGGACGGAACTACTTCGTGCGGTTCTGCCGCGGCGAAACGACGCTGACTCGCGCGTTCCGGCACCGCTGGGTGCAGATCGTTGCCGGGTGGTTCCAGTGAGCGCCGCGATCGGACACGCCGAAGCCGCTTCCCGGGCTAACCACGGTGTTAACACCAGACTCGTGACCATGCCCGGATCTAACGCAGGTGTGAAACGGAACCGTCTCCCGCGCGGCGTCGAACCCGCACGGCCCGATATCCGGTTGCACCCGGACACCGGGAAAGCGTTCACGGACGCTGCCCGCGCCTCCGGCAACCTCAGCGTGTCCCTGTACCTCGAGCGGCTTCGTGCTCAGTACGAGGCAGAGTTCGGCGCGCTGCCGGTCTTCGACGAATCCCTGGAGGCTGCCCACCCAGCCGCTTAAACGACAGAACCCCCGCCGGAGCGGGGGTCCGGGGCCAAGCCCCAAGTCATGTATCTCAGTATCTGGCCAAGCCGCCAAGCAGTTCAGGTCCTGAGGTTCCGAGAGAAGAAGCCCGGTTGGAGCCGGGAGCCTTCGTCGTACCACCACCCGGAGAGGAGGAGGTGTCGCCATCGTAACGCACGTTGCTGCGTCCAGCACGTCCGACTCACCGGATACCGCGTCGGCCTGGGCGCTCACGCGCGCCCTGTCCCCCCGGCGCCGTGTGCGCGTGGCTGCCGTCGACGCGTACGGCGCCGTCCTGAACTCCTATGCGGGCCGCGGGGCCGCGGTCACCAGTGACGTCCCGGCACGGCCGTGGGCGATGAACCTTGCTGACGATGAGCACAGCTACCGTTACCTCGGCTTCGACCTCGACGCCAAGCACGTCGGACTCAAGGTCGTCAAAGCCGACACCGACACCATCCGCAAGCTCCTCGACGACGCCGGTATGCCGCACCTGGTCTGCCAGTCCGGCCCCTCCGGCGGCCGCCACATCTGGGTCGCCCTCATCGACGGTGTCAGCGCTGAGACCGTCGCTACGATCGCCCGGGATCTCGGACGTGTCTGCAAGAGCCTCGACAAGGCTCCCCTGTCGAACCCCGCGACTGGCTGCCTCCGGCCACCCCTCACACCGCACCGCGACGGAGGACGATCGACACCGATCGCCGGCACCATCGAAGCGATCACGACACCGACCGTCCGCGCGCACCAGGTGCGTGCCCTCGCGATCGCCGTCGGCGAGCTCGCGGCTGCCACCGCGCCCGACGCTGCACTCGACGCTGGACGCCCTCTGCCGCTGGACCACCACGGGCGTCTCTACCTGCCCGGCACACGTCGTCCGCTCGCAGCGCGCAGCGCGGCCGCGCTGCAGGACGACGCGGCCGCCGGCGACGCTTCGGCCGCCCTGTGGCGGGTCCTCGTCGGCGCTGCGGCAGCGAGGTGGCGGTACGCGGACGTCCTCGCGCTCCGCGACGAGCCCGGCCTCGAGCACGTCCGCACCGTCCGTGCCGGCAGCCGCCGCACTCCGCGGCCGACCACCGGCGAGCAGTCCCCTGTCCGGGTCCTCGCACGGCAATGGGACAAGGCCGTCCGCTACGTCGCAGCGAACCCCCGCGGCGCCGGCGACGACCCCACCTTCGACGGCCGAGCCGGCGCGATCGCCAGTCTCGTCGACGCCCTGCAGCAGCGCGCCGACGCCTCCCCCGGCCGCTGGAGCTCCGGAGGCGGCCCCGCAGACCGACGTGTCCTCGACGCGCTCACCATCCTCGCGCTCCAGGCCGTCAGCGCCTCCGTGGAGGCCGACATCCGCCGCCTGGCCCTCCTGTGTGGCATCGGGCGTGAGACCGCGCGGACGGCGCTCCTTCGCCTCGCTGCGGACGGGTGGATCGCCAACACCGCCGCCCACGAAGGCACTCGAGCTGCGCACTGGACGATCGACCCTCAGAACGCTCTCCACAGGGATACCGAGATGGGTCGGTCACAAGCGGACCCGCGCCCCGAAGGGGCCGGGGCCGCCCACCGCACCCATCTACTATCTGAGCTCAACGACCGACAGCAGGCACGCACCCACGACACCTTTACCACCGGCGCCGGGCTGGGCCTGCACACCGGGAACGTCTTCGCGCGGATCCTGATCTCTCCTACGCTCGACGACACAAGGACGCTCCGAACACTCCACCGGCACGGGCTCACCCGCTGGACGCACAACGGCTGGACTGCCGCCCCGTTCGGCGCACGAGACGGCGTTGCCCGCAGCATCGGCGCCGCCGGCACGCTCCACGCTCGTGAACGCCGCTATGCCCTCGAGCGCGAGGTCTGGGCATGGTGGCAAGGCGAACTCGCATGGATGGCTTCTCCGGGTCGCCAACGTCCAGGACGACGCCCCTCCCCCGACGCCATCACGCTCTACGACGACGGCACGAACCGACACGGCAAACACCCACGCTCCAGCGACGGCCGCGCCGACTTCCGCGCTGCGCGTCAGCTCGTCGACGTCGCCCGACGTTCCGCACACGTCAGTTCAGTAGCCGGCGGCCGCTCCGCCGCGTAGGAGTTCTGTTTTGAAGCGTCGTTACCTGCATTACTTTCAACCCAAGCAACGCGTGCACTGCATGCTTCACTGGGGATGCTTGCTTTACCAGTAATCCTGGTATAGCTTGTGAAGCAATCGCCGCTTGTCTTGCTGGCAACACAAGCATCAGCAGTAATACTGGTAATGAAAGTAGGAGGCACCGTGAAGCTGACAGACGAGGAGCGCTCGTCGCTCGACCGAGTCATCGCCTGCATCAACGGGAAGGGGGGAGTGTTGAAGACCACCCTGGTCGCCAACATCTCCGGTCTCCTCGCCGCAAGCGGGTACCGGGTCCTCGCGGTCGACCTCGACCCGCAGGGCAACCTTGCCGAGGACTTCGGGTACACGGGCGACGCGCGGGACGACGGCGGTCGGTCACTGGCACAGACCCTGTTGTTCGGTGGGGTCGCTCAGCCGGTGCGCGACGTTCGCCCCGGGCTCGACGTCCTGGTCGGCGGTAGTGCCCTCGATCAGGCGACAGCCGGCCTTGCTGCGCGAGCGAACAAGGACCCTGACGGCGCCAAACTCGCACTGGCGAACGTGCTGGCGGGCATGGCGAGTGACTACGACATGATCCTGCTCGATTGCCCACCTGGTGACGAGATGCTCCAGACTGCAGCCGTCGCCGCAGCCCGCTGGGCCCTGGTGCCAGTCAAGACGGACAAGTCGAGCCGGAAGGGACTGTCCGCTGTCGCGGCCCGGCTCGATGCCGTTCTGGACATCAACCCCGGACTGGATCTCCTTGGAGTCGTGCTCACCGCCGTCGGATCCGGCGCGAAGAACGTCGAACGTCGAGCGCGCAGCGAGATCTCGGCTCTGTTCAATTCCGAAGACGACGTCGTGTTCGAGGCGACTGTGCGGCATTCCGAAGCGACGGCGCAGGCCACCCGCGAGCGGGGCCTGCTGGCGCACGAACTCGACGCGCAGATCCAGGACGGCCCGAAGTGGTACGAGATCCGCCGCGGCACCGCAGAGGCCCAGGTGCTCGCTCCACAGACAGCGTCGTCCGTCGCCGATGACTTGCACGCCCTCACCACGGCCGTGGTGGAACGCATCAGCCAGTCCGAACACGAAGGAGCCGACGCATGACCGAGACGCCTGAGCGGAAGGTGACGGGCCTCGCCCCGCGCGGAACCAGCACACCAGACCTATCCCGGCTGAGAAAGCGGAACAGGGAGGTGGATCCAGCGCCGCCGATCCCGGCCGAGAGCGCGCCCACCGAACCGGTTCAGCACGCGGCAGCTGAGGGAGACCAAGCCGACGACAAGACGGTGTCAGTCACGTTCTACATGCGCCGTGCGGTCCGAGCGCGAGCGAAAGCTGTGTTCCGCGCCACCCGGCACCTCGAGCAGGACGACTCGTGGTCGGCGTTCCTTGAAGGTGCGATCTTGGCGGAGGTGAGCCGGAGAGAAGAGGCGCACAACGAGGGACGCCCCTATCCCGGCGACGACCGCCGGCTCTCGCCCGGGCGGAGCATCTGATGTTGCACGAAGCCGCATCGAGCCGCCTGGCACTCGAAGGGTCAGTGTCCGATCATGACGTCGCGACCTTCGCGAGTTACATGCTGTGGATCGCGGTGCCCCTCTTCATCATCAGCGTGTGCCTGATGCTCTTCGTTCGCTCGTGGCAACGGCAACGACAGGATGACGAGATTGCCGTCGCGGCTGTGCAGAACGCACTCCAGCGGCACGACCAGTGGCGGCAGACCGCCTCCCCGCGCGCCTTCGAGCTCCACAGGCGCGAATGCCCGCGATGCCGTGGTGACCTGTTCGGCGAGAGCCGATTCGTCGACCCGCCCAATGTCAGTGCCGCGAGTGGACACTAGCGTCATGGATGCACCAGAGAGCGTCACCTACGCACAAGGAGCCTTCGCCATCTTCGGCATCGTTCCGATGCTGTTCGGCGTCCGCAGTGCCACGGGGCTCCGCGGAAACCTCCGGTGGACCGTGCCCGAGCGCATCGCGATGCCGATGGTCTGGGCAGGGCTCACCATCTGGACGGTCGGCGGGTTCTTCGCCCTCACCAAATCGATCATCTGGTTCGATGCGTTCGGCATCGCGCTGGCGATCGTCACCCTCGCGGTCGATGTGTTCCTGTGGTACATGGCGATCCGGTTGCAGCGCTCCATCACGAACAGGAGCCTCCACGACCAACTCGAGCGCGAGGCAAACGAAGATGAGCACTGATACGAGACACGGAGGCTAGCTGATGGCGCCCAGAAGCCTCACCCTGACCCAACTCGTCGCGATCGGCTCGGGCTGGCACGGCCGCTGGGGGCGCCTGGACTCCACGCCCCATCCGCTCGTGTCGCAAACGAGAGCCTTCACGGCGCAGCTGTCGATCTACCCGCCGGGAACGACGCGCAGGGAGCGGATCCTTCTCGGGATCCAGGGGCTCGGCACGACCTGGCTCGGGTGGGTCATCGCTGCCCTCGTCGTCGTAGTCGCGATGATGCTTGGTGGCCGTTGGGCTGGCCTCGTTGCCGCATGCGTGCTGGTTGCCCTCTGGGGAGTCGTCTCTCTCGTGACGGTGAAGCTGCGCCGCAACACCCGCCACGTCCGAATGTCAGCCAGTCCCGCTGGAGAGGCAGGCCGGGGCCGGCTCAACCACATCGCTCGGCTGTTGGACGACCTGGACACCCAGGAGCTCGACCCAGTTGCCTACGAGCTGCAGTGGGGGCGCATCTACGACGAGGCCGCCAACGTCACACGTGGTGCGTAGGGCCTTCGCCTACCGGGTCTCGAAGCTGTCGGGCGGGGTGCTCTCTTCGTAGTCGATGCGCCCTTCGATGACGAGGAAGAGGACGAACAGTCGGTTGGCGAGTACAGCCAGATCGAACGCGACGTCTTGTACCTGCTCGACCGTGAACTCCCGATCGATGGTTCGCTTCGTTCGTGTGAGGCTGGCCGTTGCCGGTCCTTGCTGGGGCGTCGTCCAGTCTCCATGCAGGAGGTGGTTCCGGCTCTCCATGGCGGTCTTCGCCTCAGTAGACAGCCGCTTGTACAGGTCCCGGATCTCCCCCTCAAAGCGGCGCAGTTCCACGAGCTGCCCGCCGAGCTCGAGCAATCGGGTGAACGGGAGCCCACGCGTGGTCACGATGCCTATCTCGTTCGTCTCCCCATCGTCGTCACTGACAAGCGCCATCACAACGAAGGCCAGAGTGCGTTCAAGCCGGGCCGACCAATATGCGACCTCACCCATCGCAACCAGGTGCTCATCATCGAGACCGGTGTGACGGACCTTCGCCTTGTGTTCAGGAGACGGGCGCTTCGTCATGCGTCACCTCGGGGGAGTGCGAGGTCTGCGCTGACGTCGACCGGGTGTCTGCTGACGGCTCGGTACACGGTGGCGCGGGCGACGTCGAACAGTTCGGCGAGCTCGGCCGAGGTGTAGTCGCCGGATCGGTGCATCGACACTAGGAGAGCTTCCCGCTTCTCGGAGAGCTTAGGCTTCCGGCCCTTCAGCCGGCCCTTCGCTCGAGCGGTGGCCATGCCCTCCCGGGTACGGGCGCTGACGAGGTTCGCTTCGAACTCGGCGAACACCGACAGCATGCCGAAGATCATCCGCCCCATCGGGTCGAGGGGGTCGTACACGGATCCGTTGAAGCTCAGACGCACGTCCTTCGCTGCGAGCTCGGCGGCGATCGTGCTGGCGTCGACGGCTGAACGGGCGAGCCGGTCCAGCTTGGTGACCACCAAGGTGTCGCCGGCCCAGCATGCCTCGATCGCCTTCTCGAGCCCGGGGCGGGCTCGAGTCGTGCCGGAGCGGCCGTGATCGACGTAGACCCGTTCGGGTGCGACGCCGGCGGCGATCAGCGCTTCACGTTGCGCGGTGAGATCTTGAGCGTCGGTGGAGACGCGGGCGTACCCGACGAGTTGACCAGCCATTCCGGCAGTGTCTCACATAGGGGGCCGTGACCGGGCATTCTTCCGGGCGGGTCTATTGAGACACCCGGTTTCCCGGATTTCCGCGGGTGCCGGCTTCGGTGCCGAGGCGTGCGGTAGCCGATCGGCTATCGAGACGCTGCAAGCATCTCGTGGCTTGCCTGTCCCACGCGTGGGACACGTGCTACTGTCCCACGCATGGGACAGATGGACAACGCGAACTTCATCCTCGGCACCGGCATGGGGAAATCTCCGGGCATGGCAATGGGGTTCCGTGTTGACCGGGGCGACCATTCTTCTAGCCCGTTCTGGACGAGCTACGCAGAGACCACGACGCCCGATGAGGCGGCCGCCGCGGTCCACCGCGCTTCGGAGGCCGTTGTGGACGCAGAGGCCGCCTTCTACTTGGTGAAGCTCCAGGCACTGCGAGCTCTCGCAGAGCAGCACAAATCCGTGCGAGAGATTGCGGGCATTCTCGGACTGAGCAAGAGCGCCGTCGCGAGGGAACTCAAGAACCCGCTTCCCGGTTCGGTCGCGCACACTGCAGACGTCGATCGGAACGAACGGGTCGCGAGGATGGTGGCTGTCGCGTGGGGCGCGGGGTTCCCCCGCCGGACGAAGGACTGAGCGACCGACCATCCGCTATTGGGCCGGATCAAGCAGCGTCAGGCGGCGTCGAACGATGTTCGTACCGCGCACTGCCGGCAGAGCCCAGCCGTAACCAGTGTTAGATCGCGGGCGACTGTCGCGACGTGGACGCCGGTGTCGAGGCGGCCACATCCGTCGCACCGGTTCTCAGCGTCGTACGGCTTGATCGCCTCGAGGTGGCCGAACTGACAGCCGTCGCAGACGATAG
>Ga0308161_1000830_pt1 | contig 42279 bp, 42 predicted proteins | sample PhyFR2_FD_201034 | JGI IMG/M metagenome (GOLD analysis project Ga0308161, IMG submission 201034) | Phyllosphere microbial communities from UC Gill Tract Community Farm, Albany, California, United States - DLSLF.R2 | ecosystem: Host-associated > Plants > Phyllosphere > Unclassified | place: USA...
TTCTCGGACTTTTCCCACGCTTGAAAGAGCGCTTCAACCAGCGCGGCGGCACCATGTCCGGCGGCGAACAGCAAATGCTCGCCATCGGCCGCGCGCTGATGAGCAAGCCCAAGCTGCTGCTGCTCGACGAGCCATCGCTGGGCCTGGCGCCGATCATCATCCAGCAGATCTTCGACATCATCGAACAGCTGCGCAAGGACGGTGTGACGGTGTTCCTGGTCGAGCAGAACGCCAACCAGGCGCTGAAAATCGCTGACCGCGCCTACGTTCTGGAGAACGGCCGCGTGGTCATGCAAGGCACCGGTGAAGCGCTGCTGACCGATCCGAAAGTACGCGAGGCGTACCTCGGCGGTTGAGTGTTATCGCTGCACAAAAAAACGGCCTTCGGGCCGTTTTTTGTTTCCTGAGCACCACCAAGGTAATCCTGTGGGAGCGAGCCTGCTCGCGAAGCGCTCTGTCATTCAACATTATGGGTGCCTGACAAACCGCCTTCGCGAGCAGGCTCGCTCCCACAGGGATACAGCTGAATCCGAAATTTTTTATAAATTTCTCGCCCCGCCTGTAACGCATCCCCCCACCCGTTCTCTAGAGGGACAAGCAAGCGCAAACCGCTTGCAGAAACCCTGATAAAAACTGGAGAAACATCATGACTGCGACTACCCGTACCCTGTCCGCTACCGCCCTGGTTCTGGCCCTCGGTTCCGCTCTGAGCATCGCCACTGTCTCCACCGCCCAGGCCGCCGATGCCAACATGGAAAAATGCTTCGGCGTGGCCATGAAGGGCAAGAACGATTGCGCCGCAGGTGCCGGGACTACCTGCGCCGGCACGGCGAAAATGGACTATCAGGCCAACGCCTGGAAGCTCGTTCCGAAAGGCACCTGCGCCACCACCGAAAGCAAAACCTCGCCGACCGGTTTCGGTCAGCTCGAAGCCTTCAAAGCCAAGTCCTGATCCACGGCCTGCCTGAGTGACGCCCATGTTCAGTCATCACGAACCGTCCCTGCCGCGCACTCAGGCAGCTCGCACCGAGCTCCCTGCCCGCGCCGGGCTGGGGCTCAAGACCGGGCACTTCCTCGAAGTGCTCGGCTCCGTACCGGACCTCGGTTTCTTCGAAGTCCACGCCGAAAACTACATGGTGGCCGGCGGCCCGTTTCATCATTTCCTCGGTCTGATTCGCCAACAGTACCCGCTGTCATTGCACGGCGTGGGCCTGTCGATCGGTGGCGAAGGCCCGCTGGACAGCCAGCACCTCAACCGCCTCGCCGAGCTGATCGAGCGCTATCAACCGCAAGCTTTTTCCGAACATCTGGCGTGGTCGAGCCACGGCCCGGTGTTCCTCAATGACCTGCTGCCACTGGCTTACGACACGCCGACACTGAACCGCGTGTGTGCGCACATCGACCAGGTGCAGAACACTCTGAAACGACCGATGCTGTTGGAGAACCCGGCGACCTATCTGGGATTTGCGCACTCGACGATCGACGAGGCCGAGTTCATCGGCGAAGTGATCCGCCGCAGCGGCTGCGGCTTGTTGCTCGACGTCAATAATGTCTACGTGTCGTGCATCAATCATCAGCGCGATCCTTTGGCCTACCTCGATGCGTTACCGCTGCACGCGGTCGGCGAGATTCATCTGGCCGGCTTCGCTGAAGATTGCGACAACCTCGGCGATCGCTTGCTGATTGACGATCACGGCGCGCCTATTGATCAGTCCGTCTGGGATCTGTACCGGCAAGTGCTGCAACGTATCGGCCCGGTAGCGACGCTGATCGAACGCGATAACCAGGTGCCGGCCTTCGACGTTTTGCTCGCCGAAGCGCAGCAAGCCGAGACGCTGTTGCGCCGCGCGGAGTGTGCGGCATGAGCACGCAAGCGGACTTCGCCGCCGCCCTGCTCAATGCGCAACTGCCGTATCCCAAGGGCCTGTGCAGCCGCAACGGCGCCGATCCGTCGCGACGTTTTGCGGTGTATCGCAACAACGTGCAGAGCTCGTTGATCAATGCCCTGGCCGACAGCTATCCGGTGGTGCTGCAATTGGTCGGCGAGGAGTTCTTCCGCGCCATGGCAGCGATTTTCGTCCAGAGTCAGCCGCCACACAGTCCGTTGATAAGCCGCTATGGCGAAGACTTCGCCGACTTCATCGCAGAGTTTGAACCCATCGCCGGCGTGCCTTATGTCGCTGATGTTGCGCGCCTTGAGCATCTGCGCACTGTCGCCTACCACGCCGCTGATGCGCAGCCGATACGGCCTGAACAAGTCAGTGCCGCGCTGGCCGATCCGCAGTCGCTGACTGAGCTGTGTTTCGAACTGCATCCCTCGCTGCACCTGCTCGACTCAGCCTACGCCGTTGTCGCGATCTGGGCCGCGCATCAGCAGGAGCCAACTCTGGCGGGCATTGGCCTGAATCAAGGCCAGCACGCTCTGGTGCTGCGCAATGGTCTCGACGTTGAGGTGTTTGCGCTTGAACCAGGTGCGAGCGTGTTCCTTCGTCATCTGCTCCAGGGCTCGCCACTGCTCGCGGCGGCAGAAAACAGCCCGCCGTTCGATCTCGCCCAAACCCTCGCCTTACTGATTGCGCATAACGCGATCACGCAGCTGAATTACAAGGAGTTGCTATGAACGCTTTTATCCTGCGCGTCATCGCGCTGTTCGAAAAAATCCCGCACAGCCTGATTGCCTTCATCGCGCGTTTCTCCATTGCCGCGGTGTTCTGGAAATCCGGGCAAACCAAGGTCGAAGGATTGGCCGTCGATTTGATTGACGGCACCTTTGAACTGGGCTGGCCACGTTTGGCCGATTCGACGATTCCGCTGTTTCAGAGCGAGTACAACCTGCCGCTGCTGTCGCCGGAAATTGCCGCGCATCTGGCGGCTTTTGCCGAGCATGTGTTTCCGCTGCTGATCCTGCTCGGCTTCGCCACACGGTTTTCGGCGCTGGCATTGCTCGGCATGACGTTGACTATCCAACTGTTTGTCTACCCGGATGCTTACCCGACCCACGGCACCTGGGCGGCAGTGTTGCTGTACCTGATGGCGACCGGGCCGGGCAGGTTGTCGATCGATCAGATGATCGCGCGCCGTTTCGCCAAATAATCACCCCCGTGGGAGCGAGCCTGCTCGCGAAAGCGGTGTGTCATTCAACATCTGTATCGACTGAACTGACGCATTCGCGAGCAGGCTCGCTCCCACAGGGAAATCACATCAGCGCTGCAGTCGATCCAGCGCTTCGCCACTGCGCTTGAACCAGCCCATCAGATAATCCGCGAGCACCTGCGTGCGTTTCGGCAATCCACCCTGATACGGGTGCACCAGATACATCGGCATGCGTCGGGTCTGGTAATCGCGCAGCAACCAGCGCAAGCGGCCGTCCGCCAGTTCCGCTTGCAGCAGATACGACGGTAAACGCGCGATGCCGGCGCCGGACAGCGCTGCTTTCTTCAACAGGCTGTAGTGATTGCTGGCAAACGGACCCGAGACCCGTACCCGCAACAACTCGTGCTGCTGGTGATACAGCCATTCTTCGCGGCCGCTGTAATGGCTGTTGAGCAGACAACGATGCTCGGCCAAGGCATGCGGCGTCGCTGGCTCGCCGAAGCGCTCGAGGTAGGCCGGGCTGGCGCAGGTCATTTCGTGCCACGCCAACAGCGGCTTGGCCACCAGCCGATCGTCATTGGCCACTTCGGCACGAATCGCCAGATCAAAGCCATCGCGGGCCAGATCGCGATAGCTGTTGTCCAGCTCCAGCTCAATCTGCACCTCGGGGTATTGCCCGGAAAACTCCAGCAGCAAGCCATCGAAGAAGGTCTCGCCGAGCGACACCGGAACCGTCATGCGCACCGGGCCGGCCATGTCGTCCTTCAACCGCGCCAACGCCTGCCGTGCGCGTTCGACCTGGACCACCAGCGCCTGAGCCTGCGGCAGCAGCGCCGCCCCCGCCGCCGTCAGGCTCAAGCGCCGGGTCGTGCGTTGCAGCAGCACCACACTGAATTGCGCTTCGAGCTGGCTGATGCGCTTGGAGAGTTGGCCCTTGCTGCAGCCCAACTGCTGCGCGGCCAGGGTAAAACTGCCGGCTTCGATCAGCACGGCAAACGCGGCAAGGTCATCCATTTCGCTCATGGATTGTTTCCATTTGAAAACCAAAGGTTGCCTATTAGTGCGCTTATCCGCAGAAAAAACCACTCTAGACTGAAACCTCATTCACACACATGAGGTACAGCTCGATGAAAATTCTGTTGATAGGCGCCGGCGGCACCATCGGTTCGGCGGTGGACAAAGAGTTGTCGCAACGCCACGAGGTCATTCGTATCGGCCGCAACAGCGGTGACTTGCAAGTGAATATCAGCGACAGCGCGTCGATCCGCAAGCTGTTCGAACAGACCGGCAAGTTCGATGCGTTGATCTGCGCGGCGGGCAACGTGACGTTTGCAGCGCTGGACGAGATGACTGGGGACAGCTTCGCCCTCGGCCTGAAAGACAAGTTGATGGGCCAGGTCAATCTGCTGCTGATCGGCCGCGAGTTCGCCAATGATGGCGCCTCGTTCACCTTCACCACCGGCGTGCTCAGCCACGACCCGATTCGCAGCGGCGCCTCGGCAGCGCTGGTCAACGGCGCCCTCGACAGCTTCGTCCGCGCCGCCGCCATCGAACTGCCGCGTGGCCTGCGGGTGAACTCGGTGAGCCCGACCGTGCTGACCGAAGCCCTGGGCAAATACGCGCCCTACTTCCGTGGCTTCAAGCCGGTTCCTGCAGCGGAAGTGGCATTGGCTTACGCGAAAAGTGTCGAAGGCCTGCAAACCGGTCAGACGTTTCACGTCGGTTAAGGCCCTTGTGATGAACGGTCAGGCTGCGTAACGTGGCAGCACTTGTCTGGAGAGCCAAAGATGCGTGTTGCCCGTTCGTTCGTCCTCGTTGCCCTGCTGCCGATGTTTGCCGCCTGCCAGTTGTTCGACGGCCAGCGTGAAAGTGTGTCCCATGCCGGGCAGACGCGGATGCAGGGGCAACTGACCGCCGCCGACGGCAAACTGGTGTTTCAGCCGTGCCAGGAGCAGCGGCAACTGGTGGTCAACGACATCGGCGGCACCAGTGTCCTGCAAGAAGCCGCCACCCTCGCCGACGAGCAGGGCAAGCTGTTTGCCGATGTGCGCGGCAAGGTCTCCGGCGACCGCCTCGACCTCGGCCAGTTATATCGCGTCGAGCGCTCGGGCACGGCCTGCGACGACCCGAATTTCAAACTGCTGATCCTGCGCGCCGCCGGCCATGGCCCGGAGTGGAATGTGAAGGTCAGCGGCAAAGGCATGGTCATCGAGCGCGACGGCCAGCCGCCGCTGGCCGTGCCGTATGTGGAAGAGCAACTGGGCGACGGCCGCTTCAATCTCAGCAGCGAAGCCAACAACCAGCGCATCGAATTGTGGGTCGCGCCACAGCGCTGCGTCGACAGCAGCACCGGCAGCGTGCAGCACATGAGCGCCGAGTTGCGCATCGACGGGCAGGTCCAGCGCGGCTGCGGCTATTTCGGCGGCGCACGCAACGACTGATCGTTTTTCCCCCACGGATCCGCTCGCGGCGGCTTATAATCGCCGCCTTCAAACGCCCTGGCGCAGTTGTGCGCCCCGCGAATCCGGATCCCCGCCATGTTACGAATCACTGAACTCAAGCTGCCAATCGACCATCCCGAAGAAGACCTGCGCACCGCCATCGTGCAACGCCTGGGCATCGCCAGCGATGATCTGCTCGATTTCACCTTGTTCAAGCGCAGCTATGACGCGCGTAAAAAGTCCTCCGAACTGTGCTTCATCTACACCATCGACCTCAACGTACGCGACGAGGCCAGAGTGTTGGGCAAGTTCGCCGACGACCGTAATGTCAACGTGGCGCCGGATGTCAGCTACAAATTCGTCGGCCAGGCACCGAGCGATCTCGGCCAGCGGCCGATCGTCGTCGGTTTCGGCCCGTGCGGCATCTTCGCCGGCCTGCTGCTGGCGCAGATGGGCTTCAAACCGATCATTCTCGAACGCGGCACTGAAGTCCGTCAGCGCACCAAGGACACCTGGGGCCTGTGGCGCAAAAGCGTGCTCAATCCCGAGTCCAACGTACAGTTTGGCGAAGGCGGCGCGGGGACGTTCTCCGACGGCAAGCTGTACAGCCAGATCAAGGACCCGAAATTCCTCGGTCGTAAAGTCCTGCACGAGTTCGTCAAGGCCGGCGCGCCGGAAGAAATCCTCTACGTCAGCAAGCCGCACATCGGTACGTTCCGCCTGACCGGCATGGTCGAAAACATGCGCGAGCAGATCCGCGAACTGGGCGGTGAAGTGCGCTTCCAGGAGCGCGTCAGCGACGTGCTGATCGAAGACGGCCAACTGGTCGGCGTGCAACTGGCCAGCGGCGAAACCCTGCATTCCAGACACGTGGTTCTGGCCCTCGGTCACAGCGCCCGCGACACCTTCCGCATGCTCCACAGCCGTGGCGTGTTCATGGAAGCTAAGCCATTCTCGGTGGGTTTCCGCATCGAACATCCGCAGTCGCTGATCGACCGCGCGCGTCTGGGCAAATACGCCGGCCACCCGAAACTTGGCGCTGCCGATTACAAACTGGTGCACCACGCCAAGAACGGGCGTTCGGTCTACAGCTTCTGCATGTGCCCGGGCGGCACTGTGGTCGCGGCGACGTCGGAACCGAATCGCGTGGTCACCAATGGCATGAGCCAGTACTCGCGTAACGAGCGTAATGCCAACTCCGGCATCGTCGTCGGCATTACCCCGGAAGTCGATTATCCGGGCGGCCCGCTCGCCGGTATCGAGTTGCAGGAGCGCCTGGAATCCCACGCGTTCATCCTTGGCGGCAGTGACTACAAGGCTCCCGCGCAACTGGTTGGCGACTTTATCAACGGCAAGCCGTCGACCGAGCTGGGCGAAGTCGAGCCGTCGTACAAGCCGGGCGTGGCGCTGGGCGATCTGGCCTTGGCATTGCCGGATTTTGCCATTGAGGCGATCCGTGAAGCCTTGCCGGCGTTCGAGAAGCAGATTCGCGGTTATTCCCTGCACGACGCCGTGCTGACCGGAATTGAGACCCGCACTTCATCGCCGCTGCGCATCACCCGCAACGAGTCGCTGCAGAGCATGAACGTCAAAGGCCTGTTCCCGGCCGGTGAAGGCGCGGGCTATGCCGGCGGAATTCTCTCGGCGGGTGTCGACGGGATTCGCATTGCCGAGGCAGTGGCTCGCGATATCCTCGGCCTGTCTGACTGATCAGCATCAGCTGACCCAACACCAAACCCTGTGGGAGCGAGCCTGCTCGCGAAAGCGGTCTGTCATTCAACGAAGTTGTTGAATGTGACTCCGCCTTCGCGAGCAGGCTCGCTCCCACAGTGGTGTCTGCATTTGGCTTTAGATATTCGCGCGCAGCACCGAGGTCGGCAGCGCCTGTCCGCGCTCGGCACTTGCCGCCACCGCTGCAATCAAATCACCCAGTGCATACCCCTGCGCCGTCAGCCAATCCTGATCGTAATAGGTGTCGGCATAACGCTCGCCGCCATCGCACAGGATCGCCACGATCGACCCCGACTGCCCCGCCGCTTTCATCTGCTGCGCCGCCATCAGCGCACCGATCAGATTGGTCCCGCTCGACCCGCCGACATGCCGCCCCAAACGCTGCGCCAGATAATGCATGGCCGCCAGGGACAGGGCGTCCGGCACCTTGACCATCGCATCGATCACCTTGGGCAGGAACGACGCTTCCACCCGAGGCCGGCCAATGCCTTCGATGCGTGAACCGCAATCCAGACGCAGGCTGGCATCTCCCGTCTGATAAAAATCGAAGAACACCGAACGCTCGGCATCGGCACACAACACGCGGGTGCAGTGCTGGCGATAGCGCACGTAACGGCCGAGGGTCGCGGTGGTGCCGCCGGTGCCGGGGCTGGAGATCAGCCAGGTCGGTTCAGGGTGTTTTTCGTAGCGCATCTGCTGGAAGATCGACTCGGCGATGTTGTTGTTCGCTCGCCAGTCGGTGGCACGTTCGGCGTAGGTGAACTGATCGATGAAGTGACCGCCATGCTCGCGGGCCAGGCGCTCGGATTCGGCGTAGATCTGCGTCGGATCCTGCACCAGATGGCTCTGCCCGCCATAGAAGGCAATCTGGGCAATCTTCTCTTTCGAAGTGGTCGCCGGCATCACCGCGATAAACGGCAAACCGAGCATGCGCGCGAAATACGCTTCGGAAATCGCCGTCGAGCCGCTGGACGCTTCGATCACTGGCGCACCGGGTTTCAGCCAGCCGTTGCACAGCGCGTAAAGGAACAGCGACCGGGCCAGGCGATGCTTGAGGCTGCCGGTCGGGTGGCTGGATTCGTCCTTGAAATACAACTCGATGCCGGCAAAACCGGGCAGCGGCAAAGGGATCAGGTGGGTGTCGGCGCTGCGCTGGAAGTCCGCCTCGATGATGCGGATGGCTTCGCGGGCCCACTGTCGGTTGTCGCTCATGGTTTCGGTTCTCGTTGAATCAGCCAGAAGATCGGTCTTCTGAAAAAGGTCTGCCGCAAGCTTAGGAAAAATCCCGCAGGCGGCAAAGATACAGCTGAGTCTCAATGTGTCAGGCAACTGCTAGGCTCAGTGCTGCCCGTACCAGACAGCCTGTAACGACATATAACAAAAAAGAATATAACTTTTGTTTTAACAACTAACGGTACGGGTTAGGGTGTTTCACCTTTTTCTTGATTCGATGGAGAGCGACCTTGCCTCTGCGTAGCACTTTCACGCGTTTCTTTCAGTTGGAAGCCGCCAGCGGTCTGCTATTGATCGCCGCAGCCGTTCTCGCGCTGATCATCAACAACTCACCGCTGTCGTGGCTGTACACCGGCCTGCTCGACACTCCTGTGGTGGCGCAGATCGGTGCGTTGAAAATCGCCAAACCCCTGCTGCTGTGGATCAACGACGGCCTGATGGCGATGTTCTTCCTGCTGATCGGTCTGGAAGTGAAACGCGAAGTGCTCGACGGCCAATTGTCCAAGCCTTCGCAAATCGTCCTCCCTGGCGCAGCGGCGATCGGCGGCATGCTGGTGCCGGCGCTGATCTACTGGTTCCTTAACCGCGACAACCCCGCGGCCCTAAGTGGCTGGGCCATTCCGACCGCCACCGATATCGCCTTCGCCCTCGGCGTACTGGCGCTGCTCGGCAAGCGCGTGCCGGTGTCGCTGAAACTGTTCCTGATGACCCTGGCGATCATCGATGACCTCGGCGCCATCGTCATCATCGCAATCTTCTATTCCGGCGAACTCTCGACCCTGTCCCTTGGCCTGGCGGCTGCGTGCATTGCCGCGCTGGTGGCGATGAACCGGCTCGGCGTGGTCAAGCTCGGGCCGTACATGATCATCGGCCTGATCCTCTGGGTCTGCGTGCTCAAGAGTGGTGTCCACGCGACACTGGCCGGCGTGACCTTGGCTTTCTGCATTCCCCTGCGCACGAAAAACGCCGAGTCGTCGCCGCTGCTGACCCTCGAACACGCGCTGCACCCGTGGGTCGCCTACGGCATCCTGCCGCTGTTCGCCTTCGCCAACGCCGGCCTGTCACTGAGCGGCGTCACCGTCGAAAGCTTCACCCACGACGTACCGATGGGCATCGCCATCGGCCTGCTGCTGGGCAAGACCATCGGCGTGTTCGGCCTGACCTGGCTGGCGGTCAAGATCGGCATCGCCGCCCTGCCCCAAGGCGCCAACTGGGGCCAGGTCCTCGGCGTCGCGATCCTCTGCGGCATCGGCTTCACCATGAGCCTGTTCGTCGGCTCGCTGGCCTTCGAACCGGGCGTGAGTGATTACGCCGGAATGGATCGCATGGGCATCCTCACCGGCTCGATCCTCGCGGCGGTGATTGGTTATGCGGTGACGGCGGCGGCGAGTCGCAGGGGCACGATACAAACTTCCTGAGGTTTATTGCGGCCAATGCCGTAGCCCCTCCCCAAACGAGGGGCTTGGCTCTAAGCCTTGCAAATGTGCTATATCTTGCGCATCAAACAGCCATCTACTCAGCACAGCTTGGAGTCATTCATGTCGCGCAAAGCCGAAAAACGCCCAATGACTGACGATCAGATTGCCGTTCAGGAGTCGCGAATTCCTTACATCGCTCTAAAGGCCTTCAGCAACGCCTACAAAATGGCACTTGCAAACGGCGCAGCGGTGCTTGTCGCTAAAGATGGTCAGCTACTTGAAGTGACCGAGAAAACCTCCATTGTTTTGCGGTCGATTGGCGCCTACGGCAATCTGAAAAGCGGAACGCGTCTGCACATCAATAAATCTTCAAAACAGGTTACTTCTTGAGCACACCGAGAATACGGATATTTGCGGGACCGAACGGATCCGGGAAAAGCACATTCAATCGACTTGTCCCTGCGCACCTACTGGGCAACTACATAAATCCTGACGACATCGAACGTTCAATCAAAGATACCGGTTACTTTGATTTCGGTTCTTATCGCATCGAAGCACATAAAGCGGAGCTTTTCGACTTTCTCCGTGCTCACCCCCTGCTGAAAAAATCGCCTCGTTCGCAGGCAAAGCTTGATGATCTCGCAATTGATGGAATCCGGCTTAACTTTTCGAATACTGAAATCGACTCGTACGTTGCGTCGGCACTCTGCGACTTCATCCGTAGATCGTTGATAAAAGAGCGCATCAGCTTTACGTTCGAAACCGTCATGTCGTCCGCGGACAAAGTCAGCCTCCTCGCTGAAGCGAGTAAATCCGGCTACAGGGTCTACGTCTATTACGTGGCGACAGCGGACCCGCAGATAAATATTGCGAGAGTTGCATACCGCGTTTCCCGAGGAGGACATAACGTTCCTGCTGAAAAAATTGAAGCTCGATACTGGCGATCCCTGGAGCTTTTATCCGAAGCTATCCTGGCCTCCAACCGGGCGTATATTTTCGATAACTCAGATGAAGGCAGTGAAGGCCTGACGCAGATAGCTGAAATTACGGATGGAGAACTGATCGAAATCAAATCAGACACTCAGCCGCCGTGGTTCAAGCAGTTCGTGCTGGATAAATTGCTTTAGATTCACTCCGAAACTCACACTGCCAATCGGTAACGATGAGTTTGCGTAGCAGACTGCTCCACGTCTCTGCGGCAGACCTCGTTCCAGTCGAACAATCCCCACTTCATTAGCGACCCGTCCTACAGCCACACTTTCCCCGCTTCGATAACGTCGTGCGGCCCCTTCTCAGGGGCTGTCGATGGTGAAGGAAGGGACGATCAGTGGCGCGGAACAAGGACATTCCCCGGGTGCAAAACCCACCGCAGGGCGACGGGCATCACGTTACTTGGCGGTATATGACGGCCGCAGAACTGGCCGAGCGCGAAGCCGGGCAAAACGCTTACGACGCGATGCTGGCGCGGCAGGAGGCGTTCGAGCGCAGCCGTGAAGTGGCGGCGAAAAAACCTGAAGCCGTGCGTGCCGGCTGTGTATTCGCCAAGTCCTGCAAGTTGCCGGATGCGATTATCGATTACAGCAATCCTTCCGGCATGGTACCGACCGACAGCCTGAAGGATTACGGCGAGCTGATCCTGCTCGGCGCTCGCGAAGCCGACGCAAGCGGCGGCATTCCTCTCAAGAAAATCAGCGCCAGCGCCATCCCGGTCGGGTTCGGCAGTCTGGCCCTGGCAGGCTCGGCTTTTGAAGCGCTACCGGCGCTCGCCTCCCCTGCGGCGGCTGCGTCTTTGGTGGGGCTGGTTGCGCTTTTGATGCCATCCAGCCTGGGCGACAGCGCGCTCTACACCGATGAGCAACTAAGCACACTCAAACAAGCCCGAACCCGCGTGCGCCTGCGCGTCGAGCAACAGGCCGATGGCAGCCTCAAGGGTTACGGTTTCTACACCGGTAAGAACCGCGATTGGGAAATGGTCGATGTCGTGCAGTTCACTGCACGCGGTGACCGGTTCGTTGCGGATCTTGGTGAAGGCGTCGAACTGCTCTGGACCCCGGCGGTGGATGGCTCGGACATCCTCGGCATTCCAGCGCTCGAGGCCGCACCGCAGGCACCGCATATCTGGGTGTATCCACCGACGAAGGCGGCGGACGGGATTCTGGTGAATCCGGTTTATCCACCGGAGTACAAAGACTTTATTTTGGTGTATCCGGCAGATTCGGGCGTCAGGCCGGCCTATGTTGTGCTCAGCCGTGCTCGCGACCATGCTTATCACGGCCATCCGAAAACGCTGCCCGCATTCCCTGACGCAGTCAAAGTGAAATCGAAGTCGTCAGTGCAAGGTGGTGGAAAGCAGTGAGCACGTTGGGTAGACCGCAAAGGTCGAATTTACGAGTGGGATTACAAAAGCAACGCCGTCGAAAAATACGACAAATTAGGAACGACTCATTTAGGCGAGTTCAATCACTTGACGGGTGAACAAACGGGACCTGCGGATCCAAAACGAAAAACTTCTAGAAATTAAGGATTGAAACATGCGCTTTATTTCAATTACCGGATTCTTCCCTGACGAAGCCCAAGATGACTCATTGCAATTCGAGCTGGACATCACCGGCAGCGAGATGAATGAAAAAGTGGCTCAGCTCATTGAATCAAAGCCCTTGGATGAGGTGGAACCCGGCGAGCTGTTGTTGACTCAGGATCAGATAACCGCATTGGAAAACCTGCTCAACGTCAGTTTTCCCGAGGGCCTCGAATACTTCATGGGCATCTGCGCCACATACTGAATGAACAATTCACAAGCAAAGAAAAACCCCGACCAGTCACCTGATCGGGGTTTTCTTTTACCCGGCTTCTCGTTTAGTGCGAAACGCGGCTGGTTCCGCCAACGGTGGAAATCCGTACCCGCTCGCCAACGCGGAATACTTCATTTTCCTGAACCTGCTGCACATAGGCGCGCATGCTGCCGTCGTCTTCGCGGACGGTGATTTCCACGCCCTGGGTGCGGGTCAGGCCTTCTTCGGTGGCCGAGCCAAGCAGGCCGCCGGCCACTGCGCCGATGACCGCAGCAACGATGCTGCCCTTGCCGCCGCCGATGGCACTACCGCCGACGCCGCCGACCACTGCGCCTGCTGCGCCGCCGATCGGGGTCTTGGTGCCTTCGATTTTTACCGGGCGCAAGGATTCGATGGTGCCCATGCGAATCGTCTGTACACGACGCGCTTCGTCACGGGAGTAGGAGTCGCCGGTGAGGCTCGATTGGCAGCCGGTCAGCAACATCGCCATCGTCGAAAAGGAAGCAACCAGCAGAACAGACTTACGCATAGCATCAACTCCAAAAGAACATGTGTTCATTAAACCCCGTGGCCTGGCGCCTGTCACGACACCATCCGGATAAAATTGGCTTCCATTCAGGCTTGGTACAGATGCCCGCGAGCGTCCACTCAAGGTAGCGTCAAATCAGCGATCCTGCGCCATCCGCGTTTATCTCGCTCGGTAGACTGCTCAGGGTGCCAGTCGTTCCAGAATCCACTCGGTGCCCTGGAGGCGGTAGTTGAGGCGATCGTGCAGGCGGCTCGGACGGCCCTGCCAGAACTCGATGCGCTCGGGCAACAAGCGGTAACCACCCCAATGTTCCGGGCAGTGCGGCTGGCTGTCGCTGAAGCGTTGCTCGGTGGCCTTGAGCAAATCTTCCAGTTCGCCACGACCGTTGATGACTCGGCTCTGCGGCGAGGCCCAGGCGCCGAGGCGGCTGCCCAGAGGACGCACCTGATAATACGCGTCGGACTCTTGCGCCGTGACCTTGACCACCCGCCCTTCGATGCGCACCTGGCGCTCCAGGGTTGGCCAGAAGAAGGTCATGGCGGCAAACGGGTTGGCCGCCAGATGCTGGCCCTTGGCGCTGTCGTAGTTGGTGAAGAAGGTGAAGCCCTGCTCGTCCAGGCCCTTGAGCAACAGAATGCGGCAATGCGGACGACCGTCGGCATCGACCGTGGCCAGGGTCATGGCATTGGCTTCTACCGGCGCCTGCTCGGTTTTGACCGCATCGGCGAACCACTGGTGAAACAGCGCAAACGGCTCGGTCGGGGCTTGCGCCTCGGTCAAACCGTCACGGGTGTAGTCGCGACGCATATCGGCCAGAGCCTGGGTCATGGCGGATTCCTTTTCGTTAGCGGATCACTTCTTGGCAGCGTCGGCTGCGGCGACTTTCTTGTCGGTCGCGGCGGCTTTGGCTGGTGCGGTCTTTTTCGCCGGAGCCTTGGCCGGGGCCTTCTTCGCCGGAGCCTTGGCAGCGGTTTTCTTGGCTGGCGCTTTTTTCGCCGCAGGGGCAGCAGCTTTCTTGGCAGCAGGCGCTGGGGTGGCGGGTTTGGCCACTGGCTTGACGTCTTGCGCAGCAACCATCGTCACCGGCTTCGGCGCTGGCATGTTGTATTTGCTCAGCAGCGCAACCATGGTGTTTTGCGGCGTCACCAGCAGTTCGACACGACGGTTCAAGGCACGGCCTTCAACGCTGTCGTTGGCCGCACGCGGCGCTTCGGAACCCATGCCGCGCAGCATCAGGCGATCACGCTGCAAGCCGCTGAGGCGGAAGATCGCTGCCACCGATTGCGCACGTTCCTGACTCAGCTTGACGTTGGCCGGTGCGGCACCGCTGGTGTCACTGTGACCGAGCACCAGCACCGCGGTTTTCGGGTCGGCTTCAAGGATTTTCGCCACGCGAGTGAACGGGCCAAGGGTGACCGGCAGCAGCATCGCCGGGCGGTCCGGGTTGAACGAGCCTTCGACCGGCGCCGTCACCACCAGTACGTTGTCGCGACGCTCGAGTTGCAGATTGCTGTCCTTCACCGCTTCACGCAGACGCGGCTCGTAGTCGTCGAGCCAGGCCTGAGTGACCTTCGGATCCGGCATCGGCACGGCTTTGGCAGTTGGCTGGTCCTTGCCGCCGAACGGCCACCACCATTTGCCATTGGACTGCGCCTCGGCTTTGGCCACCTCGACCGGTTTGGCTTCAGGTTTGACCTCGGCTTTCAGATCAGCCTTAACCGCTTCATCGCTGGAACCGAACGGCCAGTACCACGGGTTGCTGCTTTCGGCCTTGGCCACTGGCGCAGTCGCCGCAGGTTTCAAAGGAGCAGGAGCCGGGGCCGAATCTTTGGCCGCGACTTTGTCGGAAGAACCGAACGGCCACCAACTGCCGCCGTCCGCATTGTTTTTCGGGTTCTGTGCGCAACCGGTGATCGCTACACACAGGGCCAGGGCGAGGGTCTTTTTAGATGACATTGAAAATCCACAAAATGAAGTAATGAAAAATCAGAGCACTTTCGCCCGGATAAACAGCCGTTTTGAAACGAAAATCCCTTTGAGGTTCCGACCCTGGAACCTCTGTTGAAGCTTTACAGACAAGTGGCAAGCACCCGCGCCAGCTTTTGCGCGCGCGGATCCATCAAAACGTAAGGCCCCAGGGTATTTGTCACGAAACCGAAAGCCACATCGTGCTCAGGATCAGCAAAACCGATCGAGCCGCCCGCTCCCGGATGACCGAACGCGCGTGGGCCGAGGCCGTAGGTGGCGTTGGGCACGTCCGGTTGATCGAGCATGCAGCCGAGGCCGAAACGGGTGCGCGTGAGCAAGGTCTTGTCATCGCCAAGACTGTGCTCGCGGGTCAGCTCTTCGAGCATCTCGCTCTCGAGCAGGCTGCCGTCGAGCAGGCCGGCATAGAACCCGGCGAGACTGCGCGCGTTACCGTGGCCGTTGGCCGCCGGTTGCTGCATGCGTCGCCATTCCGGCTTGTTGGTGCTGGTCAGCACGGACGGCGGATTGGTGAAGGCGCGAGTAGTCATGGCAGTCGGTTCGCGCATGGTCACTTGCAGCAGACGCTGGGCCGCAGCGTCGCCGGCGTTGCCCTTGCCACGGGCGATGTGCGCCACGCGATGAAACTCTTCGTCGGCCAGGCCCACGTGGAAATCCAGGCCCAACGGTTTGGCGACCCGAGCGACGATCGACTCGCCCGGCCCACGACCGTCGGCGCGGCGCAGCAATTCGCCGGCCAGCCAGCCGTAGGTGATCGCGGCATAACCGTGACCGGTGCCCGGAGTCCACCATGGCGCTTCGGCCGCAAGGGCGTCGACCATGGTTTGCCAGTCATATAGGGCTTCAGGGGCGAGCAGTTCGCGCAGCGCCGGCAAGCCGGCCTGATGGCAGAGCAATTGGCGCAGGGTGACGGATTCTTTGCCGGCGGCGGCGAATTCCGGCCAGTAGCGGGCAACCGGGGCGTCGAGTTGCAACTTGCCTTCAGCGACCAGTTGCAGCGCGGTGACGGCGGTGAAGGTCTTGGTGCAGGAGAACAGGTTGGCGATGGTGTCGCTATGCCAGGCTTCGGCGCCGTCCTTGTCGGCAGTACCGGACCAGAGGTCGAGGACGGTTTCTCCACCGACCTTGATGCACAGGGCTGCGCCGCGTTCCTGGGGATCGTCGAACAGTGCGGCGAAAGCCTCGCGCACCGCTTCGAATTGAAGCTCGTAATGTCCCTGAATCTGCACCCGCAACTCCCCCGCGAAAACGCTCTACAAAGTGGCCCGCATTGTTCCAGCCCTTGAGGGATTTGGGAACAGGCGCGGGCCAGACGGTTGATCGGCAATTTGTGGTGATCCCTTCGCGAGCAGGCTCGCTCCCACACTGGATCTCAACAGCAGCGCAGTTCCCCTGTGGGAGCGAGCCTGCTCGCGAAGAACGATAACGCGGTCTGAAACCTGGTGACCATTCCCCGAATGCCCACCCGCCTGTGCAGCCCCCGGCGCTTTGCCAGCCTCGGCCTTGCGCCCGCCTTCAATCTCTGCAACCGGTGCTTTCTGCGCCTCCTTGCCCAATTGCTCCAGCGCCTGCAGATTGCTCTTACGCACCGCCTCGACAAAACCCTGATACGGCAGGTCAGTGACCCCGACCAGACCGAAATGGCCGTTCTCGCCGTCGAGCAAACGCCCGGTCACCGGTTGGTCGAGATACTGGAACCAGTGCACGCCGACAATCGACGGTTCGCTCAGCGCCTGTTTGAGGAAGTTGGCATAAGCCGGGCCGCGATCTTCTTCCTTGGCCAACTGCGTCACGCCGCCCCAGAATGGCCCTCGGTCAGCCGAGCCGAAGTTGAATTCGGTGATCAGCACCGGTTTGTCCAGCGCCGCCAGTGCGGCGAAGTCGTAACCGTCCTGCGGCTTGAGCGTGTACATGTTGAAGCTCAACACATCGCAGTACTGCGCGCAGGACGCCACGGCTTCAGGCGTACTGATAGCGAAGCGGCCGCCAAGGAGCATCTGGTTCGGCGCGTGCCATTTCAGCGAATCGGAAATGGTCTTGAAATAGGTATCGGCGAAGACCTTCTGGAAGTATTTGAAATCCGCTTCGATCTCCGGATGCTCCGGGTTCGGCAGCGGCGGCACGAAGCCAGGGTCCTCCATCAATTCCCACGCCGGCAACTCGATGCCCCAGGCCTTGGACAGTCCGGCCTGATTGCGGTACTTGTCGCGCAATTGCTTGAGAAAGGCGCGTTTGGCCGGCACGTCGGTGGTCATTTTCAACGTGCCGTAGGCCAGCGCGTAGCGAGCCTTCGGATCGTCGCCTGGGCCAGCCCAGGCCAGTTCGTTGTCGGCGTAATAACCGATCAGCCACGGATCGTCACGGTGATCGCGGGCGGCAATGGCCACGGTGCGCTCGGTGGCCATGGCGAAACGCGGATCGAACGGATCCGGCATGCCGCCCCACCAATCGCTGCCGGTGCTGATGCTGGTGTAATCGCCGACGATCGACAGCGGCAAGGTGTACGGCACGCGCTCAGCGTCAGCCAGCGACGGCGCGCTCCAGTTGCCTACCGTGTTGAAGCCCCAGGCTTGCAGCCGATCGAGGGTATGGCGGGTCCAGCGTTCTTCATCAATTGTGGCTTTGCACGGGGCGGTTTCCTCGCTGGACGCTTGCACCGCATCGGTCTGCGCCGCTTCGGCAATACCGGATTTCGGCTCGGCAGGCACCGCTGCAGTCTCAGCAGCCTGCACCGAGCCGGCCTCAGCCGCGCCCGCCTTCGCTGCTTCGGCAATCCCGGCCTTGTTGTCGCTGTCCGCCTTGCACGGTTCGCCGTACAGGCGTTGCAGATTGGCGCCATAGAAGTCGTACCAGCGGCCGTTGCCGTAGCCACGGCCCTGATCGGCACCGTTGCCGCCACGGTTGTCGCCCTCGCCGAAATGCGCGGCCAGCGGGTCGTCGTTCTTCGGCAACGATTCGAACATGTACTCACGACCAGCCACGTAGGTCTGGTTGACTTGCGCGCTGACGGTGTTGACGCCCAGCGAATAGAACGGGTGGCCTTCAGGGGTCACCAGATACCAGCGGCCATCACGTTTTTCCGTGCGGAAGAAGCCGCTGGCCTTGAACGCCGGGCCTTTGTTCCAGCCGCCGAACTTGTCCAGCGAAGCCTTTTCACGCTCAGTCAGCCACGTATTCAGTTGTTGCTGCTCTTTGCTGGCGGCGCTTTTAAGTTGCTCGTCGCTGCTGACTTTTTCCGGCCACTTGCTGCGGGTTGACTGCCCGTAAGCATCGACCAGATTACCGTACACCGCGCGCGTCACCGACTCGCCGTCCTGCACGCCGAAACGCTCGAGCAACAGGCTCTGCGCAACTTTCGGCTGATCCATCGACAGACTCACCGAGACCACTTGGCTGCGGTCGATCTCGCCGGTGCTACTGGCCAGCAGGATGCGTTGACCATCGACGGTCATCGGCATCGGCGGCCCGGCTTTCATGCCCTGGCTCAGCGGCGTCGACGCCACCAGCGGCACCAGCAAGGTTTGCGCGGGGCCGGCCGGCAGATCGACGCGGCTGATCAGGGTGCGGCCATCGTTGCTCTGGATCTGCACATAAACCGTCACCGCCCAGTTCATCGCACTCTGCAGACGCAAGCTCATCATGCCGGACTGCGACCAGTCCCAGGCGCCAGTCTGTGGGGTCAGGCGCAAGGTTGGCCGGGCGACCGGATTGAACGTCACCCGGCGCAGCACTTCACCTTCCGCGGTCTGTTCGGCATTGGCCTGGGGCAGGTCGGCGTTTTCCGTGGCGACCTTGACCACGTCGGCCGGGCGCACGAAGTTGAACAGCGTCTGCTGACCGGCGGGCGCGGCCAGCAACGGCGCGGCAAAGAACATGGCGAAAACAGCGGGCAACGAACGGCGGATCATAAGAACGGAGTTCTCCCTAACGACCAGTCAAGGCCAATGGAAAAGCGGTGGCAGAGAGATAGACAACGCGGCGGGCCAATCGGCCCACCCGCGTCTCAGGATATTTCACGTCGGAAAGGAGGCAACGCATTGAGGATCGCCTTGCCGTAGCGCTGGGTGACCAGACGCCGGTCGAGCAAGGTGATGGTGCCGCGGTCTTCTTCGGTGCGCAGCAGACGCCCGCAGGCCTGAACCAGTTTCAGCGAGGCATCGGGCACGGAGATTTCCATGAACGGATTGCCGCCACGCGCCTCGATCCACTCCGACAACGCGGCCTCGACCGGATCATCGGGCACCGAGAACGGAATCTTGGCGATCACCACGTGCTCGCAGTAGGCACCCGGCAAATCGACACCCTCGGCAAAACTGGCCAGCCCGAACAGAACGCTGGAATCACCGCCATCGACCCGCGCCTTGTGCTTGTTGAGGGTTTCCTGTTTCGACAGGTTGCCCTGAATGAACACTTGCTTGCGCCAGTCGCGGTCGAGACCGTCGAACACGTCCTGCATTTGCTTGCGCGAGGAGAACAGCACCAGCGTGCCACGGGAACCTTCGACCAGATCCGGCAGTTCACGGATGATCGCCGCCGTGTGGGCGGCGGCATCGCGCGGGTCGGCCTTCAGATCCGGCACGCGCAGCACGCCGGCATCGGCATGATGAAACGGGCTCGGCACCACCGCCGTGACAGCTTTTTTCGGCAGACCGGCGCGCATGCGGAAACGGTCGAAAGTGCCCAGCGCCGTCAGCGTCGCCGAGGTCACCAGGCAGCCGTAAGCGACGTTCCACAAACTGCGACGCAAGGTTTCCGCCGCCAGAATCGGGCTGGCGTTGACCTCGATATCGAACAGCGAACCGCTTTCGGCCAGGGTCAGCCAGCGGGCCATTGGCGGGCTGTCTTCCGGGTCTTCGGCGGTGAACGCGGTCCACAATTCCCAGTTGCCGGAAGCGCGGGACAACAGGCTGCCGAACAGCGGATACCACTCTTCGGCCTGATTGCTGGCGATGCCGATATTGACCTCACCATCCATGCCTTCCTTGAGCAGATCGGTCAGGCGCTGGAACAGATCGTTAAGGCGCGAATAGCCTTTTTTCAGCTCGATGCCCATCTCGCGCATGTCCTCGGGAATCACCCCGCCGACAAAGCGATGTCGCGGACGTTCGCGGCCTTCGACGTCTTCGCCGGGTTTGAAATCGGCGATCTGCTCACACGCGGTGAACATGAACTGCTGCTGGGTCTTGATCTCCCGCGCCAGCACGGGCACCTGCTCGATCAGCTTGCCGAGATCACCCGGCAACGGATGCTGCGCGAGCAATTTGGTCAGGTTCTTGGCAGTGGTTTCCAGCCAGTCGGCGGTGGAGCGCAGGCGCGTGTAATGAGCGAAGTGGCCGATGGCCTTGTCCGGCAAATGGTGACCTTCGTCGAACACGTAAATGGTGTCGCGCGGGTCCGGCAGCACGGCGCCGCCGCCCAGTGCCAGATCCGCCAGGACCATGTCGTGGTTGGTGACGATCACGTCAACCTTGCCCATGCCTTCGCGGGCCTTGTAGAAGGCGCACTGGCCGAAGTTCGGGCAATGACGGTTGGTGCACTGGCTGTGATCGGTGGTCAGGCGCGCCCAGTCGGCGTCTTCCAGCGCGTTAGGCCAGCTGTCGCGGTCGCCGTCCCATTTATTGCCGGCGAGCTTTTCGATCATGCTGGTGAACAGCTTCTGACTGGCCTCGTCGACTTCGATCTTGAAGCCTTCTTCCTCGAACAACTGCGCGGTGGCGGTTTGCGCGTGGCCTTCCTGCAAGAGCATGTCGAGCTTGGACAGACACATGTAGCGGCCACGGCCCTTGGCCAGGGCGAAGCTGAAATTCAGCCCGCTGTTGCGCATCAGGTCAGGCAGATCCTTGTAGACGATCTGCTCTTGCAGGGCGACGGTCGCGGTGGCTATCACCAGACGCTTGCCGGCCAGTTTCGCCGTAGGAATCGCCGCCAGGCTGTAGGCCACCGTCTTGCCGGTACCGGTGCCGGCTTCCACCGCGACAATCGCGGGGTCGCCACTGCGCCGGCCTTCGTCATCGGTGTCGATATCCCCGAGGACCTTGGCGATTTCGGCGATCATCAGGCGCTGGCCGTAACGCGGCTTGAGGCTCTTGGCCTCTAGAAAACGCGAATAGGCGCCCTGGATCGTGGTTTTGAGTTCAGTGCTGATCATTGAGTGTCGGGCGCTGGAAACGCTGGATAAATTTTCAGTAGTTTGGTTCGGCGGCTATCATACCTGCCTAATCGATCCTGCGCAGAACGGAGTGCCCGAATGACACCTTTTAGCCTCGTTTACCCCCTGCATGTCCTTGCCGCTCTGGTGTGGGTCGGCGGCATGTTTTTCGCCTGGATGGTCTTGCGCCCTGCGGCTGTGAAGGCTCTGGACGGCCCAGCTCGCCTGACCCTGTGGGTGGAAGTGTTTCAAGGTTTTTTCCGTTGGGTCTGGGTCGCAGTGATCCTGTTGCCGATCAGCGGCGTGGGCATGCTGCATCTGCAGCAGGTCGGATTTGAAACCGCGCCGAAGTACGTGCAGGTGATGATCGGTTTGTATGTGGTGATGACGGCGCTGTTCATCCGCATTCAGGGGTTGATGCTGCCGGAATTGCGCAAGGCGGTTGAGGCGAAGGATTGGCCGGCGGGTGCGGCAGTGCTGGGGCGGATTCGCCGGGTGGTGGGGCTTAATCTGCTGGTCGGGTTGGTGCTGGTGGCGGTAGCGGCGGCGAGACCGATGCTCTGAATCGCACTATTTTTCTGCTGTGAACACAGTTGTGGCGAGGGGATTTATCCCCGCTGGGCTGCGTAGCAGTCCCGCTTTTGATTTTTAGAGCGGGGCCGCTTCGCGACCCAGCGGGGATAAATCCCCTCGCCACATAATTTCACTCACCAAAGATCTTCACTCACCAAAGCATTTTATTGATCAGAGAGTGGGTCGCAGTTTTAGAGGCGTTGCACGGTAACCGAACCCGCCGCTCCCTCCGGCCCCGGCTGGCCATCCACGCCGGCCTTGCCGTTCTTGCCGCCGTCAGCGCGGTACACCAGGCAGCCCTTGGACTTGCCACCCTTGCCCGCCTTGCCGCCGACACCCGCCGGGCCGCCGGCACCGCCAGCCACGTTGACTTTGATCAGCTCGGCTGGAAAATCCCGTGGTACGGCGAGTCGCACCAGCGCACCCGGCGCGCCTGGCTGGCCATCGCTGCCGTCACTGCCATCGGCACCGTGACCGGCCGAGCCATAGGTGCAGCCCGGATCTTCACCGTTGCCGCCGTCGAGGCCGACGAACCCTGGCGCGCCCCTGCCGCCACGGGCATCGACCGTCAGTTGCGGCGCGCTCAGGGCCTGGAATTGCAGATTCAGATTGCGCCCGGCCCGGGCCGCTTTTTCATAAGTGCCGGGGGCGCCGCGCGCGGTGATCTGGCTGCCCTCGCTCAATTCAGCGCGCTTGACCTTCACTTCCAGCGCTTGTTCAGCCGGAACGATAGCAATACGTGCTTCATGGCCAAGACGCAGTTCATCGATGTTTAATTCAGTCACGTTGGACGGGATCAGCAAGGTGCCGTAATCGGCGACTTCCAGTTTCTCCAGTTGCAGCGTGCTGGTGGTGTTGGGCAAGCGCATCAAAGAATTGCTTTGCACGTTGACCACCTGGGCGCAGGCCAGTGGACTGATGAATGCAGCGAGCAGGCAGAGTTTACGCATGGGAAGAAGCCTCCGGAGCGGCCGGGGCCGGGATGGTTTGCAGGTGGAAAACGCCGAACAACAGGATGCGGCCACGATCACGCCAAGGGTGCGGACGACCCTTGAGGCTGCGGTTGCACAGCAGCACTTCGAGTAGATGAATCAGCAACAACAGAGCGCCGGCCAGATTGACCAGCAGATGCAACGGATGAACAAACGGCACCAGTTGATTGGCCAGTACCACGCAGCAGAACAGCAGGGTCAGCAAACGCCCCAGCCCCCAGAACACCTTCATACGCTCCCCCGTGTTGCGAATTATTCTTTGCACGCACAGTACCGGCTTCTGCGGGGGATAAGCCAGAGGGAAAAATGAAATTTGTGCAAACGCTGATGAAATGGCTGCCGGGGCGACGATCTCGACCCGGCAGCTCTAGCCGGCGGACTACAGACCTTTCCTAACGATTGATATGCAGCTCGACCCGGCGATTTTCCGCGCGACCTTCATCGCTGGCGTTATCGGCGACCGGCTCACTTTCGCCTCGACCCTCGCTGGTGAGCTTGTTCGGCGCCAGGCCCTGACTGAGCAAGTACGCTGCGACACTGCTCGCGCGCCGCTCGGACAAAGCCTGGTTATAGGCGTCGGAGCCTTTGCTGTCTGTATGCCCGATGACTTTGATGCTGACCACGTCGGCATTACGCAGTTTGTCCATCAAGGTGTCGAGCTGGGCTTTGGCCGCCGGGGTCAGATCGGACTTGTCGAAATCGAACAGCACGTTGCCGGCATCGCTCAAGGTGATCACTTCGGTTTGCGGCGCCGGTTCGACCGGTTTGACTGCCACCGGATATTGCGGCAGCGGGCAGCCACGATGATCGACTTCGGTATTTTCCGGTGTGTCCGGGCAGCGGTCGCGGCGGTCGAATACGCCGTCGCTGTCCTCGTCGCCATCCTGGGCGTAACAGATCAGCCCGCCGGTGACGATACCCAATGCCGCGCCGCCACCGGCCCAGCCGGCGCTTTCAATGGCGCCAAGACCGCCGCCGACCAGGCCGCCAAGCAGGCTGCAGATTGGCCACGTACGTTGATTGAGGGGGGCGGTGCCATCGCTGTGAGTGGCACAACCGGTGAGCAAGCTGCCTAGCAGCAGCACCGGCAAGACGGACCTTGAGAAAACACGCATTTGTGAACGCTCCTGTGTACCGGCCCATACCGGTTACACAGGAGTAAAGACCCGCATCCGCGACTGCACAAGCCGCGGATGCGAGAGGGGCTAGCGGACGATTTTGATTTCGGTGCGACGGTTCTGCGCACGACCATCAGCCGACTTGTTGTCAGCCACAGGCTGGCTTTCACCAAGGCCCGACACCGAAACGAAGCTGGCACGTGGAACGCCCTGCTGGATCAGGTATTCCACCACCGAGTGCGCACGACGATCCGACAGTTTCTTGTTGTAGGCATCGCTGCCGACACTGTCGGTGTGACCGGTAACGGTCAGTTGCGCGGTAGAGGATTCCTGTTTCAGGCGATCGGCGACCTTGTCCAGCACTTGCTTGTCGGGGCCGGTCAGCGTGGCTTTGTCGAATTCGAAATGCACATCACGAATGACGATGGTTTCTTCCTTGACCACAACCGCTTCTTCGACCACTGGCGCAGGCGTCGGTGGCGGGCAACCGTCAGCGTCGACCTGTACGCCTTTAGGCGTACCCGGGCACTTGTCGCGACTGTCCGGCACGCCATCGCCGTCTTCATCGCCATCACCATGCACCCAGCAATAGGCCGCTGCCGTGCCGCCAACGAGCAGCGCACCGTAGCCAGCCCACGATGCGCTTTCCGTCGCGCCGAGACCGGCACCGACCACACCGCCGACCGCCGCACAGGTCGGCCAGTCGGTTTTCTGCAAACCTGCACAACCAGTCAACACACTGGTTAGCAGAACCAAGGGTAATGCTGTCCGAACTATGCTCATCTAGTTTTCTCCTGAGGGATCGGCTTAAAACCGATTCAGGGAGTAAAGACCGGAGTTTTAATCTCCGCCAGCAATAGGCCACCGCTGTTTGCGACCGTGTTCACAGGGGTTTGCCTCTTTTGGCGAAAACCGGTGCCACCGGGCGCTTTGCCGACGCGGTCTGGCAGGCTAGTCTTGGCGGTCTGACTGAGGAGCTTCGATGAACGCCGCCATTTCTTCGCGCACGCCACAACAGGCGTTGGCCGCTTTGCTGGATCGCTACGCCCCGGCCCGTCTGCTGCTGATCGGCGCCAGCGAGTTTCCCGCCTTGAGCGCTTTCAAGGACGCGCATCCCGACACAGTGGTCGCCCATGCCGCACCCGGCGCACTGCCGGCTGAGCTGGCCGCGCAACGCTTCGATCTGGCGCTGGTAGTCGATTGCCTGGAACATTTGCCCAAGCGCGACGGCCTGAACCTGTTGGGCGGCATTCGCAATCTCAACGCCAGTCGCATCGCGGTGCTGGCGGATCTGGCGGCCAGTGGCTGGCAGGAAACCGATTTCTATTCGCTGGCCCTGCAGGCCAGCGAGCGTTTCCAGCGCGACGAGCAGGTGCTGACCCTGTTCACCTACGATCTGCTTGACTACAAACAAGTCCCCGACTGGCTCAATTCACGCTTCTGGGCCAATCCGGAAAACTTCGGGAAATACTGGTGGTAATGCAATGAGTACAGCCATTTGCCCATGCGGCAGCGGCAATCTGCTGGACGCCTGCTGCGGCCCTTATCACGACGGCCACCCGGCACCGTGTGCCGAAGCCTTGATGCGTTCGCGCTACAGCGCTTATGTGCTGGGGCTGATCGACTATCTGGTAGCGACTACCCTGCCCGCGCAACAGGCGGGGCTGAACCGACAATCGATCAGCGACTGGAGTGCGCAAAGCACCTGGCTCGGCCTTGAGGTTGAAAGCTCGGAAGTCTTTGGCGGTCAGCCGGAACACGCCTTTGTCACCTTCACCGCGCGCTGGCATGACAGCCAGGGCGAGCACAGCCATCGCGAGCGCTCATCCTTTGTCCAGAACGGCGGGCGCTGGTACTTCATCGATCCGACGGTGCAGATGAAGCTGGGGCGCAATGACGGCTGCCCGTGTGGCAGCGGGCAGAAGTTCAAGAAGTGTTGTTCGGGTTATTTCGGCGCTTGAGCTGAAGATCAAAAGATCGTCCGATCGCGGCCCGAGCCTTCGGCCGCTCCTACACGGGATTAGCCGAAGGCTGAAATCTTTTAAGGTCTAGACTGGGCACAAAGGGAGTCAATTTCATGCTCGGTCGTCGGCGCACATTACATTTTCTGCTCTTGATGCTGATCGTAAACCTCGGCGGCTGTGCCTCGTGGTTCAGCGACGACAGCGTCGAGCCCGCCGTGCATCTGGTGAAAGTCGAGGTCGTGCGGGCCAAACTGCTCGAACAGAAATTCATCCTGCACTTTCGCGTCGACAATCCCAACGACAGCGACCTGACCGTGCGCGGCCTCGAATACCGGATTCACCTGGCCGACATGCTGCTCACCGAAGGCGAGCATGAGCACTGGTTTACCGTGGGGCCCAAGCGCAGCGCTTACTTCAAAGTGCCGATCCGCACCAACCTGTGGCCGAAGGTGAAACAGGTGGTGAAACTGCTGAAAAATCCGAACCAGCAGATTCCCTATCGATTGCAGGGCGAAATGGAAACCGGTTTATTCATCGCCCACTACGTGCACCTTGAGCGCAATGGCGTGATAATCCCCGCCGATCTAACTCCGGAGTGACCTCGATGACCCAGCAACCCCATGTCCATGGCCCTGACTGCAACCACGATCATGACCACCATCACGATCACGACCATGGCCATGTCCACGGCCCGAACTGCGGCCACGCCCACCAGGAACCGGTGCGCAACGCCCTGAAAGACGTCGGCCGCAACGACCCTTGCCCATGCGGCAACGGCAAGAAATTCAAGAAGTGCCACGGCGCTTGATGTCACTGGCGAAGGTCTTCTTCGCCTGACACACCGCCTTCGCGAGCAGGCTCGCTCCCACAGGGATCGCGTTTCATCTGAAGAAATATGGTCACTGTGGGAGCGAGCCTGCTCGCGAAGGCGGCGGCGCCTCCATTACAAAACTTCAGCCCGCCGCCAGAATCTGGGAAGAGCCGACCACCGTCGCATACTCCCCATGCAGATTGCCCAGCGACATCCCGTGCACCTCTTCAGCGGTACGCGGTGTGCCGAAATAATCGGCCTTGTCGAAGGTATAACATGCATCCTCTGCCACCCATGTGTCGAACCCCAGGTTGCCCGCAGTGCGCGCCGTCGACTCAACCGAGTTATTGGTCGCCACACCAACGATGATCAGTTGCCCGATCCCAGCCTCACACAACTGCGCCTCCAGCCCACTGGCACAAAACGCGTCCGGCACCTGTTTCTGCACCAGCCATTCCCCGTCCCGAGGAACAAATCGCTCTTGAAACTCCACTTCGTCCTGCTCGGGCCAGAACACCGAATCAGGTGAGCGCGACAAGTGCTGCACGTGGATCACCGGGCGCCCGCGCAGGCGCCACAGCGCCAGTAGCTCAAGCATTCTTTCCTCGGCCTGAGGATTATTCCGCCGCCCCAGACGCGGATGCAGGATGCCTTTCTGCTGGTCGATGATGATCAGCGCAGTGTTGCTCTGAAGCTCCATAGCGATCTTTCTCCTGACAGGGCACGGGACTTGTTCCGTAGTTCAACATCAGCGCTTTCCCACAAGCAACTGTCACACCTCTGACCGATCAGCCGACAACTGCATAAATAACCACTCGCCCCGCTTGCGCGGCTCTCGCGCCGTCACTAACGTAGCGGCTTTATTGCGCCCCCAGCCTTATACCCCCGCAGGAGCTTCGCCATGGCCTCGCCAGCCCTTTCACATTTTCTTCCCCGGTTCGGCGTTGCCGCAGCAGTGGCCGGTGTCCTCGGCCTGTCCGGTTGCCAGACCTGGAACGCCCAGGACAGCCTGCCGCCGACCTCCGGCGTGCAACCGCTCAAGGGCCTGGCGCAGAACGTTTCGGTGCGGCGCAATGCGATGGGCATGCCGCTGATCGAAAGCAACAGCTTCCATGACGCGCTGTTCAGTCTCGGTTACGTCCACGCCAGCGACCGCATCAACCAGATGGTCACCCTGCGCCTGTTGGCCCAGGGCCGGCTGGCGGAAATGTCCGGCGCGTCGATGCTCGATGCCGACCGCTACATGCGCGCGGTCAATCTGAAGAAGAGCGCCGGCGAGCTGTACAAGGCCTCGTCGCCACGGCTCAAGCGCTTCTTCGAAGTGTATGCACGGGGCGTCAACGCCTACCTGTTCCGCTACGCCGACAAGTTGCCGGGCGACCTCGCCGCCAGCGGTTACAAGCCCGAATACTGGAAACCGGAAGATTCGGCGCTGATTTTTGCCCTGCTGAATTTCAGCCAGTCGGCCAACCTGCCGGAGGAAATCCAGTCGCTGGTGCTCGCGCAAACCGTGACCACTGACAAACTCGCCTGGCTGAGCCCGTCGGCGCCTGATGAAAACCTGCCAGTGGCTGAAGCCGACAAACTGCAAGGCCTTAAGCTCAACGGGCAGATTCCGGGGCTGACGGAACTGAGCAGCGCCAGCCAGCAACTGTCGGCGCTGAACCTGCTCGCCACGCCGACTGCGAACAATTGGGCGATTGCCCCGCAACGCAGCCGCAGCGGCAAAAGCCTGCTGGCCAGCGATGCGCACGGGCCACTGGCCGCGCCGTCGTTGTGGAGTTTCGTGCAGATACGTGCGCCGAAATATCAGGCGGCCGGCGTCACGGTTGCCGGTCTGCCGATGGTGCTCGGCGGCTTCAACGGTAAAGTGGCGTGGAGCATGACCAGCGTGCTCGGCGACAATCAGGACCTGTTCCTCGAGAAAATCCGCCGTCAGGGCAGCAGCCTCACTTACGAAGTCAACGGCAAATGGCAGCCGCTGGGCGTGCGCAACGAGACCTACTTCGTCAAAGGCCAGCGGCCGATTCGCGAAGCCGTGTACGAAACCCGTCACGGCGCGCTGCTCAACAGTGCCCAGGCAGCGGCGCAAGGCAGCGGTTTCGGCCTCGCCTTGCAGACGCCAAGCTTCACCGACGACAAAACGCTGGATGCCTTCTTCGATCTGACCCGAGCGCAAAACGTCGAGCGCGCCTCGGACGCCAGCCGTGAAATCCGCGCCATTACCCTGAATCTGGTCTTTGCCGATGCGAGCAATATCGGCTGGCAAGTCACCGGGCGCTTCCCCAACCGTCGCGAAGGCGAAGGCCTGCTGCCCTCGCCGGGTTGGGACGGTCGCTACGACTGGGACGGTTACGCCGACCCGATGCTGCACCCCTACGATCAGGACCCGGCACAAGGCTGGCTCGGCACCGCCAACCAGCGCGTCATCCCCGACGGCTACGGCATGCAGTTGTCGAAATCCTGGGCGGCACCGGAGCGCGGCGAACGCTTGGCGGAAATGGCTGGCAGCGGCAAGCACGACAGCCGCAGCGTGATCGCCATGCAGTACGACCAGACCACCACCTTCGCCGCCAAGCTGAAAAAAGTCTTCGAAGCACCGGGGATGAAGCAACCGCTGAAACAGGCGATCGACGCCCTGCCGGACGCCGAACGCAGCAAGGCTCGTGAAGCCTTCACGCGATTGATGGCGTTCGACGGCAAGCTCAGCCCGACCTCGGCGGATGCCGCGATTTATGAACTGTTTCTGCAGGAAAGCATGAAGCAGCTCTTCCTCGATGAACTGGGTCCTGAATCGAGCCCGGCGTGGAAGGCCTTTGTCGCCAATGGCGATCTGTCCTACGCGGCGCAGGCCGATCATCTCTTGGGGCGTGAGGACAGTCCGTTCTGGGATGACCTGCGCACGCCGCAGAAAGAAGACAAATCCGTGATTCTCGCCCGCAGCCTCGCTGCGGCGATTACAGCGGGCGACAGCCAGTTGGGCGGCGATCATCGCGCCTGGCAGTGGGGCAAACTGCACAGCTACGCGTGGAAGAACAGCAACGACCAGACCGTGCGCGGGCCACTGGCAGCTGGCGGCGATCACACCACGCTGAACAGCTCGGCGTTTGCCTGGGGCCAGGACTTCGCCACCACACGCGCGCCGTCGATGCGCTTTATCGTCGACTTCGGCCAGAGCGAGCCATTGATGGCGCAGAACGGTACGGGGCAGTCGGGCAATCCACTGAGTCCGAATTACCTGAACGGGATCGATGCGTGGCTGAAAGGTCAGTACATCGGCCTGCCGATGCAGCCGCAGAACTTTGATCGGGTGTATGGCAAGACCCGTTTGACCCTCACCCCGGGCAAGTAAGCGCAGTTCCCTGTGGAAGCGAGCCTGCTCGCGAAGACGGAGGCACAGTCAAAATTGATGTGTCTGGTAAACCGCTTTCGCGAGCAGGCTCGCTCCCACATTGGCTTTGCATCACCCTTAAAAGCCGATCGAACTTCCAGCCTCACGCCCGCCTCATAGCTAACAAGCCCCCCATTCCGGTCACGACATGGATCTTGTTATTGCCCGACCTGAAGGTCTCTACTGCCCCGCCGGGGATTTCTATATCGATCCGTGGCGGCCGGTCGAGCGTTCGGTGATCACCCATGCCCATGGCGATCACGCACGCACCGGTAATCAGCACTACCTGTCGAGCAGCGCCAGCGCCGGGATTCTGCGCGCGCGTCTGGGTCAGGACATCCAGTTGCAAACACTCGACTACGGCCAGCGCCTGACCCACCACGGCGTGACCCTGAGCTTTCACCCCGCCGGGCATGTCCTCGGTTCAGCGCAAGTGCGCCTGGAATACGGCGGCGAAGTCTGGGTCGCATCGGGCGATTACAAGGTCGAGCCGGATGGCACCTGCACCCCATTCGAACCGGTGCGCTGCCACACGTTCATCACCGAATCGACCTTCGGCCTGCCGATCTATCGCTGGCAGCCGCAGGCGCAGATCTTCGCCGAGATCAATCAGTGGTGGGCGGCCAATATCGCCGCCGGCAAGGCCAGCGTGCTGTTCTGCTATTCCTTCGGCAAGGCGCAGCGGATTCTCCACGGGATCGACGAAACCCTCGGGCCGATCCTCAGCCATGGCGCGGTCGAACCGCTGAACCGCGTCTACCGCGATGCCGGCGTGTACCTGCCGCCGACGATTTATGCGGGCGACGTAAAAAAAAGCGACCCGATCATGCGCCAGGCGCTGGTCATTGCCCCGCCGTCAGCAGGCGGCAGTACCTGGATGCGTCGTTTTGGCGAGTTCAGCGATGCCTTTGCCAGCGGCTGGATGCGCCTGCGCGGGACCCGGCGGCGGCGCGGCGTCGATCGCGGTTTCGTCCTTTCCGATCACGCCGACTGGCCCGGCCTGCTGTGGGCGATCAACCAGACCGGTGCGGAACGGGTGATGGTCACCCACGGCTCGATCGGCGTGCTCGTGCGCCATTTGCGCGAACAGGGCCTCGATGCACAAGGCTTCACCACCGAATACGGCGATGACGAAGACGACAACATCGCCACCGAACCCACCGTTGCCGAGACTTCCCCATGAAAGCCTTCGCCGAGTTATATGCCGAACTCGACGCCACCACGTCGAGCAACGCCAAGCTGGCGGCGATGCAGGCGTACTTCGCGCAGGCCGCGCCGGAAGATGCCGCATGGGCGGTGTATTTCCTCTCCGGTGGCCGGCCTCGGCAACTGGTACCGGTGCGCATCCTCCGTGAGCTGGCGGTCGCAGTTTCGGGACTGGAGCCATGGCTGTTCGAAGAAAGCTACCAAGCCGTCGGCGATCTGGCCGAGACCATTTCTCTGGTGCTGCCAGAAAATTCCCACAGCTCCGAGGCCGGTCTTGCCGAATGGATCGAAGAAAAGCTGCTGCCACTTCGCGGCGAAACGCCGGAGTATCTGGCGCGCCAGTTGCCAATGTTGTGGGCACAACTGGACCGGCCGAGCCTGATGCTGTGCATCAAGCTGATCACCGGCAGTTTCCGCGTTGGCGTGTCGAAGTTGCTGGTCACCCGCGCCCTCGCCTCAATGGCCGGCCTCGACAGCAAACGCGTGGCTCAGCGTCTGGTCGGTTACACCGATCTGTCGAACCGGCCCAACGCCGCAAGTTACCTGAAACTCATCGCCCCGGAGTCCGCCGACGAACATGCCCAGCGCGGCGGCCAGCCCTACCCGTTCTTTCTCGCCCACGCCTTGGCGCAACCGGTCGAGGAATTCGAAGCTCTGCTCGGCCCGGCCAGCGACTGGCAGGTGGAATGGAAGTGGGATGGTATTCGCGCGCAAGTGGTCAAGCGCGACGGCAAGCTGTGGGTGTGGTCGCGCGGCGAGGAACTGGTGACCGAGCGCTTCCCCGAGTTCGATGTGCTCGTGCACGGCTTGCCCGACGGCACGGTGATCGACGGCGAAATCGTCGTGTGGAAGAGCACCCATCCGACTACTGAAGATGCCTTCGATCCGCATTCCGATGAGCCGCCGGCCGTGCAACCGTTCGCCCTGCTGCAACAACGCATCGGTCGCAAGACGCTCGACAAGAAGATTCTCGAAGAAGTGCCGGTGGTGGTGCTGGCTTACGATCTGCTGGAATGGCAGGGCGAAGACTGGCGCAACCAGCCACAGGTCAAGCGCCGTGCGCAACTCGAAGAGGTGATCGCGCGCTGCAACAGCCCGGTACTGCTGCCCTCCCCGGTATTGACCGGCGAGGACTGGTTCGACCTTGGCCGCCAGCGCGAAGCGTCGCGCAAACTCGGCGTCGAAGGCATGATGCTCAAGGCGCGCGATTCGCTGTATGGCGTCGGCCGGACCAAGGACATGGGCGTGTGGTGGAAGTGGAAGGTCGATCCGTTCAGCGTCGACGCGGTACTGATTTATGCCCAGCGTGGACACGGCCGTCGCGCCAGTCTGTACAGCGATTACACCTTCGCCGTGTGGGACGGCCCGCCGGAATCCAGCCAGCGCTCGCTGGTGCCTTTTGCCAAAGCGTATTCGGGGCTGACCGATGAAGAAATGCGCCAGGTCGACAGCATCGTGCGCAAGACTACGGTGGAAAAATTCGGCCCGGTGAGCAGCGTCAAGCCGAGCCTGGTGTTCGAACTCGGCTTCGAGGGCATCGCCCTGTCGCGCCGGCACAAGAGCGGCATCGCCGTGCGTTTCCCGCGCATGCTGCGCTGGCGCAAGGACAAGACCGTCGAAGAAGCCGACAGCCTCGCGACTCTGCAAGACTTGTTGGCCTGATTCATTCTCGACACATCGCAGAATCCTGTGGCGAGGGGATTTATCCCCGCTGGGCTGCGCAGCGGCCCCCGGCAATTTCCCCCTGAAATCGTGCACTCAGGTTTTTGCACCTGCTGCGCAGCCGATCGGGGATAAAGCCCCTCGCCACAGTTTCAACTGCTCCGAGCCACGCGATTGAACCGAAACAGTGCATGCAAACAGCAATGCCCATTTCCGGGCATTCAACTACCCTTGCCTGTCTCCACTCGACCTTTTAAAACACCTGTTCGGCACTCTGGTTCGGAAATTGCTACTTTCTATAGGTCGTAAGCGTTGCAGTAACAATAATTCTGCGCCACAAGCGCTCATATTGGTTCTTAGGGATTGAATAATGAAAAAAGCATTGCTGACCCTTTCTGCACTGGCGTTGTGCATGGCCGCCGGCTCCGCGCTGGCCAAGGAATACAAAGAGCTGCGCTTTGGCGTTGACCCTTCGTACGCACCGTTCGAGTCGAAAGCGGCCGATGGCAGCCTGGTCGGGTTCGATATCGATCTGGGCAACGCGATCTGCGCCGAACTGAAGGTCAAGTGCAAATGGGTTGAAAGCGATTTCGACGGCATGATTCCGGGCCTCAAGGCCAACAAATTCGATGGCGTGATCTCGTCGATGACCGTGACTCCGGCGCGCGAGAAGGTCATCGACTTCTCCAGCGAACTGTTTTCCGGCCCGACCGCTTACGTGTTCAAGAAAGGCTCCGGCCTGAGCGCAGACGTCGCGTCGCTGAAGGGCAAGACCGTTGGCTATGAGCAAGGCACCATTCAGGAAGCCTACGCCAAAGCCGTGCTGGACAAGGCCGGTGTGAAAACCCAGGCCTATCAGAACCAGGATCAGGTGTATTCCGACCTGACCTCCGGCCGCCTCGACGCAGCCATCCAGGACATGCTGCAAGCCGAACTGGGCTTCCTCAAGTCGCCGAAAGGCGAAGGTTACGAAGTCAGCCAGCCGGTCGACAGCGAATTGCTGCCGTCGAAAACCGCTATCGGTATCAAGAAAGGTAACACTGAGCTGAAAGCACTTTTGGATAAAGGTATCAAAGCGTTACACGACGACGGCAAATACGCCGAGATTCAAAAGAAACACTTTGGCGACCTGAATCTGTACAGCGGCAAATAATGCCCCGGCGCCCATCCTCGATGGGCGCCTTTTCCATCCGCTCAGGTTGCTGATTTATGTTTGAAACCCTCCTGCAAAATCTGGGGCTGGCCTCGTTCAGTCTGCAGGGCTTCGGCCCGTTGCTGCTGCAAGGCACCTGGATGACCATCAAATTATCGGCGATGTCGCTGCTGGTGGCCGTGTTGCTCGGCCTGCTCGGCGCCAGTGCCAAACTGTCGAAAGTCAAACTGGTGCGCCTGCCCGCGCAGCTCTACACCACGCTGATTCGCGGCGTGCCGGATCTGGTGCTGATGCTGTTGATCTTCTACAGCCTGCAAACCTGGCTGACGTCGCTCACCGATTACATGGAATGGGAATACATCGAAATCGACCCGTTCAGCGCCGGCGTGCTGACGCTGGGCTTCATTTATGGCGCGTATTTCACCGAGACCTTCCGTGGCGCCATCCTCGCGGTGCCGCGTGGTCAGGTCGAAGCCGCCACCGCGTATGGCCTCAAACGTGGCCAGCGTTTTCGCTTTGTGGTGTTTCCGCAAATGATGCGCTTCGCCCTGCCGGGCATCGGCAACAACTGGATGGTCATGCTCAAGGCCACCGCGCTGGTGTCGATCATTGGCCTCGCCGATCTGGTCAAGGCAGCGCAGGACGCCGGTAAAAGCACTTATCAACTGTTCTACTTTCTGGTCCTTGCCGCATTGATCTATCTGCTGATCACCAGTGCTTCGAACTTCATCCTGCGCTGGCTCGAACGCCGCTACGCCGCCGGTGCCCGGGAGGCCGTACGATGATCGAACTTCTCCAGGAATATTGGCGCGCCTTCCTTTATACCGACGGCCAGAACATCACCGGGCTGGCGATGACGATGTGGCTGCTGACCGCGTCGATCTGCATCGGCTTCGTCGTCTCGATCCCATTGTCGATCGCCCGCGTCTCGCCGCACTTCTACATTCGCTGGCCGGTGCAGTTCTACACCTACCTGTTCCGTGGCACGCCGCTGTATATCCAGTTGCTGATCTGCTACACCGGCATCTACAGCCTCGCCGCCGTGCGCGAGCAGCCGATCCTCGACAGTTTCTTTCGTGACGCGATGAACTGCACGATCCTCGCTTTCGCGCTCAATACCTGCGCGTACACCACGGAGATTTTTGCCGGGGCGATTCGCAGCATGAACCACGGCGAAGTCGAAGCGGCCAAGGCTTATGGCCTGACCGGCTGGAAGCTGTACGCCTACGTGATCATGCCGTCGGCATTGCGCCGCTCGTTGCCTTACTACAGCAACGAAGTGATCCTGATGCTGCACTCGACGACCGTGGCGTTCACCGCGACCATTCCCGATATTCTGAAAGTCGCGCGGGATGCCAACTCGGCGACCTTCCTGACCTTCCAGTCATTCGGCATCGCCGCGCTGATCTACCTGACCATTACTTTTGCGCTGGTCGGTCTGTTCCGCCTTGCCGAACGCCGCTGGCTGGCCTTCCTCGGGCCGACTCACTAGCACCGGTTTGAAAATAAAGAGATAACAATGCGCCACCAGATTCATGACTTGCTGGCCCCGCTGCCGGGGACCGCACGGCAGATTCACAGTTTCCACTTCGGCCCACAGCAGGCCAAGGGCAAGGTGTACATTCAGGCCTCGCTGCATGCCGACGAACTGCCCGGCATGCTGGTCGCCTGGCACCTGAAGCAGCGTCTGGCCGAGCTGGAAGCTGCCGGCCGCCTGCGCAGCGAAATCGTCCTCGTGCCGGTGGCCAACCCGGTCGGCCTCGAACAAGTGTTGATGGACGTGCCGCTGGGCCGTTACGACCTGGAGAGCGGGCAGAACTTCAATCGCTGGTTCATCGACCTCAGCGAAGAAATCGGCAACGCCATCGAAGGCCAGCTGAACGACGATGCGCAGCACAACCTCGAACTGATCCGCACCAGCCTGCGCAACGCCCTCGCCCGCCAGACGCCGACCACACAACTGCAATCCCAGCGTCTGACCCTGCAACGCCTGGCCTGCGATGCCGACATGGTGCTGGACTTGCACTGCGACTTCGAATCGGTGGTGCACCTGTACACCACGCCTGAAGCCTGGCCGCAGGTCGAGCCGCTGGCGCGCTATATCGAAGCCCAGGCCAGTCTGCTCGCTACCGATTCCGGCGGGCAGTCGTTCGACGAGTGCTTCACCCTGCTCTGGTGGCAACTGCGCGAGCGCTTCGGTGAGCAGTTCGAGATTCCGCTGGGCAGCTTCTCGGTGACCGTCGAATTGCGCGGCCAGGGCGACGTCAATCACCCGCTGGCCAGCCGCGATTGTCAGGCGCTGATCGACTATCTGATCCAGTTCGATGCCATCGTCGGCGAGACCAAGCCGCAACCGCCGCTGCCGTACCCGGCCACGCCGCTGGCCGGGGTCGAACCGGTGACCACGCCAGTCGGCGGCCTGCTGGTGTATTGCGCGACACCCGGCCAATACCTGGAAGCCGGCCAGCAGATCGCCGAAATCATCGACCCGGTCCACGACAAGGTCACCCCCATTCATTGCACCGCCGCCGGCCTGCTGTATGCGCGCTCGTTGCGGCGCATGGCCACTGCCGGCATGGTCATCGCCCACGTCGCGGGCGCCGAAGCCTATCGCAGCGGCTACCTACTTTCGCCTTGAGGATGCTCGTCCATGTACAAACTGACCGTTGAAGGCCTGCACAAAAGCTATGGCGATCATCAGGTGCTCAAAGGCGTTTCGCTCAAGGCCAAAACCGGCGACGTGATCAGCCTGATCGGCGCCAGCGGCTCGGGCAAAAGCACCTTTTTGCGCTGCATCAATTTCCTCGAGCAACCGAATGACGGCGCCATGAGCCTCGATGGCCAGGCGATCCGCATGGTCACCGACCGGCACGGCATGCACGTCGCCGACGCCGATGAACTGCAACGCCTGCGCACGCGGCTGGCGATGGTGTTCCAGCATTTCAACCTGTGGAGCCACATGACCGTGCTGGAAAACATCACCATGGCCCCGCGCCGGGTGCTGGGCTGCAGCAAACAGGAAGCCGAGGATCGCGCCCGGCGGTATCTGGACAAGGTCGGCCTGCCAGCGCGGGTCGCCGATCAATACCCGGCGTTTCTCTCCGGCGGCCAGCAACAGCGCGTGGCGATCGCCCGGGCACTGGCGATGGAACCGGAAGTGATGCTGTTCGACGAACCGACCTCGGCACTCGACCCGGAACTGGTCGGCGAAGTGCTGAAAGTGATTCAGGGTCTGGCCGAAGAAGGTCGGACTATGATCATGGTTACCCATGAAATGAGTTTTGCGCGCAAGGTGTCGAATCAGGTGCTGTTTCTGCATCAGGGTCTGGTGGAAGAAGAAGGTGCGCCGGAAGACGTGCTGGGCAATCCCAAAAGCGAACGGCTGAAGCAGTTCCTCAGCGGCAATCTTAAGTAAGGTTGGCCCCCGCCCTGTGTGGGAGCGAGCCTGCTCGCGAAAGCGGTTTATCAATCAACATCAATGTTGAATGAGACATCGCATTCGCGAGCAGGCTCGCTCCCACAGGGGGAATCCACCGACCGACAAAGTTAAACTTGTCCCCCCGCTTCGCTGTCTCTGAAACAACACCTCCAGAGCGCACGCAGCCGGCATGGCGAAATCCCCCGACTTTGCAAAAACCTGGTTCAGCGCCCGCGACTGGAAGCCGTTCGCCTTTCAGAAACAGGTGTGGGCGGCGGTGAAAAACGGCGAGTCCGGATTGCTCCACGCCAGCACCGGCGCCGGCAAAACTTATGCGGTATGGTTTGCTGCGCTCAACCGCTTCGCCCGCCTGCAACCGCCCGTGGCTACACCGCGCAAACGCAAACCGCCGGCCGAGCCGTTGACGGTGCTGTGGATCACGCCGATGCGCGCCCTCGCCGCCGATACCGCCCGCGCGCTGCAAATCCCGGTGGATGAATTGCAGATTCCGTGGAGCATCGGCCTGCGCACCGGCGACACCAGCAGCAGCGAACGCGCTCGTCAGGGCCGGCGCTTGCCGACGACGCTGATTACCACCCCGGAAAGCCTGACTCTGTTGCTCGCCCGCGCCGATGCGCGCACGGCGTTGTCGACCCTGCGCATGATCGTCGTCGATGAATGGCACGAGTTGCTCGGCAACAAACGCGGCGTGCAACTGCAACTGGCCCTCGCTCGCCTGCGGCATTGGCAGCCGGAACTGATCGTTTGGGGCGTGTCCGCCACCCTCGGTAATCAATCCCACGCGGAGCAAGTGCTGATCCCACAGGGCGGCGGCGTCAGTGTTCAAGGCAAAAGCGAAAAAACCCTGCAAGTCGACACCCTGCTGCCACCGGCCATCGAGCGTTTTCCCTGGGCCGGCCACATTGGTCTGAAGATGCTGCCGCAAGTGGTGGCCGAGCTCGACGCCTGCGCCAGCAGCCTGGTGTTCACCAACACCCGCGCACAATCGGAGATCTGGTATCAGGCGCTGCTGGAAGCGCGGCCGGACTGGGCCGGGTTGATCGCGCTGCACCACAGCTCACTGTCCCGCGATACCCGCGATTGGGTCGAGCAGGCATTAAAGAATGGCCAGTTGAAAGCGGTGGTCTGCACTTCGAGCCTGGACTTGGGTGTGGATTTCCTCCCGGTCGAGCGTGTATTGCAGATCGGCTCGGCCAAAGGCGTTGCGCGGTTGATGCAACGTGCCGGACGTTCCGGTCACGCACCGGGGCGCACCTCGCGGGTGACGCTGGTGCCGACCCACAGCCTGGAGTTGATCGAAGCGGTCGCCGCACGCGATGCCGTCGAACAGCGGCGCATCGAGCCGCGTCTGTCACCGCACAAGCCGCTGGATGTGCTGGTCCAGCATTTGGTCAGCATGGCCCTTGGCGGTGGCTTTATTCCTGAAGACTTGTACGCAGAAGTCCGTGGTGCCTGGGCTTATCGTGACCTGACAGCGGCAGACTGGGCCTGGGCGCTGGCGTTCGTACGCCATGGCGGGATGTCTCTTACAGCGTATCCGGATTACCGCCGGGTCGAGCCGGACGAACACGGCGTCTGGCGTGTGCCGGATGCGCGTCTGGCGCGGCGCCATCGCATGAGCATCGGCACCATCGTCAGCGACGCGAGCATCAACCTGAAATTCTGGAGCAAGGGCGGCGGCGGCAAACAGCTGGGCAGCGTCGAGGAAGGCTTTATCGCCCGGCTGAAACCCGGCGATGGTTTCCTCTTCGCCGGGCGCCTGCTGGAACTGGTGCGGGTGGAAAACATGACCGCCTACGTCAAACGCAGCACCGCAAAAAAAGCCGCCGTGCCGCGCTGGAATGGCGGGCGCATGCCGTTATCCAACGAACTGGCCGAAGCAGTGGTGACGCGCTTCAGCGCCGCTGCTCAAGGTCAGTTCAACGGCCCGGAAATGCACGCGCTGCGGCCGCTGCTGGAGACGCAGATACGCTGGTCCGGCTTGCCCACCACGGAAAATCTGCTGGCCGAGGTACTGAAATCCCGCGAAGGCTGGCATCTTTTCCTCTATCCGTTCGCCGGGCGCCAAGTGCATCTGGGACTGGCGAGCCTGCTGGCGTGGCGCGTCAGTCAGCGGCAACCGCTGACCTTCTCGATTGCCGTGAATGATTACGGCCTGGAACTGCTCAGCGCCACGCCGGTGGATTGGGCCACGCATCTCGACGCGCGACTGTTCAATGCCGATGACCTGTTGCTGGACGTGCTGGCCAGCCTCAATGCCGGTGAACTGGCGTTGCGCCGCTTCCGCGAAATCGCGCGAATCGCCGGGCTGGTGTTCGCCGGGTATCCGGGCGCACCAAAGAGCACGCGCCAGGTGCAGGCGTCGAGTGGCTTGTTCTTCCAGGTGTTCAAACAATATGACGCCGACAACCTGCTGCTGGCCCAGGCCGGGGAAGAAGTTCTCCGCGAGGAACTGGATATTCGTCGTCTGGAACAGACACTGGAGCGGATCAATCAGATGAAACTGGACGTGCATCAGGTTAAACGTCCTACACCGTTGGGTTTTCCGCTGCTGGTGGAGCGGATGCGCGAGAGCATGAGTTCGGAAAAACTGGCTGACAGGATCAGAAGAATGGTCGGTGACCTGGAAAAAACCGCTGATAACGGAAAATCGTCGTGAGTGCGTACCCAGTGCGTTTGGCCGGTGAGGAGTTGTGGCTGCTGCCGGAGAAAGCCCTGTACTGGCCAGCGCAGGAAGCATTGCTGATCGCCGATGTGCACTTCGGTAAGGCGGCGGCCTATCGCAGCCTCGGCCAGCCGGTGCCGCATGGCACGACGGCGAGCAACATCGAGGTGATCGACGCATTGCTGGCGCGGCTGCCGTGTCGCCAATTGATTTTTCTCGGGGATTTTCTGCATGGGCCTGGTTCCCATGTCCCGACCACACTGAATGCGCTGGCAGAGTGGCGAGCGCGGCACGCTGACCTGCCGATGACGCTGATTCGCGGCAACCATGACAAACGCGCAGGCGACCCGCCGGCCTCGCTGAATATCCGCGTGGTGCCAGAACCGCTGTTACTCGGGCCGTTTGCCTTGCAGCATGAGCCCGATGCGCATCCGGAACGGCACGTGCTCGCCGGCCACGTTCACCCGGTCTATCGGCTGCATGGCAAAGGTCGGCAGAGTCTGCGCCTGGCTTGTTTCAGACTCGGTGAGCGCATCAGCCTGATGCCGGCATTCGGTGCGTTTACCGGCGGCTATCAGGTCGAGCGGGACGACAGTTGCAAGGTCTTCGTGATCGGCGACAACGAAATATGGCCCGTCAGCTAGATCGCAAATCGATCAGGCTGACGGGCCATATTCATGACAGTGGGTCAGGCGACAGGCGCCGGAGGCGGTTCGTCCGGCAGGGTCGGTTCGCCTGGTTCGGTCGGTTGTTCGTTGGGAGTATCGGGATCGGGCTGGCCGGGCACGCCGCCGGACAGGCTCAAAGACGGATTCGCCAGTAACGACCAGGCCAGAACGCCTATCTGATTGGGCTCAAGCCTTGCCAGTTCAGCGCTGATTCGCGGGTCGATCTTCATAGGGCACTCCTCAGTGAAGGCCCGAATTTGTGTGTAACAAAAACGGGCAGTACACCCCATAGAGTGTCTGCCCGCCAAAGAATTCCCGACATCCGTCGGATGGTCGATCAGGTACGCGGCAAGGTTACGCCACGCTGGCCCTGATATTTGCCGCCACGATCCTTGTAGGAAACTTCACATTCTTCATCGGATTCGAGGAAGAGCATCTGCGCCACACCTTCGTTGGCGTAGATTTTCGCCGGCAGGTTGGTGGTGTTGGAAAATTCCAGGGTCACATGACCTTCCCACTCAGGCTCGAGCGGAGTGACGTTGACGATGATGCCGCAGCGCGCGTAGGTGCTTTTACCCAGGCAGATGGTCAGCACGTTGCGCGGAATGCGGAAGTACTCGACGGTGCTGGCCAGGGCGAAGGAGTTCGGCGGAATGATGCAGACGTCGCTGTGGATGTCGACGAAGCTGCCGGCGTCGAAGTTCTTCGGGTCGACAATGGCCGAGTTGATGTTGGTGAACACCTTGAAGTGGTTGGTGCAACGCACATCGTAGCCGTAGCTCGACACGCCGTAGGAAATCACCCGGCTGTCGTCGCTGCCGCGCATCTGGCGCTCGACGAACGGTTCGATCATGCCGTGTTCCTGCGCCATGCGGCGAATCCACTTGTCCGATTTGATGCTCATGGCGGGTTTGTCCTGAATAGCGAGGTGGAAAAATTCTGTCCGGCATCTTACCGGGCGCGTCGCCGCGATCAAAGTGCGCAACGCAATTCTCGGCGAACACCCCGTATTTACGCGCTGTGGCGACGAACCGTCGCACCGCCGATCCCTAAAACACAGAATCCTTTGCAAGAAACATTGGCACGTTCCGGAAAAAGGGTTAAGGTGGCGTCACTGTGTTGCTTGTGTCACTGAGAATCTCTACACGATATGTTGAATTTCGATCCAACCATCTCCAAGAATTTTTCCTGCTCTTTGCACTCAGTCTCGGCCAGGGCACTTCCTGAGTCGCAGTTAACTTTGTCCAAGGAGATACACTATGTCTA